>Ga0214923_10004474_pt1 | contig 16841 bp, 18 predicted proteins | sample LL1510_MetaG_FD_177993 | JGI IMG/M metagenome (GOLD analysis project Ga0214923, IMG submission 177993) | Freshwater microbial communities from Lake Lanier, Atlanta, Georgia, United States - LL-1510 | ecosystem: Environmental > Aquatic > Freshwater > Lake | place: USA: Georgia | collected... | reverse complement strand
GGCTGTTTGGGTGATGGACGGCTCTTCTGGTGATCGATGTCGGTGTTGCTAAGCCTCATGGCATGCGCTTGCGGATGTAGCGATCAACCGCAAGATTATGTTGTGCAAGCGTTGTTGAAAACTCGCTACTTCCGTCTCCTCGCGCCACAAAATAAAGACTTGCCTCCTGGCTTGGTCGTATCGATGCAAGCAAGGAAGCCTCACCGGGAATAGCAATAGGTGCCGGTGGCAGGCCGTAACGCGTGTATGTATTGTAGGGATGATCGGTCTCTAAGTCCTTGCGAGTCAACCTGCCTTTTTCCAGCATCCCTAGGCCATAAATCACGGTGGGATCACTTTGCAAACGCATCCCGAGACCCAAACGATTTAAGAAAACGGCGGCAACACGGGAACGATCCGCGGCATCGCCTGTCTCTTTCTCAACCAAGGATGCTAAGACCATCAATTCAGCCTGGGAACGCAAGGGGTAGGTCGCCGGTCGTTGCGCCCAAACACTGTCGAGTAATCGATGCTGGCGCAGGCATGCCTGAGCAAGAAGTTCCAGATCGCTCATCCCGGGAACATAGCGATACTTGTCAGGAAAGATCATACCTTCAAGGAAATTCAGGCGATATGCTTCACCGAGCCGGGCTTTAAGTTTGGCTTGTAATTCAGTTTGTGACCAGGCAGCGCTTTCCTTTCGCAAGTAAGGTAAAGCGGCAAGGCTGCGGCGAACCTGCTCAAGCGACTGCCCTTCGAGCACCTGCCATTCGAGGCGCTTTCCTTGATCCAAGGCCATCCGGTCAAGCAAGCCAGGCAAGCCTAAGCCAGCGTCAATCGGATAGACGCCCGCCTTAATTAAACGCGAAGCGAGATGGATTCGAGCCCAGATCCAATGCAGGCCACTTGGCGACCATGCGCGGGCCGTCACAAGATCGATCACTTGTTTTAAGCCATAGCCGCGTTCGACCACCACTTCGGGTGTTTTGCCTGCCGCCAATAGCATGGCGCGGTCAAGTCGCATGAGGCGAAACTCCAAATAGCTCAGAGCGCCCGCAAGAAAGACAAACGCAGCAAAGACGGCAACAACGCGCCTTGAAAAAGGGACATGACGGACCCACCGCAGGCGGGTTTTGATAATCTCAACCATGCGAGGCTCAGCGAGCGTGTCTTTTCATCGATAACGCCTAGAGCCACCATTGTAGGGCTCGATCTGAGCTCCCCTTATTGAAGCGCGTTTGCCCACCAGAACTCAGCGATGAATCAAGCAATCTTCCCGATCCATGGTCAACTGCCTCACCTAGGTTACCTGCATATTCAAGGACCTGAGGCAGAAGCCTTTCTGCAATCCCAACTGACGAATGACGTGCATGAACTTCGCGCTTCGACACAAGCGCAATGGACAGGCTACTGCAATCCCAAAGGCCGGCTCTATTTCACGGGTTGGCTTGCCAAACTTTCCGCGGCCGAAAACACCTATGCTTTGCTGATCGACCGTAGCCTGACACAAGCTGTCATCAAGCGCCTTCGGATGTTTGTGTTGCGCGCCAAGTTAAGTATCGAAGACTACAGCGATCGATTACAGCTATCAGGATCTCTTGCAAAAGCCGGATCGCCCGAGGCTGTGGCCGTAGCCGAGAAGAGCTCCCATGCAGCGGACATACGCTTGCCGATGGCCCACACGCTTGGCATGGATTTTGAGCGATCGCTGGTGTGCATTGAAGCGGCGCAGCCCATAAACCCTGAACGACTTGAACAGACTGATGAATTTGCAGCAGCATGGCGATGGTTACACATCCTGGCAGGCGAGGCTTGGCTCACACAGCAAACCAGCGAGCGCTTTGTGCCCCAAATGCTTAACTTCGAGCGACTTGGCGGGGTGAATTTTCGCAAAGGTTGTTACCCTGGGCAGGAGGTGGTTGCACGCAGCCAATACCTCGGCAAACTCAAGCGCCGCAGCCTGATCTACCGGATTGACGATCCGATGCAAAGCCTTCCTGCCGAAGGCCAAGACCTCGGTGAGACATCGAATCCAAACCTGACGGTGGTGAATGTTGAGCCATGCCCCGGAAGGCTCGGAGCGAGCCTGTGGCAAGGCGCTTTTTTCGGCAAGCCCGAGCAGGCACAAACCGCTGACGCCTTGATATTGGCCGAAGGACGTACTGATCAAATCAACCAAGCACTCGGCAAGCCAATCGAACTGCCCTACGCGCTTACAGAGCAAGCCTGATGTTTTATCGTTATATTTATTTTAAAGCACCTGCGCATGCAAGCGGCTTGATTCAACAGGCCTGGTGCGATATTTCCAGATATCGGGCTTTTGATGAAGTTAGCGCTGAACCCTCGGACTTCAAGCATGAATTGCAGCGACGGATCGAAAGCACAGATGGTTTGGTCACCTGGATGGATGTCCTAAGTAATTTTACATCGATCGAAACCTTAAATCGTTACACTTACAAGATTGACCGCCTGTGGCGTGAAAATCTTGCAGCCTCATTACCCGATTTAACGCGCCACGTCGAAACCTTTGAAACATGTGTGTGATCGTCTGGCGATGGGCACCTGAGCAGGCGCTTGTGCTGACCCTTTGGGCCAATCGAGATGAGTGGCTTGAGCGCCCCACGCTTGCACTCGCGCCGTGGCCTGAGCATCCAGACTTTATCGGGGGCCGTGACTTAAAAGCTGGCGGCGCATGGCTACTCGTGGATCGACGGCAGGCAGCCGTGGCCGCGGTTACGAACTTGCGTGAAACAGTTGCCGACTCAAGCCAGGAACACCCGCGTCCAAGTCGGGGGCACCTGGCTGTGAAAGCGCTGCAGCAGAGCGGGTTCAGCGCGAGCACCGAGCCATTCGAAGCTTATGCCGGATTTAACCTGATCGTTTTTAAAACACGTTTAAAAACGGCAACCTATTTCAGTCAGAGCGCCAGATCAGGACTTAGACTCGAGGCCGGCACCGGCTCGATTGCTAACGGGCGCCTTGATGCAAAGTGGCCCAAACAACAACAACTCGAGGCTGCGATCGACCTGGCGCAAGGCCTTGACGGTGATGACTGGCTAAATAGTGCTTGGGAGGCACTTTCGAACCAGACCCAACCCGATTCGCTTGAGCTCCCGGACACAGGTGTTGGTCGCGTGCGCGAGCTCGAACTCGCACCGGTGTTTATCAATACGCCGACCTACGGCACCCGACAAAGCACGGTGTTGCGTTTGTGGGCGAACGGCAAACTCGATGTCCGGGAACGAAGCTGGTCAGGTCATGGCGGGCAACTACGATACCATGATGTTGTTTGGAACAGTTAGCCTTTAAACCGAGGCCCGTTCCATGGTTTCGATACGCGCCTTGAAATCCTCGGGCAAGGCCATCGATCGCCCATCTTCGGCATAGACGTATACATTCTCGCCGCGAATCAGGTGCTGGCCTTCCCGGAAAATGCCGAAGTTGACCGTCATACTGCTGCGCCCGATACGTTCAGTTTTGACACCAACAAGAAGCTCGTCATCAAAATGGGCCGGCTGCAAATATTCGATGGTCGACTTCACCACATACAAACGGTCAAAGACGGACTTGAGTAAATCCCGATTACCCCCGCTTACCTGCCTGTAGTACTCGGTGCTCGCAACATCAAAAAATAGCAGGTAGTTGGCATTGAAGACCACACCTTGCATATCGGCCTCTGCCCAACGCACCCGCATCGGATGAAGAAAGCGAAAATCCTCAATGTTCATGTTTTGACCTAATGTTATAGACTTGGATCATCGCGAAGCCCGAGGCCCATCGTTGAGTAAACCTTGTCTTCATTGGCATAACCCCTAGGACGTTATCTGTTTTATTCGTTCGCATGATCAACAAAAAAATCGCGTAGCATTTGCGCAATCAGCACAGGATGCTCATGCAAGAGCCAGTGGCTTGCTCTTGATAAGCGCTCAACACGCAAGTCAGGTACGAGCTCATCGAGTCCGTCGAGTAGTAAGGGTAGTAGCGCCTGGTCGTCCTCGCCCCAAATCACGAGGCTTGGGCATGTCACCATGAACTCATGCGGGTCAAGCGGCTGCTCGGTTTGGCCTGGATACCAGGGCGCGGCACGGTAATAATTGACGCCACCAAGCATGGCACCAGGTTGCATCCAGGCAGCCTTGTATTGAGCTCGCCTCAGCTCGGTCCACCAAATTGGGGGCCTTTTGGCCTGCCCTGCCACGCCCAGAAAAAACTTCTCGGTTAAGGCACATTCGTCGGCAAGAAGCGCGTCCTCTGCACCAGGCTTTCGAAGCCAGTTCATGTATGCACTTGCCTTTTGCTGTGCTTCGTTGCCCATCAAAGCTTTGGCAAACAAATAAGGATGTGGCGCGTTACAAATAGCTAATGCCTCAATTCGCCGATGGTCGCTGATCGCCAATTTCCAGGCAATGGCTCCACCCCAGTCGTGCGCAGCTACGAAGGCCTTTTCGTGCCCGAAATGGTCGATTAGCGCTAATACATCAGCCGCCACTGCGGCAGCTCGGTAATCCTTCAACATCGTGGGTTTAGCGGACAAGTTAAAACCACGCAAATCGGGCGCAATCACATGGAAATCAGTGGCAAGCAGCGGCATGACATCAGCCCAGGCCGCCCAAAATTCAGGAAAACCATGTAATAAAACTAAGATCGGTTTAGAAGAATCACCGCAAGTTGCCACATGCAACTTCATGCCCGCAGGCAGACTCGGTAGGGCAATAAGATCAAAGCGAAAGTCACGCATTCTCAGACCCCACGACTTGTCGTCGTCACCGTACTTGCCACATCAGGCTTGTGGGCGTAGGGATCGGTGGGATTGCGAAGTTGCGAGACGTCTTCGCAGCGCGTCCTCACTGATGGCATGATCTTCGGGTGAGTCACGCAATAAAATTGCTCGGTTTCGATGGCGTCAAAGGTCATCGACGCAACCTGAGCAGCGGTGATCTTCCCAGAACTAACCGCCTTATCGCTGCTTTGCTGAGCTGCTATTTCTGAGGCGGTCGCTTCGCGGCCGCGTTCGAGATGGCTCGGTCGATTTCTCTCAGAGGCCGAAATCCCAGTAGGAACAAACGCTGGACACAAAACCGTCACCCCGAGCCTGGCTTTTTCCAGGCGTAGATCGTGGTAAAGCGTCTCACTTAATGTAACAACAGCATGCTTTGAAACGTTATAAACCGCCATCAAAGGAGGAGAAAGCAGCCCTGCCACCGATGCCGTGTTGATCACATGCCCTTCTTGATTTGCCGCAATCATTCTCGGAACAAAGGCTTTGATACCGTGAACAACACCCATTACATTAACGCCTAGGACCCATTGCCAATCGGCAGCACTAGCCTCCCAGGTCAAGCCGCCTGTCGCAACACCCGCGTTATTAAAGAGCAAATGAACGGCGCCAAAGCGTTTGAAAGCGGCATCGGCCAAGGCAGCCACCTCGGCCTCATTTGCCACATCGCATGGCTGCGCAATCAGATCGACACCCTCAGCGCGCAGTTCCTCTTCAACTGCCTTCAGCGCATCCTTTTGCACATCAGCAAGCACGACGGTCATCTTGCGGGCGGCGGCAATGCGTGCAAACTCACGACCAAAACCACTGCCAGCACCGGTAATGACGGCGCAACGTCCTTCAAATTGCTTCATCCGACCTCTCCCCTTGGCGACGACTCACCTCAAACCTTTATATGATTCAAACGAGCTTGACCAACTGTTTACCGAGATTTTTGCCTTTAAGTAAGCCGATGAAGGCCTCTGGCGCCTGCTCAAGCCCTTGAGCAATGGTTTCTTTATAGTGAAGCTTACCGTCGATGATTGCCTGCCCTATTTCCGCGTGCGCCTTCGGCCAATCGGCCATATGCTCGGAAATGATAAAACCTTGAACTTTCAAGCGATTGACCAAAATCGACCGGGTGCTTTTCAGTGCAATATCTTCACCGTTATAGCCTGCAATCAAACCACAAACAGCAATCCGACCAAAGCCGTTCATACGGCGCAAGACCGCATCGAGCACCGGCCCGCCAACGTTCTCGAAATTGCCATCAATGCCATCGGGCGTTGCGGCTGCCAGATCCTCATAGAGTCGCCCCGCTTTGTAATCGATGCAGGCATCAAAGCCGAAAGCATCAACCACCACGCGGCATTTCTCTGCCCCACCAGCAACACCGACGACACGACAACCCTTAAACTTGGCAAGTTGACCCACCACCGCACCCACGGCGCCCGAAGCTGCTGAGACAACGATCGTTTCACCCGGCTTTGGATCGATAATGCGGTTTAGACCGTACCAAGCCGTAGCACCAGGCATGCCCATCACGCCAACAAAAGCCGACATGGGAATTTTTGAGGCGTCGATCTTGGCAATCGCTTTGCCGTCGCTCACCCCATAGTGTTGCCAACCAAACATGCCCACCACATGATCGCCCACTGCAAATTGCGCATTGCGACTTTGCTCGACAATACCTACGGTTGCACCTTGCATGGTTTGGCCGAGCGCCTGTGGCGCTGCATAACTTTTAGCATCGTCCATCCGCCCACGCATATAGGGGTCGAGCGACATGTAGTGATTACGCACGAGTAACTGTCCCTCTTCAAGATCAGGAAGCTGCTGGTCTTCAAGACGGAAACAATCACTGGTAACCACGCCACTTGGACGTGCAGCGAGAACAATTCGACGGTTGTGAATAGCCATCATCAATCCTTTAAAAGTTATAACTTCAAGCAGCTTTGGCTTGCAGCGACTCTTTGCGTCTTATTGCCTTAAAGGTACCGCTTGCCGTGGCAACCAAATGGCCCTTGAGGTCAAACAGTTCGCCTTCGCAAAACAAAAGGCTTGCACCTTTTTGTAAACAAGCACCGCGCGCAAACAAGGTCCCCATGCCAGGGGCGAGAAAGGAGGTTTTCATCTCAATGGTTACAACGCCATGGGACTCGCCAGTGGCCGATACCGCCAATGACTCGTTGATCACCGAACGCGCGGCCATGGCCATACAGACATCGAGTAAGGTCATGGTGACACCTCCATGGACCATGTCGAAGCTGTTCTCGAGATGCGCCTCAATGGGTAAACGCAAGACCGCATCACCCGGTACATAGCGAACGCTTTGGACGCCTAAATGCCGCAAAAAAGGAATGGTCAGAAGCGTCCCGGGCGCACTGGCCAACTCATGGGCCAGCGCTGCCCTTTGGGCGATCAAGCCATTACCACCATCCACTTCACACATCGCCCGATCCAAACATTGCAACTAGAGCACATCAAAAAGGCCAGCCGCACCCATGCCGCCGCCGATGCACATGGTGACGACGACCCGCTTGGCGCCGCGGCGCTTGCCCTCGATCAAGGCATGACCCACCAATCGCTGACCCGACATTCCGTAGGGGTGTCCGACGGCGATCGCACCACCGTTAACATTGAGCTTGTCATTGTCGATGCCAAGCGTATCGCGACAATAAAGCACCTGAACCGCGAAGGCTTCGTTGAGTTCCCAAAGATCGATATCGTTAACCGACAAGCCGTGACGCTTGAGCAGTTTGGGAATCGCATACACCGGGCCGATGCCCATCTCATCAGGCTCAAGTCCTGCAACCGCGAAACCAACGAAACGCCCCAAGGGCGCAAGGCCACGCTTTGAAGCAAGTGCTTCGTCCATCACGATGCAAGCGCCCGCACCGTCAGAAAATTGTGAAGCATTGCCTGCTGCAATCACGCCGCCCGAGATGGCAGGTTTGATGCCTGATACCGCGTCATACGTCGTATCTGCGCGAATACCTTCGTCGCGATCCACCGTGACTTCTTTGGTAATAACCATGCCAGTGACTTTGTCGACTGTTGCCATGGTGGTCGTCACAGCAATCATCTCAGCCTTGGTGAGGCCAGCGGCCTGAGCCGCCGAGGCACGCTGCTGACTTTGCACGCCATACTGGTCCTGAAGCTCGCGGGCAATGTTATAGCGCTTGGCAACTTGTTCTGCGGTTTGTAGCATATTCCAGTAAATCTCTGACTTATGCTCAAGCAACCAAGGGTCGGTCATCATGTGCTTATTCATTTCGTTTTGCACACAGGAAATACTCTCGACGCCGCCAGCTGCATAAACATCGCCCTCACCTGCCCGTATGCGCTGCGCGGCAAGCGCAATTGTTTGCAGGCCGCTCGAACAAAAGCGGTTAACCGTCATACCAGAAACTGTTACAGGTAATCCAGCACGGAGTGCAACCTGTCTTGCGATGTTTGCCCCCGTTGCACCCTCGGGGTTTGCACAGCCCATGATGACATCTTCGACTTCATCGGGAGCAACACCGGCGCGCTCGACAGCCGCTTTGACAGCCAAACCACCGAGTGTTGCGCCGTGAGTCATGTTGAAGGCTCCGCGCCAACTCTTTGCAAGCGGTGTTCTAGCAGTTGAAACAATCACAGCATCACGCATCATGATTCTCCTTGGGATTATGAGCCTTGGCGATCACCGGAGTCATCCGGCAAAGTGTCAAGGCAATTGTTCAACAAATTAGGATTGAAAACCTTTGCCTTCTTGGGCAAGGCGGGACAGCAGGGGCGCCGGTGTCCAAAACTCGGGCGCCGCGTGGGGGTTGCTTGCAAACTGATGCATGCTTTGGACCACATTGAATAACCCTACGGTGTCGGCATAACACATCGGCCCGCCTCTAAATGCTGGAAAACCGTAACCCGTCATATAAACAATATCGATATCAGAGGCTCTGAGCGCAATCCCCTCTTCAAGAATCTTTGCTGCCTCGTTAACGAGGGCGAAAATCAAGCGATGGACGATCTCATCGTTTGAAATTTTGCGCGGCTTCAAGCCCAATGACTCGCGATGCTTGACAATCAAATCATCGACGATCGGATCGGGAAGCGCATCGCGCTTACCGGGCACGTACTGATACCAGCCCTTGCCGGTCTTTTGACCAAAGCGCCCGAGCTCACAAAGTTTGTCTGCAATCTTCGGGTACTTCATGTCGGGTCGCTCAATATAGCGACGTTTGCGGATATACCAACCCACATCGTTGCCGGCAAGGTCAGCCATTCTGAAGGGCCCCATCGCCATACCCCAACTCTCAAGCGCTTTATCGACCTGCGCCGGCGTACATCCTTCCTCAAGCAAAAGCAGACCCTGACGCGAATATTGCTCGATCATTCGGTTGCCGATAAAGCCGTCGCAAACACCAGAAACCACCGCAGTCTTTTTGATCGTCTTAGCAAGCTTCATCGTTGTCGCCAGGACATCCTTGGCGGTTTCCTTGCCACGCACGACCTCAAGCAGTCGCATGACGTTTGCCGGACTGAAAAAGTGAGTGCCGATCACATCTTGCGGACGCTTGGTGAAGGCTGCAATCTTATCGACGTCGAGGGTCGACGTGTTAGTCGCGAGAATGGCGCCTTGCTTCATCACACTGTCGAGTTGGGTAAAGACCTGCTCTTTGACCGCCATGTCTTCGTAGACCGCTTCAATAACCATATCGCAGGCTGCAAGACCAGCATAAGACATCGTCGGCTGAATCAATGCCATCCGCTGCTCAACTTCCTCGGCCTTCAGTTTGCCCTTCTTCGCACTGTTCTCGTAATTGGTGCGGATGGTTTTCATGCCCTTGTCAAGCGCCTCCTGGGTGGTTTCAAGCATGACCACCGGAATCCCGACGTTGACAAAATTCATGGTGATGCCGCCACCCATCGTGCCCGCACCGATCACCGCGACCTTGGTCACAGGCCTTGCTTGCACGTCATCGCCAATGTCAGGAATCTTAGAGGCAGCGCGTTCGGCAAAAAACAAATGCCTGAGCGCGCGTGACTCATCGGAAGCCATTAACTCCATGAACAAGTCACGCTCACGTCTTAGACCTTGTTCAAAGGGCAAGTTCACCGACGCGGCAACAGCCTCAAGGCAATTCATCGGCGCGGGATAGCCCTTGCTCATGGCCTTGACGGTGTTGCGAGCAAATTGCAAATAGCCCTCAGCCTGTGGATCTTTCATCGGGATGTCGCGGACCAAAGGTTTCTTGCCGCCGTTGGCAACAACCTTTTCCGCCAAAGCAACCGCTGGCGCAAGAGGATCACCTTCGACGATCTCGTCAAAAAGCTTGGTGCCGGCAAAACGCTCGCTCATCACCGTCGTGCCTGAGACGATCATATTCAGCGCGTGCTGCAGGCCGATCACGCGGGGAAGCCTCTGGGTGCCACCCGCACCCGGCAGTAAGCCGAGCTTGACTTCGGGCAGGGCAACCTGGGTGCCTTTCGCGCAGACCCGATAATGGCAGCCGAGGGCCAATTCAAGACCACCGCCCATCACCACCGAATGAATCGCCGCTACAACCGGCTTTGCCGACTGTTCTACATAACGTATCACAGCGTGCAAACTGGGCTCCATGCCCGCTTTGGCTGTACCAAATTCACGGATATCGGCACCGCCCGAAAAGGCTTTGCCGAGACCTGTCAGCACGATCGCTTTGACAGCATCGTCTGCGTTCGCTTGATTTAACCCATTGACAATCCCCAAGCGATTGTTATAACCCAGGCCATTTACTGGCGGGTTGTCCATCGAGATGATCGCAATGTTTCCTCGAACTTCGTAGCGTGCTCCAGCCATTTCTTCTCCCTGGTCAATAAATTGCCTCGAAGGCAGTAGGTCTAGTCAAAGTACCTTGAGTGTAATCGAGCGCCTCAATGCGAACGCAAAACCTCGTCACCTGGACGTCATGCGTGCCAGGCAAGTCGCCATGCGTTCGTTGCAAGTCCCGATGCAAGCCTCAATGCGTTCCGGGCAAGTGGTAGCCCGCAAATTGCTCACGCAACCTCGTCTTAAGAATCTTCCCTGTGGCACCGAGTGGAATGCTGTCAACGAACTGCACGTCGTCGGGGATCCACCATTTCGCGACCTTGCCCTGATAAAAGCGAATCATGTCCTCACGCGTCAGATCAGCGCCGGGCCGCTTAACCACCACCAGCAAGGGCCGCTCGTCCCACTTCGGATGAGCCACGCCAATCACCGCGGCTTGTATAACCGCGGGATGCGCAACAGCAAGATTTTCCAGATCAATCGAGCTGATCCACTCCCCGCCCGATTTGATCACATCTTTGCTGCGGTCGGTGATTTGCATGTAACCGTCTTCATCAATCGTTGCCACATCGCCGGTTGGAAACCATGTGCGTCCCTGGGCATCGGCAATAAGCGGATCACCACCCTCGCCCTTAAAGTAAGACTGGATAACCCAGGGCCCGCGCACCAGCAGGTTACCGTAGCTTGTGCCATCCCAGGGTAGATCTTCAAATTGGTCATTGACAATTTTCATATCAATGCCGTAAATCACATGGCCTTGTTTTTCGAGCAACTTTTGCTGCTGGAGCACGCTGAGCTTATTGTGTTTTGATTGCAGTTGCGCCAAGGTTCCCAGCGGCGACAGTTCGGTCATGCCCCAAGCATGAATCACCTCGACGTAGTAAAAGTCTCTAAAGGTTTCGATCATCGCTGGTGGACAGGCAGAACCACCAATCACCGTGCGCCGGAAGGTTGAGAACTTGCATAAATGGTCTTTGACATAGGCAAGCAAGCCCTGCCAAACGGTAGGCACACCCGCCGAGAAGGTCACCCCCTCTGATTCAAAGAGCTCGTAAAGGCTCTTGCCGTCAAGTTGAGCACCCGGAAAAACAAGCTTGGCACCGACCAAAGGTGCCGCGTAGGGAATGCCCCATGCATTCACATGAAACATCGGTACCACGGGCAGGACCACATCCTTGGCAGATAGCCTCATGGCATCGGGCAAGCTCGCCGCGTAGGCATGCAAAACCGTCGAACGATGTGCGTAGAGCGCTCCTTTGGGGTTACCCGTTGTGCCCGAGGTGTAACAAAGTCCTACCGCGCTTCGCTCGTCGAATTCGGGCCACTGCCAATCCTTGCGCCCCTCGGCGAGTAATTGCTCGTAGCAAAGCAGCGCTAAGCCTGTGTTTTCGGGCATCCGATCTGCGTCGCACATCGCAACCCAGGTCTTCACCGTCGGGCAATGCGGTGCGATGGCCTCGATAATCGGCAAAAAACTAAGATCAAAGCAAAGCATCTTGTCTTCGGCATGATTCACGATCCAGGCAATTTGCTCAGGATGCAAGCGCGGGTTGATGGTATGCACCACGGAGCCCTTGCCACCCACGGCGTAGTAAACCTCCATATGGCGGTAACCATTCCAGGCCAAAGTGCCGACGCGCTCGCCCATCTCAATGCCGCGCGCCTCAAGCGCGCTGGCGAGTTGGCGCATACGCGCTTCGGCGTCACGGTAGGTGTAACGATGAATATCGCCCTCGAGGCGACGCGATACGATCTCGGTCGTCGGAAAATGTCGCGCCGCATGCTGCATGAATGACGAAATCAGCAAGGGCATGTCCATCATCTGGCCACGTAAAGGACTTTGCACGGCAGGGTCTCCCATTAGTCTTGATGCTAGCCTTCTAGAATAGCGAAGCTTTATGTACTTAGCCGAATCCTCGGATAAGCGAACTGTTTTTGAGGCGGCGATTGCATTGAAAAACGAATCAGACAAGCTCAAATTCGAACCAGCCCCCGTGCATTTGAGCTGGGGACAGCGATTCGTCAATGACTTCGGAGCTTTTCCCGTGGCCTACCGTAAGGTCAGGGCGGAAGCACTCTATGAGCCGCAACGGCTTTGCCTAAGCGAAGCGGCAGCCGCCTGCCTCGGCATCAGGGCCGAGGATTTTGATCGTGATGGCCAGCGCTTCGAAGCCTGTTTCGCACAAGGTCAGGTCAACCAAGGCAGTGAAGGTCCGGCCCCGATTGCAACCGTCTATGCAGGCCACCAATTTGGCGTCTGGGCGGGACAACTTGGTGACGGTCGGGCCTTGCTCTTAGGTGATTTGCCCAGCCAGGCCAAGGCCAGGGATTGGGGCTTTGATGACGCAGACGCGATCGAGTTGGGCGACCGCGTTGAGGTTCAGCTCAAAGGTTCAGGACAAACACCCTACTCTCGCATGGGAGATGGGCGAGCCGTCTTGCGTAGTTCGGTTCGTGAGTTTTTAGGATCGGAAGCGATGATCGGCCTGGGTATCCCAAGTACCCGGGCCTTGTGTTTGTATGGCTCCGACGACCCGGTATTCCGCGAGACCACAGAAACAGCAGCCATCGTGACGAGGCTTGCACCATCGTTTTTGCGCTTTGGTCATGTTGAATTTTTCGCCCATTTTCAACATCATGAGGCGCTCAATCACCTGCTGCTGATGCTCGCTTGCAGACACTATCCTCAAGTCCTTGAAAGCAGCGGCGAATACAACAACCTGCCGCATGACGATCAGATCAAGCTGAAACTGCTCAAGTCAATTGCCAGGCGGACCGGCGATCTCATTGCCCGCTGGCAAGCCGTTGGTTTTTGTCACGGTGTCATGAACACCGACAATATGAGCCTGCTCGGTTTAACCATCGACTATGGCCCTTTCGGATTTCTCGATCAATACGACGAAGCCCATGTTTGCAACCATTCGGACCATCAAGGTCGCTATCGATATGATAACCAAGCAGCCGTTGGCGCATGGAACTGCAGAGCGCTAGCGCTCGCGTTTCGATCTGTTCTTGGCGAAGAGGCGGCCCTGTGCCTGCCAGAAAGCTTGCAGGCCTACCGCGAGGCCTTCGAGGCACGCTGGCTGGAGCGCTTTGCCGCGAAGTTCGGCTTGCTGCCCACCGGTGATCATGATTGCCAACAGGCACCGATTAGGGAATTCTTGGCGCAAAGCATGCAGATGCTGCAGCACTGTAGGCCGGACTTCACCTTGTTTTTTCGCAAGCTGAGCGTGCAGCCGATCAGCCCGGTCCACAACCCTGCTGAACTGCGCGACATGATGCTCGACCCCCCAGCCTTCGACCTTTGGTGGGATGCATACCGTGAGTTGGCTCAGGAGCAAATCCGCAAACTTGGCTGGGATGCAGCACAGCGACAAGCGATGATGCTTGCCGTGAATCCAAAATATATACTCCGTAATCATCTTGCTGAGCTTGCGATTCGACGCGCCAGGGGCGATCATGGACGCGCAGACGCCGATGAAATCGCGCGACTGCTCAAGGTTTTAGCCAAGCCTTACGACGAACAACCCGAGTACGACAGCTATGCCGCTGAACCGCCGCAGTGGGCAAGACAGTTAAGCGTGAGCTGCTCCTCATAATCAATACAGGCGCCCAGCGCGTTTTAGATTTCATTGTTTTGGAGAGCATCCATGGAGAATCAGCTTCATCAGAAAGCAACACCAAGCGATGCGGAGCTCAAGAAAAAGCTCAGCACGATGCAGTATCAAGTGACGAGATGCAGTGCCACCGAACCGCCGTTTAGCGGTACGTACTGGAATCACAAGGCAAAAGGTGAGTACGCATGTATTTGCTGCTCAACACCTTTGTTTTCATCGGAGGATAAGTTCGACTCCGGCAGTGGCTGGCCGAGTTACTTTCAGCCGATCAAAAAAGCTTGCATCAGCTACATCAAAGACCTGAGTTATGGCATGGAGCGGATCGAGGTTAAGTGTTCGCACTGCGATGCCCACCTTGGCCATGTTTTTGACGATGGACCCGCACCCACGGGTTTGCGCTATTGTATTAACTCAGCCGCACTCCGCTTTGACGCTAAGACACCGGCGCGTTCTGACTTTGACGGAAAGATTTCGTGAAATTTTTGTTTGAATTTTTGCCGATTGTTTTATTTTTTGGAGCTTATCAGCTCTGGGGAATCGAAACAGCCACCGGGGTCGCGATTGTTGCATCGATTGTCCAGATCGCATGGCTTAAATTAAGCAGGTTGCCCGTTAGCGGCATGCAATGGTTTTCGCTGGGGATTATCGTGGTTTTCGGAGGCCTCACTTTATGGCTTCATGATCCCTGGTTTATCAAATTGAAACCTACGGTTCTCAATTTGGGATTTGCGCTTGTCCTGTTGATCGCACATTTGGGATTTCGAAAAAACCTGATTCAAAGCCTGATGGGTGAGCAAGTGCGCATGGACAAGCAACGTTGGAATCAATTACTTTGGGCATGGTCGGCCTTTTTTGTGATGATGGCTGCAGTCAATTGGTGGGTTGCCTCAAATTTCAGCGAAGCAATCTGGGTGCAGTTCAAGCTGTTTGGATTTCTTGGCTTATTTTTTCTCTTTGCCATCGCTCAAGGCCTTTGGATCAGTCGGCATGCCGAAATGATTGAAGAAGGCGACAAGGAGCTTCGCCATGGTCCTTAAGCGACATGCATGCCGCAAGAATGCTCAGCATGGGTGATGAACTTGAGGCGCGTTTGGCCCAAAGATTTCCCGATGCCATCATTGATCTTGTCGATGAAAGCCATCTTCATGCAGGGCATGACGGCGCAAAGGGCGGCGGATCGCACTTTCGGCTTAGGATCGTGCACCCCTGTTTTGCCGGTATGAGCCGAGTCGCAAGGCACCGCCTTGTGTATGATGCGGTCTCTGATTGGATGCCGCAACGCATACATGCTCTTTCTGTTCAAGCGCTTAGCCCTGAGGAATGATCCCTGATGTCACACTTTGAATACGGCGCGCACGACATGCGCGGTCTCTCAACGCCGCAAAAGCTTGATTCGCGGCAAGGCTCACTGCGAGCACTTCGAAGACTTCTACTTGCAGGTAGCTTTTGCATCTCGGGTCTGGCCGCAGCGCAAAATGCGGCCATCGTGAACAATAAGCCGATTCCAAAGTCAAAGCTCGACGACATCGTGACCCAACTCGTTGCCCAGGGTCGACCGGACACGCCGGAGCTTCGTACAGCCATCCGCGATTCGCTCATCATGCAGGAAATCTTCCTGCAGGAGGCCGAGAAGACTGGTGTCAGCCAGCAGGCTGAGGTCAAACGGATGCTGGAAAATCAGCGGGCCGAAATTCTCATCACGGCCTATCTGCGTGATCATTTAAAGAAACACCCGGTCAGCGATGCAGACGTCAAAACCGAGTACGACAAGCTCAAATCACAGCAAGGCGACCGGGAATTCAAGGCCAGGCACATCCTGGTTGAAAAAGAAGAGCAGGCCAAGCTGATTATCGAGCAATTGAAGAAGGGCGGAAACTTCTCGGAAATTGCCAAGAAAGAATCGAAAGATCCCGGATCAGGTGCCAACGGGGGTGACCTTGACTGGAATCCTGCGGGTACTTTTGTGAAACCGTTTTCAGATGCCATGGTGAAGCTCGCCAAGGGCAAATATACCGAAGCACCGGTTCAGACCCAATTTGGATGGCATGTGATCCAAGTGGACGACGTGCGCGATGCATCACCGCCACCACTTGATCAGGTTAAATCCCAGATTACCCAGGAACTTGAACGACGCAAAGTTCAGAAGCTTCAGACTGATTTAAGAGCTAAAGCGAAAATACAGTGATTCAATAGCCCGTGAAAACGGGCGATTTGCTATCTGCGACGGGCAGCGAAGAAATCCTTCAAAAGTTTGCCGCAATCATCAGCAAGTACCCCGCCCTTGACTTCGGTCTGGTGATTCAAATCGCGCCAGGCGAATACATCGCGACAGCCCCCCGCTACCCCGGTTTTGGGGTCTGATGCACCGTATATGATCGACGCAATACGCGCATGAAACATCGCACCAGCACACATCAAGCAAGGTTCGAGCGTGACATAGAGTCGCGAACCCGGTAGGCGGTAATTTGCTGCCGCCTTAGCGGCGGCGCGCAGCGCCTGGATTTCGGCATGGGCGCTTGGATCATGCAGACGAATCGGTTGGTTGCGCCCGAGGCCAAGCAGCTTTCCCTGCGCTGAAATCAGGGCAGCGCCAACCGGTACTTCACCCTCGGCAGCAGCGATAGCGGCCTGCTCAAGTGCAACTTGCATCCAATACTCATCGGTCAAGCGGACTCCGTTTCATTCGCGATCACTA
>Ga0214923_10004473_pt1 | contig 16841 bp, 17 predicted proteins | sample LL1510_MetaG_FD_177993 | JGI IMG/M metagenome (GOLD analysis project Ga0214923, IMG submission 177993) | Freshwater microbial communities from Lake Lanier, Atlanta, Georgia, United States - LL-1510 | ecosystem: Environmental > Aquatic > Freshwater > Lake | place: USA: Georgia | collected... | reverse complement strand
CTACTATTTGTTAATTCATTATCATTGTATATAATAACATCACTGCGAACATTACCTGCGGCTTGAGTATCAGCATTAACGGTAATAGTACCGCCCATTGATACATCATTTGCAGAATTGTAATAATATGTTCCGGGAACAACACCTGTCGTATTCCATGTTATTGTGCCGTTGTCTGCACCATTATTAGTAATAAAGCCTGTAGTAACACCCTGACCTGTACCAGTAGTTTGTGCAGTCTTAATCCACATACTATGAGTGCGAGATGCAACATTGAATACAATGGTATCACCCGCAGTAATAGTAATTGGTATATCATTACCACTACTATAACCCGTAAACACATAATCTGTAGCAAAAGAATTCGCAACATTCCATGTATATGTAGGATATGATGGTAAAGGTACTATTCGAGTTTCTTGGACTCGTACACCTGCAAAATTATTCCAGTTATCATTTTTCTTTATACCATAATAGATGTTACCTGTTCTATTGGTTATAAACTGAGCAACATTACCACCAAAATATATATTTGCTTCTGTTGAACTATTTGCGCCATTTGTAAATCTTGAAGCGGTTATATTTTCTATTGCTGCAAGATTTGCAAAACTACCATCACTAGGCAAACCTGATGCAGTTGTAACAGCCAAGCCTCCATTCTCACTTTCACCTAAAGCAACATTTCCTAAAAAGATTGTCTGGGTGCCTAAGTATAATGATAAGAATTTCTTAGTCGGAGAACCTAAATTATAAACACCCGATGTACTAGGTAATATGTTACCTGTTACGATTAAAGGTTTATTTATATCTATAGACCTAGTAGAATCATTATAAAGAATACTAGCATTAGCACCCTCAATATAAATTCCAGAACCTGATGCTGCGGCAGATGAACCCGCATTCTTGGATAATACTAAACTCTTACTTGTAGTAACATTTTCTGTGGCATATATGTTACCTGTTACAGTTAAGAATTGTGTTGTAATATTACTACCTGCAATATTTGCTAATACTCTCGTATTTGTATAAAATAGTGCAGTATTAGATTCTAATATATTTGCTGTAGTTAAGTATGGCTGAACAAAAGCGTTTACTCTTGTATTAGTGTAGTATAATGCTGTACTAGATTCTCTTACATTGGCAGTTGTTAACCAAGGTTGAATATACGCATTTACTCTTGTATTGGTATAATATAAGTTTGTGCCTTCTGCTAAATTAGAAGTACTTAATGTTCCAATATAAGATAATACTCTCGCATTAGTATAGTATAATGCTGTACTAGATTCTACTATGTTAGCTGTAGTTAAAAATGGTGTTAATAATCCAAGGGTAACCGCAGCCTGCGCTCTTGCATTCGTAAAGTATAGATTTGCGCCTTCTCTAATATTAGCTGTTGTTATCTGAGTATTGCCACCAGGTGAAAATAATGCAAGTACTCTTGTATTAGAGAAATAAGGATTTATGCCGTTCGGATCAGGATTTAAATCATATGTGGTAAAATTTAACAGTGTTAAAACTGTATTTGCTACATTAGCTGTTTCTGCAAAATTGGATGTGGATGCCGCTGCTCCAGCATTTGCAGTAGCATTTGTCCAATAACCTGCAGTAGAATTCCAGGTTAATACTTGATTATTACTGGGAGTACCGGAATATACTACATCGCCAAGATCTACAAGATTAGCAAAGTTTAATGCTGTTACTACTCTAGCGTTTGTAAAGTATAAACTATTACCTAATTCTCTTACATTGGCAGTAGTGAGCCATGGTTGAACAAATGCGTTTACTCTTGCATTTGTAAAGTATTGATTTGTATAACCTTCAGATATACCATCTGTTGTATTTGCAACATTCGAAACTGCAGCAATGTTTGCACGAATAGTACCAGCAACATAATCAATAATAATGGTTGGGTCAGCTGCAGTAAACGCAGTTCTTGCCCTAGTATTGGTATAGTATAGATTAGAATTGGATTCCGTTACATTAGCAGTTGTAAGGAATTGAGATATAGTGGATAATGTTACTGAGGTTGCTACATTACCGGGTGCCCAAACATTAGATGTGCTGTTCCAAATTAGGGCTTGACCATTACTTCTAATCGTGGTATTTACATCGCGTAAGTTACCAATACTTGCAAGTTGCAGGTTGGCAAATACTCTAGCGTTAGTAAAGTATAAATTAGCTAATTCTATTACATTGGAAGTTGTTAGAAATGGACTTAGAGTGGCTAGCGTAACATTACTAGTACCAGTTACATTTCCTCCCCCTATCCCACTCTGCGAATATATCCGTGCTCTTGTCATTATTTTCCCAGATCTTTTTCTCTATTATTTATAATAACAAGAATTTAGGTATTTGGTCAGATACCTAACTCAAAGTGGCGGGTACGAAGGGTAAACTCGCTCACAAAAACTCAATCCATTTCTATCTTTATTTTCCTCGTACCAACCGTTTCCTGTGTATACATTCAATACGTTTTGAAAGTATTCCTCATACATAGGCGCAATCTTATCCAAAGTGAAATTTTCTCCCCACACCCTGCAATTCTTTGGATTAATTTTATCAATATTCTTTGCAGCAGTTACAAACTGATCAAAAGTATTGCATCGATAACCCGTCAATCCATTTAAATTATTCTCAGTAAAGGCACCCCAATCTGTTGTAATTGTCGGTGTCCCAGATAATAATAATTCTATTTGTACCCCGCCAAATGGTTCAACATACATTGAAGGAACAAATGCCGCCTTTGCCTTTGACATCAATCTTTTTCTTGTCTCAATGTCTGCATAACCGACAAATTCTACATTATCAGGAAACGTCATATTGTCAGGATTTTGTCCCGCAATAATTAGTTTCTTTCCTAACTTTTCAGCAACTTGTACAGCAATATGTACACCCTTGCCCTCATATACTCTTCCTAAAAATAAGAAATAGTCTTCTTTTTTCTCACAAAATTCAAAATCATTTGGATCAAAATAATTAGGAATAACAGTATTATACCAATCAGATTGACAATGGCCTACGCCCATCATTCCGTAATTTGCATGCATTATTGCATACGATTCCCATACTTTCCATCTTGCCCAATGTCCGCCGGCATAACCTATACCCGGCTCAACTACAATCATATCATGTTCATGTACATCACATATAAATTTTACTCCGCTTCCCCAAAAAGGAAGTAAGAAATCATTCTTTTGTTTTCTTTTTGCTATTTCAATTGCTGCATTAGTATAGAATGTTTGATATGCATGATCTCCTATACTGTACTTAAAGAAATTCTTTTTCCAATCATAATCACCGTATGCTATTTTCCAATCCTCGTTAGTAATAACTGACACGTGCTCAGTACAAATAAGATCAGAGTCTTCGTGACCATAATGTATAACTGTATGTCCTCTTTCTGTCATCATCTTACCAAATTTATATACCTTTTGGGTATATGCGCATGCATTAAATTCTTTAGATGTTACTGTGTGGGGTAATCCCAATATGTGAAATCTCATAATATTACCATTTATAACAAAGACTAAACGTATACCTATTAACTAACAAATTTTTAAGTGATGTTACCTTATGTTTAATCAATGGATTAGTATTGTTAACTACGACCATTGTTGCATTATTGGGTAATACTGTTGTTTCATATAAAAATTTATCCTTTAAATTCTTACATAAACTGAGAGTACCTCCCCAGGTTTCATCCCAACTAACTTCCTCTGTCAAGTATATAAAAATTAATACATCATTACCATCTATTGAATCCATATGCCAGGGTATTTCCTCCGCACCGTTCCAAAGATGTGAGAATCTAAATTCTATATTCTCTCTAATATATCTTAAATTATCAAATACCTTATTATTTATTAAATCTTGAGATAGTGTTACTAAACTATCTGGGATTTTGTTTTTAATTGCAGAAATTCTTCGTTCTTTTAAATTTTTAGATTCATTAATATCCTCATTTTCGGTTAATTTATACCAATCTGGAATTTTTTTATATGTTTTATCGCCGTCATCTATCCAGTTACTAGAATAAATCTCAAACCAAAATTTAGAAATTAAATCTTCAGGAACAGTTGTAACTACAAAACCCTTTTCAAAATAATCTTCGATATTAATCATCATACTCATATAGTGTCAAATCTACTGCTAAACAAAATCTATTGTTAGAATAATAAGTATGTACATGATGGTATAGAAAACTAGGGAATATTAGTATATCTCCCGTTTTCGGTTGATGCACAATATCGAGAAATTGATTACGCAGAATACTAGGATATCCTCGATTAGCATTTGTCCTTGGATCTAAAAATTCAATTCTTCCACCTTTATCGTGTTCCTCCGACATTAAATAGAAAGTTCCAGTTAAATGAGAACCAGAATGATTATGTAAACTAACACCGTGTCCTTCAACAAATTTGGATATCCAAGATTTTAACTTATATGAAGAAAAATCTTTGTCTAAATCTGCGGAAAATATTTTTGATATGTATTGTTTAAAGGATGGTATTACTACATTATTTTTAAAATCTTTAAAAATTTCAGAATCTAAATCAAATAAATTATTTTCTTCTAAATTATTATTTTTATTAAATTCAGTAATACTCATAAGTTCATTATATACATCAACACTAACAGATTGGTCTATTTCTTCAAGCATTACAATAGTAGGCCACAAATTATTAAATCCAATTTTTATAGTTTCAGAATTTTTATTAAATTTGGTAGTCATAATTAAACTCCTTTATAAAGTATTCCTTGATATCGGGAATAATTCCAATATTTTCGTCAAAATTTAATCCGACAATTTTAATAATTGCATCATAGTCTTTTTTATTTTGATTGTATGGGGTAAAATATGGGTCATTTCCATATAATAAATCCCCATCATTTAGAAGGTCATAAAAATTTTCAGAATATAATTCGCTTATCCATTTGGCATAACAAATACCAACAACATAACTTTTAGCAGGATAGACCCAACCTAATTCTGTAGTTGTAAAATACTTAACAGCATTTTCTACAATGTCTGCATTAAGTTCTATATCCTTATCATTCAAGTCATCTTCATATTTATTATTAAGTCTGTGGAATATTTCCTGTTTAACTTTCCAATCTTTCATAATATTCTAATAATCCTTTATATCCATTACAACTATTGTTTAAATCTTTTACATATCTATAATGCTCAGTTAAACAATGTCCCATGTATTTGCATTGTTTACATATAGGGCTTAAATTTATTTTTTCTTTTTCAGCCCAATATAAATATTTATCGAAGGAATCTAGTTCTAAAAAATACTCATTATCATTAAGGTCAAATTCTAGAACAGAAAAATTGCCCGAAGGCGTTATATATACGTGATCGTCACTAAAACTGTTATAGGTTTTTTCTAAACAATCTTTAATTTTAAATTCATTAACAAATTCGAAATTCTTTTTTACGTCACTTTCTATCCAACGTATAACAAAATTCTCAAAATCATCATGATTAACGGGGTAGCAATTTGCCTGATTAGTACTGTATGGTTTTATTTCAACACTTATTACAGAACTACATAAATTTAATTCATGGATCATTAAATCTACATCCATATCTATCACTTGTTTACTTGCTAAAATTAATATAGAAATAGGCTTTCTGCTTTGCAAAATGTTATTAAATACTACATCACTTTTTTCTCTGGCGGTAAAATCATAACTAACACTTAAAGAAATATCATCATCAAAGAACCAATCATGTATCATACTATAATTTGTTATTAGATTAATATCACCAGTATAATATTCTTTAATTACATTTTTTAACGAATAGAATTCCTCGCGTTTTAAAATTCCAATTTCGCCGCCATATAAATCTACCCATTTAATTTTTGCATGTCTTGTAATTTCATTCAATCTATTGTTTAATTGTGCGGGTGTTATTGTTAGTTTATCTTTTAATTGTTTGGGAGTTAGGTAACAAAAATTACAACTAAAATTGCAATAATAGGTGGGATTAATAGAGACCGTTAGTTCATGCATATTCTTTTACATATTCGGTTGGTTCAAGTTTTCCGACAAGACCATTAGCTTCTATAATTTTTGGTGCAAGAGTTTTCATTAAGGAACAATGTTGTTCCACAAGATTATATTCTTTTAAATCCTTAATAGTTTTTCTGCACCCGTTGCATATTTCAAACATTGGGCAACTATAACAGGATTGTTTTAACGATTGTAGAGTTGGTTCTGAGTATATAGGAAATACCTGAGGCCCTTTCATCTCTAAATTAAAATCTATGGGATACTGCCTGTCATCCCCAAAAGCACCACAACTATAATAATCTCCACTGGGTTGTAATGTTCGTATACCGCTATCGCATTTCCGATTTTGCGGGCAGGTTGTGTTATTTCCTCTTAATCGAGTAACCATTTGCTTAGTGTTATATTCCCATTCTGTTAATCCTGCTTCCCATATTTTAACATATATCTCATATATTTTTGCTAGCATATATGGTTTGCCTTCTTGTCCCATAATTATATTTTTAAATTTTACGGGAGGACCACTACTAAATGCGTAATTTAATTTACACTGTACATTCATTAATTTTGCTAGCTCTACATTTTTTATAGCGGTGTTTTCATTTTCTTCAGTAATTACTGCAATAAAATCTGGTCTATAACCACAATGGGTTAGCATTGCATCACTACATTTCCAAAAATCTTCCTCAGTAAATTCTGACAAGTCACCTTTAAGTCTACCGCCCCCATATTGAAAACTAGTAGTTATACCTATTCGCGGATGTAAGAATAGGGAAGTCCATTTTTTTGGATTTTTATAAAATGGCCATAGATTGCTGGTAAATGAAATACTACAATCGGAACCTATTTCATCTAGATGGGTAATCAAATCCCAATAGTATTGAGGATCCATCATTAAAGGATCACCACCGTTAACAATAATAGTATTTGTTTCCGGGAAACGTTTTAAAAACTTGTAGATATATTCTAAGTCCAATTCCATAGACTTATCATCTGTAATATGTGTACTAGAACAAAAAGTACATTTAAAATTACATTTTTCTGTCGGTTTAATTATTAAATCCATACTATATATCAAAGTAAAAAGATGTAACTATTCTTTTGCAGTTAGGTATTTCTGCTTTATGCTCAAAATTATTTAAACAGTTAACTGCAACTAGCATACCTTTTTTTGGATACACTTTAAATTCTTCTTTATTATTCCTAAAATACACTGCACCCCCTGTGTCAGGATTCATGTCAGAAAAATACAACAAAAAGAAACAATTAGGCCCTTCCACATAATCATTATGCCATTGAGTAGCATCAATGTTTACGCCTTCCCATATTCTTCTTTTTTTAATTGTTGCTGTTGGAATAATATCGTTTAAAATCTCATAGTGCATAGATAGTAAACAGGAATCAATTAATTCTTTATTATTTGCAGGATGGTAGTCATTGTTTATTCCACCTTCATACTCCCAAATAATTTCAGAAACATCGATGTATGCTGTATACTTTGCACCGTCGAATATTTGAAATCCTTTTGTATAAAAGTCGTCAGTCAGCATTTGGCATATCCAATCCATGCGTGTTGTTACATGCTCTAGCATAAGCAGTTTCGCTAATAGACTCTACGCCCTCTATTTCACAAATCCGTTTGTTGATAACTCGGATATCTTCCTTTAATTTATTGCCGTAAGGTTCCATAAAACCAATAAGTCCCATATACATTTCGTATCTATCGGGATCATCTTGAACTTCGTACAAACGAGTAATCCAAACATTATATAATTCGGCACATAGGTCTCGCTCGTCGCCAATTTTATTTTTAAGTATTACTAAGTTTTCAACTTCGTCATTCATTTTTTAATCCAACATTAAAATCAAAGGAAGCTACTCGTCTAGTTATACTACTGGATCCCGCCTTATGCCAAAACCCTCGACAATTATTAACTAAGAACAAAGATCCCGCACGAGGCTGATAAATCGCTTCTCCATCTTTCCATTTGAACTGTATATTACCGCCTGTCTCTTTTTTAGTATCATCAAAGTAGTAGAGGAGAAATATGTCATAGCCTTCAAACATATCAGTATGCCATCCTTGGTTATCTCGATCAACGCCTTCCCACACTATGAATTTATTATAGACAGCATTATCCCAGTTACTATCAATGTATTTTATTTTAAGATGTTGTGCAAATATAGTTAGGCGTTTAGCTAATTCTGCAGGAATATCGTTGATACCATTATCTCTCGCGCGCTCTTCCACATTAATTAATTTGAATTCATTGAGGTTTATTAACTCAAGCCCCTCTGGCTCATATACCTCATAATATCCCTTTTCTAATATTTGTTTAATTAAGTCAGACATTGTATCATTGCCTCACTTTTAATTAACAGTGAATTTTTTTCTATCATTGTTTCAATAGTTTCTACTCTGAATTGACCACATAGTTGCCTAATACTTTTAGGTGGTTTACTTGTGTCAAATATATCGTCAATTTCTTTTTTAATAGGTATAAAGTCATCTAGTTGAGATATAATAGTATAACACCCCTTAACAAAATCACCGGGGGATATGTACTCTGCATAATTTGCATATAGATTTTTTAATAAGTAATTAGCAGCATTATTCATGAACCACATTTCTTTCATCTCGGCTTCTGTGAATGAAAAGCATGACTTAATTGTTTTAAAATATGTTTTTTTATTCTTATATAAACTGTTCCAGTTATCTATTCCATCCTCATCAACAATGTCAGAAAAGACTTCGACTGTTTCAATATCGTATTTTTTCTTATAATCTTCCGAGTTTAATCTTGAGTCGGGTAGAAACATATAGTCATGTCTAAAACTTCCCCATGCTTTAAAATTCCATATTATTTCCATCTCGTCATAGAAATCTTGTATAGTTGATCCCGGCATAGCTAATATTAATTCTAATGCAGGTATAGGAAAATTATTCTCCGAACATCGTTTGCTAATATAACGACTAAGTTCGATTTTATCCTGTGTGCTTAAATCTACTCTGTCAGCTATGCGCATAGCATCTTCGCTTATACTTTGAATACTAACAGTAGGAACGATTGAAACATACTCTGTTGCTCCCCACATATCCAATCCAGTTTTTTCAAGTGTTTTTGGTTTTTTAGTAGTTGATCCTACAACACCGAACCATTTGTCGATTAGTCTTTTTCTACGATCTAAGCTTTTGGCTTTCATTGTTGATATATCAGTTAAATTAAAATTATTCTCCCAGCCAAACGCAAAAATCTCTATGTCCCTATCTTCAAATGCACCAAAATTTGCATCAGTTAGATACGCATCTCTAAACCCGGCGCGCTTTAGCGCTAAGATATCTCGTTTAACTATATCAATATCTTTTTTAATAATTTTTGTATCAATACCACCACCCCATTCACAAAATACACATCTATAGGGGCACCCCCTTGTTGTCTCTATTACAATAAAAGGTTCCATGTTATTATCTTTTGCATAACTGCATATCTCTAAAAGATAAGAATGATGATCCTCGTAAACAGAATAATTTTCTTTATCTAACTCGTAATTCTTTTTACACATTGATCCCACTGCCCAGGATATTTTTTCCACATCAGGATAAACATCTTCAAACCAACTATCGATTAAATCGCTAACAAATGTCTCGCCTGGTTTTGTTGGTTGACATATAAAATCGTATAATTTATATCTATCCATCATTAAATGAATTTCATTTGTACCAATATGCGGGCCACCCACTGCAGTAATAACATTAGGATTTTTTTGTTTCACGTAACGACAAAGATCGTCAACTATTGTATAGTTCCAAACATATGAACTAAACAAGACAATATCAGCTTCCTTTATCTCCTGATATACTTCTTCGTAAGTTTGATATCTATTCCACTTATAAGGAGCAGGTATCCACTCTATATTATTTGCATATTTTCCAACATGGGTGTAGTGACTTTGACACATCAAGTATGTCATATTATTAGCCAACGACCAATCAGCATGCGGAGGATTTATAAATGCGATTTTAAGATTTTTGTTTAGATTCAACATACTTAAAAACTTCCTTGAACACACATCCATCTATGTCTCTAACCATATTTTTGTATTCGTTATTGATAAAACAACTAAAAGAACATTTAGAATAATATTCGCACGAAAAACAATTCTTTTGAGATATATATTTTTGCATTATAATAGTACTTTCTAAATTATTTTTAGTAGTATTGGTATCAGTTAACAAAACAGCACCGGAACATCCTTTCGCTTTACTACCATCAGCCATAACTGTATAACTATTTCCTCTAGTACATGTCATTGTGTTTTCTGAATCAGATAAAAACGATTCCATATTAGTACATAACGGATATTTGTCTGCTAATGTTTTATAGAATTCTAGCAACTCCGATTCTTTAGGCATTAGATGTTCATTGAAACCTACACTAGGTAACATTTTATCCCAACTACAAAGATATTTTGAATAAAGATATTCAAAATATTCATCACCTTTAATTAAACTACTAATATTTTGTTTTGTAATCACAAGACTAATCAACCTGATATACTTACTAACTTTTTCTATATTTTCTTTAAATAAAATTAATTGATTTGTATTAAATCTCCCATTCATGTCATACGACACACTTATTTTTAAATTATATTTTTCACAGAAATTTATAACAGCATCGATGTTATTATAAACTAAATTAGTTATAAAACAAAAATGTAATTTTTTATTTGGTTGTACTTGATTTTTTATTAGATCAATGAATTCACCATAATATATTAAAAAATCTTTTTCTATAAACTTATCTTGGAATAATTCTCCACCCATGATATGTAGATAAAAATCTAAAGAAGGATTATTGTTAATGTAATTAACGATTCCCGGCACCTTTGATATTATGCTATCTCGGTCAGCGCCAATTTTACTTGTATGATTTTGCGGACAAAAGATACAGTTTAGATTGCAGTCCTCAAAAAATAATACTACTAATTCAGAATGTTTTACTATTTTCTTATTAACTAAATTATAAAAATCTTCATCTTTAAGCATAATCTATTGTCAATTCTTTTAACTGAGGATTATTAGTATAATGTAATTCATATATTAGTTGTACGAGTATTGGATTCCATTTTAACACGTGATTTAATAAATCAAATATTATACTAACACTTTCTCTCCCAATGTCTTTATCAATTATATTATTAATATAATCGTCACTTAAATTATCCTGATTAATAATAAGCGTTTCTAAAGTATTAAAAGTGAAATTTGCATGGTCGCTTTCAAAATAATCTTTATCTAATATCCTTACCTTATCATCAACTTTAATATCTTTAAACCAAAAAGATTTTAATAGTTTACCTACATCCAATGCTTCTCTAATATGTGCTTTAAAGTATATCATATTTTTTGTTATATACTTAAGGTCGTCATCAAACATCCAGCCCATACTCGGGTGAGTTTTAAATTTATATCTCCAATCTTCATCGTCCCAATTTATATCAATACCCAATTCTTTTTTAACATTAGGTTTCATAAAATACTTGACAATATATTCATACCATTCATGAACTTCTATCGATAACGCTTTGGTTAATACATATAGATATTTTTCTTTAAAATATTTCAAATGCGATCTATCAGTAAAATAATTTGCAAGATGCCATTCTATACTAATTTTTTCTAGATGATTTTTAACCCATTGTTTTCTATCTTCATTATTTTCCCATGGAATTTGTTTAGGAAAAAAATTATAAAATTCTGTTTTAGTTAATAACTTTAAATTAAGAACATCAAATTTTCTATAGTCCACATAACTATTATTCAACATAGCCTGTGTAAAATGTATTTTTAATCTTTGAATACTACAGTTATAACATTTATATGCTAGGTTTGTGGATATATTAGGAAAAAGAGTTTTAATCCAATATACAAAAAATTTATTAAAAGCATCTATATCTACATATATTCTAAATTTTTCCTCGTTGTCTAGAGAAATTAGAAACGTATGCCAATTTTTATAAATTCCATCTGCACCTATAAGAGAATCAAAATCTGATACTGTATGTTTTATCGGATTTAACTTTGTATCTGTATCAATATAATCTTTGGTTACTATAACTCTTTTTTTGGAATTATCCAACATAAAAATAGGACATACATAAGTTTTATGAAAAAGATGCAGCATTAATAAAACATTAAACTAAAGAATAAACTCTTAGTACATTTGTTTCTCTTGCTAACATTGCTTTACGCAAAAATGTAATTAGGAACGGGTTAAATTTTTCGGTTTCTACCCATTCAAATATTTGCATAGTGTCGCACGGCGCAGGAATTTCAAAATTTGAGTGTTGGTCTAATAAAAATTCTAGATCTGAATCTGTGACTTCATCCAAAATACACATTCGTAAAACTCTAAGTTTTGCGGTCATCCAATCCTCTAAATTTACACCGGGCTGAATATTCTGAGGCGTACACGCAGTATTATTATATGTACTAACCCAAATTCTTAAATGACTTTCGAGTTTATTAAAATATTCTGCGGTTATATTTTTATAATTAATATCAGAATATGTATGAGGCATACCTATAGATTCCACATTCCATATAGAATTATCAAACCAAACATCAAAAGCCGAATCAGTAAATATTTCGGTTAGGTTGGATAGATCATATACTTTTTGCGGATGAAATCTTTCTATAACTGGCGTATTCAAAATGTTTTCCACAATGAAAGTTTTAGCCTCATATAAAAATTGTTGCATACCTATCGATACTTTTCCCTTAGCCACAGATTTCAATTCTTCTTTGTATGATCCATTGTACCAATAGGATGCTAATAGAAATTCTATACTTACGGAAGCATTTAATCTAGATATAAAAGATGCGTAATTATCTCTTTCTATATTAATATTAGAAAACAAAGTTACAAAATCTTCGAGTGTAATAGTGTAATCAGCTTGGGTCATACGATATGCCCTGGTGAAAGGAACTAATTCTGATGTACCAAACATTCTTGTGTTAAACATATAACTAGTTACAATACCGTATGCTGAACCCACAGTTATATTGGGTAACAAGATTTTTAACCAAGACGTTGTTAACTTGAGATATGTATTTCTATCACAATATATTACAATTTTACGATCTGATGCTGTAGATTCCTCATCCACATATTCTAAAAAATTAAGTAAGGTTTGATACTGTTTTTCCGCGCCAATGATTTCATCAATAGATTTCGCAAACAGTATAAGTTTTCCGGGAACTATTTTCGATAAAGATTCCATCAACGGCACGCCATTGATTTCTGATATTACAATTCTATTAACACTAGTATCTACTGCATCATCTAATTCAACATAAACTCTTTTAAATAGATGGAACATTTAATTCCCTTTCGTTGTGAATATTGTTTGCAATTCCCCAAGTTAATAAAAATAATGGATTGTTTTCATTGGCCCAAAAAGAAAATAAATTTTTTCCTTTAAACATATAGTTATCAAAATACGTTGAATAAAATTTAAGTTTAGATTGATCTATTTTATTATAAAACATATAAAAATCTTCGTGATGTAATAATGATAGGAAATTTATTCCTGTAATATCTGAGGTATCATCCTCGGGAAAGGTTTTGACGAATGTTTTAAATTCTTCTGATTTAATAATATACATATTATAAAGAGTTAAACTATCTAATACGCTTGCCCATCTCTCTATAATTTCTAAATTTTCTTTTATAAAATTTGTATTTCTGCTGGAATTGTTTATATCACGATACTCGAGTAATATTTTAATTACTTTTTTCTCCAACGACGGTATAGTGCATAATAAGGAAAAATGCATATAGTCTTTTATTAATTCTTGGCATTCTAAACTATCATCCAATATTACATCACACGGAACATCGAGATTAGAAATATAAGTTAAAAATTTATTTCCCTTGAGACTACTTTTATTATAGTCTATAATAAAAGTAGTATTTTTATCTGTAAAATATTTTTTTAAATTATCAATTGATATTGGTACAATAGTTTCAATTATATTCATTATCTTCTTCCTCTTGATCCATGACAAGAACTATGGCAGCTAGCGTGGCATACATCAATTTGTATTGTTCTTGTATTGCTTCTTGCTGAATTATACTGAGCTCTACATGCATTCAGAAATGCTTCTAAATTTCCAGCCGAGATAACAGAACCAGATGATACACCATTATCTGTAGCATTGGATTGTGGATTACGATCATTATTATATGCAACAGCTGTTACATCATAATTAAATCCCGCTGTACCATATGGACCAGCAGGGGTATTACCTCCACCTCCCGTAACATTTCGTATTGCTCGCATATTACGAATATAGAAATAGTTATACGTTTCATTAACTAATGCGTTATAAATTGTGGCTGCATTGATGGGATCAGCATTTACATTACCCCCGCTAATACCTATTCCCCTTCCGCCAGTTCCTCCTCCAAAATACCCCGAAGGCATTTCTGGAAAAGGAATAGCATTTGTTCCCCAAGATATTCCAGAATTTGCAGTAGAAACTACATAGTCAGAAAACCTATCGACAATATTTTGTGCATTAATCGGGTCAGTTAGTGTTGCCATATTCTTTCCTAATGTGAATTATCTTTTTTGTTGTATTATTTATATTAGATAAACTCCTCATCAAACTTTTTGGAGCCCCGCAAACATCATCTTGCCAGGATAATTGGTGACAATCTCCACCGCAGTATTGAAAAACTTCGCAGGAATAACATCTTATATCCCCATGTCTTTCGCATGTAATATTTTCTAAACGAGTTGGATTCTCTAATAATTCGGAAATACTATCCTCTATCCTACCAAAATGAGTTTCAGGTGCGCTATTAGGACACCCGGCAATAGTACCATCTGCATTTAATGTGAATAATTTTTCCTCACAATCTCTGCAAAAGGTTCCAGCATTGGTAATATTGGATTCAAATTTAGAGTATATATTTTCTAAAAATTCATTATCAAACCAACCTCTTGTATTATACAAAAGACTTTGTTCATGCATTTTTAGAAACCATTTATCCTGATCTATATTACTAGGAAAAATTTCGGGGTGTAAATTTGCATTGCCATTTCCCGTTAACCTTTCAAATGAAACTTCGGATACTCCCAATATTTTAATCCAACTAAGTAAATGTATTGGGTCGATATTAACTGTATCTTGAGTAACACTAATAAACAATTTAACAGTAACTCCACGGTCTATTAATGTTTTAACATTTTTTAGCCAAAGATCGGATTGCTTACTATTATCAAATCTAATTTTAGGATCCCAACTTGTACCAATTCTATTTCCTAATTCATTTTTAATAAATTGTATATGATCTTCGTCTAATTTAAATACAAGATTAGATGTTACTCCCCACGACATATTATCCCAGAGACCATTACAAGAATTGTATACTTCTTTCATTTCTGAAACAGGAACAAGAAAAGGTTCTCCCCCGTGAAATTCAAAATGAATAAAATCTAAATCAGGAGAATGTGCATTAAATCTTTTTATCCAATCTATAACTAAATTAATATTCCAGTATATCTTTGCCCCATTTGTTCCATTAGTAAAACAATGTTTACAATTTAGATTGCAGGTTTCAGTAGTTTTAAGATATACTAAGATATTTTTCATTTAATTATTATAATATAAAGATTAAATTTTGTCAATTAAAAATTTTTCTAATCCAAAACTTAGTATTAACGATTCTTCCTTATTTGTAGCCATGTGCTCAGTATTTGCAGGTATGTATAGAGTGTCGCCATTTTTAAGATTATGTTCTATATCATTTAATAAAATCGAGATATCCCCATGGATGACTTTAATATAAACGTCATCTGGATCAGTATGTCTAGGGAAGCTTTTTGAATTTTTAAATGATCGAAACCCGTGACAGGTGACGGGTCCATAGTGTAGAAAAGATTTACAATGTTCAAATATATTTTTGTTATATTTTTCTAAGCCTTCTATCTTGATACATTTATCATAAACAGAATGTAAGTGGCCTACATTATTGATTAAATTTTCTCTACCAAGATCATCTATATAATATAATAAATGTTGTTCATATACAATATCATTTTCTATAAAAGTTTCAAATTCTTTTAGTGAAATCATAAGTTTATATTAATGCAACTTCAATCAGTCCTTCTTCTTCGGTATCTTTATTTTCCAAGGCTATCAATCGAATAGGCATATTATTAAACGGCGTAAATTCAGCAACACCTGGTGTTAATGACACTGCTAAAAAATCGTGTTTATTGCAGCGTCCCTTTACTCTAAGAGGTACTCTGCCTTTGAGTGCAATAGATTGCCCATCTTCTAATTCAGAATTCATTAAGTATGCGGGATTAGTAGATATAATTCCAATAATATATTCTAATTTATTAATTGTTGCTATAGTTATTTCTTCAGACCCACCTAGCATAACTAATGTCCCTAACGGATATTCTATATCAGTCTTATACCTTTCTGCTAAGTCAGCATATTTAGCCCGTGTTGCTGTACCAGCAAAATTTGTAGCAGTTAATATTTGCGTGCTCGGATTATAATAAAAATTACTACTTACATAAGGCGCTTTAGGTGAGGATAATACTCCTTCAAGAAATACTGGATAGAAATTTTGATTTGCCGCGGTATCTGTTGGAGTAATTGCATTACTTGGACCAGCTGTCCCTGTCGATCCGGTTGGACCAGTTATTCCTTGTATTCCTGTTGCGCCGGTTGGGCCTGCAGGACCAATAGGCCCCGTTGCGCCCGATGGACCCAATACACCGGTTGCCCCTGT
>Ga0214923_10004472_pt1 | contig 16847 bp, 14 predicted proteins | sample LL1510_MetaG_FD_177993 | JGI IMG/M metagenome (GOLD analysis project Ga0214923, IMG submission 177993) | Freshwater microbial communities from Lake Lanier, Atlanta, Georgia, United States - LL-1510 | ecosystem: Environmental > Aquatic > Freshwater > Lake | place: USA: Georgia | collected... | reverse complement strand
TTCGTTGCAAAGAACGTCGAGATCGGTTGTAACCCTTTTTTGTCATTATTGATTTTCGTCAGGAATTTCTTAAACAGCAATTCTTCGATTTTCTTTGAGCAGTGTTTTTCCTTCTTTTTCATAAACGTTTCTAGATCGGTGAATTCCTCTTCCAATTTCGCGATATCTTTGCGATAGGTCTTAATCGCCGACGTCTTCTTTTGCAATTCCCAGATCTCCTCGATGGCTAGTCCAAACAACTGTTTAAACGGTTCCATGAGCTGGCTCTCAATATAAAACAGGTAATCAATTGGTAGGTTATTGCTTATGATAAACTCGGGCGTCTCGATGCGTTCGCCCTTTTTCGCCTTGGCGTCGTCATTACAAACCACCAAATATTTCATTCGATCGCCAGGCTTGGGTTTATTTCCTGGATCGCGCTTCCCGATGCGATTCGCTAAGACGTTATGTGCGATCTGATCGGGGTTCTTATAATATCCACGGAGTTGACTGGTTAACATGAGTTTATCCATACTCACATTTCCTGCGATGAGGCTTTCCAACGAGTTATTGAGATACGCAATCGCCTTCTGGATTTTGGTTTCTCCTCCTGGATTATCCGCAGCGTTTTTCATCAGAATATTCAGAACCGCACCGTAAGTATCCTTCAAATAATCACACGAGTCTCGGCGTTTGATGGCGAGACCCATGTACTTCATTTTGCCCTTATTCGGATCAGTTTCGTATAAGGTTCCCACGTAACGCTTTTTCGAAAGTAAGATAAACGGCATTAGGGTTTTCTCATACGAAAGTTCCATCGGCGGTTTCAGATATTTCGAGCATAGTTGCGCTGCGTCTTGTGCAATCTCAATCGTCATTTCTAGCGCGGGCTTTCCGAGGATTTTCACGCCGGTTTTCGGATCCTCCAGGTTAAATGTAAAGAATACTGAATCCGTGTTATGCACGATCATGTTTCCGATTCCAGCCGCAAAATGATGATTATCGGTTGTCAAATCGTATACGTATCCACTATAGGAAATCTCGTGCATCTTTTTTATCGTGATAGGATTTTTACGTTGTGTTTTTTTGGTCATTGTGATTCTATAAACATGCGGTTTATCCGACCGCGTATTAATTGACGTCTTCCATCCCAAACTTGAAGCCAACAAACATATACACGAAGCACTAATTTGATTTTTTTGATCAATTCGAACGTAACCGTTTGCATCCTTATCTCCATCTGCATCATACATGCCTTCCCAGAACGCTTGACGAACGTCGATGGATGCTCCCAAAATTTCCGACGGAATAATCTTCGCCTTATCAAAATACATAATTTCACGATAATATTCTACAAACTTAGCAATTGAACCATATGTTTCGCATTTCGGAGAGATTTTATAAACGCCCGAACTTTCAAGGGTATCCATGTACCTCCATTCCAACTCCGGATATGCCGTCTTACACAATTCAACATATTGGTCGATCATTCCTAGTGAAGCGTTGTTCAAAGCCCAAGAGTTCTTTTTTCCAGACTCGCAATTATAGGATCCACAACTTCCGTCTCCAAAGAAGAATCCCATAACTCTTGCCTGTTCAACCGTGAATTTTGACGTTTCTGAAAGGACGGGAAATGCGTGATGCAAAAGCTCCGACCCAATCTTGACGTCCTTCGGCGAAACCTCAGTTCCAGTAGGCGTTAGTAATGAGTGGTCATCAGTAACATCAACCAATCCGGTGTGCGTTAGAACGCGAACCATCTTCTTATGACTCGCGACTTCATGGCGAATTACACGATGCATTTTAGTCCAACCGCGTTCTGTCCATGTCTCTACATCCGACAATTCGCAAAACTCTTTATCTTGTTTACCAGGCTCCGAACATTTTACCCAGTTATTTCCACCGTGTCGAACTGCCAAATCTTCAATTGTGCATACACTAAACACACCATTATGTCTAATGTAAACGGGCGTGTAATTCGCAACACTATCACCATATATGTACTCAGCCTTGCATTTCACCGGTCCATGAACTTCAGTGTCGTATTCCAAATCCCCGTAAACCTCTTCCACAATCCGTTTTGCGTAAATAATCATCATACGACCCGTTGCGGTCGTACACGCGGCAACATCCTTTTCGTAAAGCGGCGAAACTGGCGCGCCGCACTGTCCATATAGCGAATTCGCGGTTTCCTTATAACCGAGCTGTCGCTTCTCCAGAATATTCTGCATAAAGGGATCCTTCTCCGACTTCATCATTTTCCGGGTCGAAGCACGTGCTCCCAGCAACTGCTCCAGAATCGCAGGCAAGATCGACTTCTCGCCCTCGGGTAATTGAGCCCAGCGTACAATGAATTTTCCGACCTTGGTCTTCACTTCCTTCGATTTCGGATTCGCCGGGTTCCTCAAATATTTGAAATTATCAAACTCAATATCGATATATTTATAACCGGGCAAATTATCGTAGATGAAGGTCCCGTCGGCGTCCTTTTCACCAGTCTCTCCGATCAGTTTTCCAGTCAAATCATATTCTTTGACCCACACCTTACTATCATGTGAGAAGTTCTGACTGATCATCGAGGACGGATAAAGCGACGAATAATCCACACAAGCCACGGGATTATCCATGTACATCGCGCATTTCGGAGGCAAAACAATCGCACCCTCGTATTTCTCGCCGTCCGTGCATTTATCCTGGTCCGGCATTAGCGTGTTTTTCTCGCGGCACTTTTTTGCCACGAAACTGGTCAACTTGATACTCTGTCCGCGCGTGATCAAGAAACTAATCGGAACACTACAAATCGTAGACATCTCGCTGAATCCGGTAATCAAATCGATCTTATTCATCAAATGCTGCACTAGGTTACAATCCTGAATACAATATTTCGCGACAATGGCGCGATCCGCGGACGATCCATTCGCCAGCCGGAAAATATCTTGCGGTGTGACATCATCCTTCGCCATGCCCCACTTGATATGTTTCGTCATATCTAGGTGTTCATGACCCGCGATCATGATTACATTATAGGAATTGGTTTGTTCCTTACCTTTTACGGTCTCTGTTACTTGGCGACCGGAGTCGATTCCGAGGACCTTGAATTTCTGACCGTTTTTATAATAATCCGATGTGAATCCGGAGATTTCAATATGAATATAATCTCCCACATGGAGACCTTTGAGGTTCCCGCTATAAAGCTCGGAAACAGGTCCGTGAGTCTCATGAATCACGTGGTTGACCTTTTTAACATCATCGCTGATATTTTGACCCGCCACGTCGTCCAATTTATAAGATGGTAAATTAAACGTGCGTCGGAAATAGATAAACAAGTCGATTTGTAGCCGCCCGGTCATCTTCACAAAACGCATATTATATTCACCCGTTGCTAGCTTAATCGGGGGCGGATTTTCTATTTCTAGCTCGCAGTCCTCGTCGGGGTCTCCGCCTCCGGGTCCCTCCTTTCGCAAAGGTTTCGCGCAAACCTCGCCCTCTTTTCGCGATAATTTCAAGAACTCGCGTTCGCATTGGTTTTCCTCTGCTCGACGAAACATAAACTCGTAATCAAATCCGAAAATATTATACCCAATAATGATATCGGGATTTTCTCTCTGGATCAGATTCTTCCATTCTATTAACAAATCCGCCTCGGTAGAAACGGACTGGATTTCCGCACCATCCACGGGATCGCACGTTCCTAACACTAAACAATGATTCAAGTAAGGTTCGGGTTCGCCGTATCGGAGGAAAGTCGATCCAATAAAGGTTACTTTATCACCTTCTAATCTCGGGAATAACATGGTTAGTACGTCGTTCGCCGCCTCGATTTTATGGTCGCGATCTTCCTTTTCATTGAGCAGCAAATCCGTAATAAGCGCGGTCGAAACCGCGCGCTTTTTGGGAGCCCGGGATTTCGACCAGAATCCTTCTTCGCCTCCACCCGACATTTCCGCCGCGCCTTCGACGCCGTCTTCGCCGACCTGGTCCGCGGACTCCCGGATGGATTCGAATAGCTGGTCGATCTCTAACAAGTGCGCATTATCCTCTTCGTCGTTCAGCATCTTGGCGTTTTTCAGAGGAGTCGTCTGTAAAATCTCGATGAGTTTCAAGACGCGCTCCTTCGTCGGCGGTCGCTTCGGATACACCAAATCAATATCATCGCATCGATCCATGCCGAAGGCGGTCAAGATAACCTTTTTCAAAAGGACGTTTGCCCGTGAGGTGTCCATCGCAGGATTGGGTGGTTGCGATAATCGCGCGAAAACGTCGACTAACTGCATCGCCAGGCGCTTATACGTCTTCTTCGGAAGCGGGAAATCGCCGTGACTACTGCTCGCCTCAATATCAAAACTACAGATCTTATAGGGAACGCGCGTTACCTTTTCGGGTTGAGAAATTAGACCTGCGGCTTTACATACGTATTCGTAATTACACGTCGTGGACTTTGTATCTGGCTCGGAAGCCTCGTCAGTCTTTACGAAAACCCATCCCGATGGGCTGACGTTTTGGATATGGAAGTATCGCAAAAGCGGTGGAATGAAACTCTCGTAGAGTTCTAATGGCGTGCCTTTAAAGACCAAAGGACAAAGCTTCCGGTTCTTATAATCGCCGTTTTCCGAGACGAACCATAGATTCTTGGTTTTGTTAAATGCGGCAGTATTGACAAACGTGATTTTGACGAACTTGTCTTTCCTTCCCGCAGTGAATCCATAGAGTTTACGTGCGTCGATGAGCTCGACAGACGCGACTGCTTTGCTATGGAATTTACCTACCTTTTCTCTGATCTCTAACAACAAATCGTGCGCGTCTTCTTTCGTCCAGTTGGCGCCGACTTTGGCGAAGAAGAAAGGCGCAAAGTCGTTGACGTAAACACAAAATGTCTCCCCACGTTCGTTGATACCAAACATCTGAATGATAAAACGGGCTTGTTCTGCCGGTTTGCGCTTTTTGTAAGCCACGCTATCATCGTCCGCGCTACTACTGCTCGACTGACTTAGGTTTAGGCGACCATCGTAGACGTTGAAATCGACCAGACGAAACGATCTGCCGTTAACCGTTCGCGTTTTCTTTATTTTCACTATGCGTTTTGTATCCATTATAGTTGATTATTAATAAGTTAACAGCGGTGCGTTTATTAAGTTTACCTTTTAGTTAGTTATTAAATACATTTCAATTTTAGCAGGCGTAAACTTCTCGAATTGCCTTCAGAAATCCGAAGGATTTCCATACCCTTATGCGTTACCAGAAAAACTTTGATAATTTTATAAGAATAAATAAAAAATCCTATGAATTTTTAGGTCACTGGTGGATATAACTATTCAATTTTTAGCGTTTGTAAAAAAATATACACATATAGAAATGAGCTGCCCCTTTGTTTCCACAAGTATCAACCAAACCGCAAACACCATCGATCAATCCGAGTATATTCAAAACAAAAAAACGATACTAACGATGTTCGGAAACGCGCAACCCAGTTCGCAGTATGTCATGTTATCGAAATGCGCAAATGCATTCACCGGTTCTCCGATAAACAACAGTGTAGCCACGCGTAACTCATCAAACACCACGCTTAGTCAAGCCAATTATATCAATAACAAAAAATATATAGTTACAATGTTAGGCAAAACTACATCCTCGGTGAAACCCCGGCTTGGAAATCTATATATTCAGAGTGCTACGTGCAAGCGCTAACTTCGGGCTTCTTATTCGTCTTACTAATCATGCCCTCCAATTTATGCGCATTGCAATAAATAACCCCCGCGACGTCTTGGAAATTATAAGACGCGGTCTTCTTACATCCTTCGTTCTGGCAGCAGCGCGAGGGGACGGGAACCATGCCGTGCTCCTTATGTTTAGCGCATCTCACTGGGCGCGCTGACCCGGCGAAACAATAACTCGAGAACTTTTTGATACCCGCGTCGTAACACGTATGACATGTCTGAGTCGGATAATGTTTTTGATCCGAATCAGGTTTCGCCGCTTCATCCTCTTGGACCCTGATAATCTTCTTTGGCTTACAAACAATTACGGTGGGTTGCTGCGCGTCTGTAGAAGACTCCCTATTGTAATTAACGATAATCGACATGATATCGTTAATTTTGTCTACTGGACACGAAATAGTTATTTTGGCGTTATTCGCGTCTTGGAACGCGGTTTCTAGAACAAAGATTTGTTGGTTGGACATGATTGGTTTGATTTATCTTGGATTCGATTGTAAAAAGATTTCAATTTTCCGACAAACAATTGGAATAAACTTTCGCAATAATCCGATTCACACATTACTAAAAATTCTGGTTTACACCATTTTGCGTTTCTAACGTAGTAAAGAAACGCCCAAATGGCAACGTTGCCTTTACTCATTTACGCCCACAAAGTGGGCGTTTTGAATGAGAAAAGGTGTAAAAATAACAAAATAAAAAGGAGGGGTCGAAGGGTCTGGAAATCTTCGATTTCTAGCAAAACGTCGTCCGGAATGGCGATATTATCAACTGGTTCCAAGATGTCAACCAAGGTTTCGGCGCGCGCAATCATATTTAGTCCAATATAATAAAGATTCGGAGACACTCCCGTAACGTCGCTGTCGTATTTATGTACCACTAAAGTCGTATATTGATTATAAGTCACCGATCCCAAATAATTCGCGCGGAACATCCCATTATTTGCGTGCGGATTCGTATAATAAAACAAATATCGTTGTCCGGGATTTAGTGTCGAAATGTCCATTGCAGTTTGTGCAGTAGTAATGATGTGTTAGAAAACAACCGCATCAATTTTATCCGTAAAATAACGACTTAAAAAATCAGTCATTATATACCCTTATACACCATGCTCTGGTCGATTGTAAAACAAGTTCTTACGGTCTTCAGTTCGGCGCTCACGTCCGCGTATACAATTTGCGCGGTCTATAATACGCCGTTTTATAACCCCGCGCTATCAAAGATTGAACTCATAAATACGGTGCGCAATTCCGCAATGAATCTTGGAATTATTGGTCTAGAAATCATCGGATCGGCTTGGTTATATTATCCTTATTTGGATAACGGCGCGCATTCTTGGTTGCGATCAGCGTCGAATATCATAGAATATTCCATGTGGATCGAGTTGTTTTACTATGGATATCACCGACTTTTGCATACAACAAACTGGTATTATTTGATCCATGTACATCACCATAAAAATCGCCATGTTTATCCGATCGATACGCTATCTATTCATTGGCTCGATTCCACGGGAATGATTCTCACACTCATTGCGCCCCTTTGGTTCGTCCAAGTAAACCAATGGGAACACGATATCATTATGTTTACTTATTTGACTGGAGCGTTTTTATCGCATTCCAAGATATTCGGCGACAAGCACGCCATTCATCACGAACGATTCAAATGCAACTATTGTTTTTTGTTTCCCGTGTTCGATCGCGCTTTTGGAACGACGACTCCCATTGCTGATTCTGACGAATCGAAAACCGATTAATATCTTGGAAAAGATATAAAATTGAAATAATAATCTTGGAATTATTATTTCGAACAACCAATCAAAACCATGTCTAAACGCGTGTTTCTATTAAAGACCCGCGAACCTTGGACACAAGGCGTGTATTACCCATGCCCGCCGTCATTGTCACCCAATACCTGGAATTTCATTTATCGTCAAACCACGTGCGCCCGTCCCATCCAAATTGCGGATCTAGAATCCGTTATTAACTTCCACCGTCCTTATTATAGGAAACCACCGCCGCCCGTCCACGAAAACGACGAACGTTTCGGAATCTTCTACGACGACGACGACGATTACGAACCTTAATAACAGCATTATTGGTAACGTTCCCTTGAATATTTCACAAGTTATGAAGATGCAAGGGCGATCCCCCGTTTTTCCGAGAATTTCGGAGGTAGTCCGGAGGTTTTGGACATTTATGAAATTGCAAAAATGTCCAAGGTTGAAAAAACGTCCCGAACTTTTCTCGAAAAAGTGAAAAAATAGCTGTTGGAGTCATATGCAGTAAATCCCAATATTTATTTTTTTGGCGGCTTAGCATAATTTTTTCGGACCTTTTCGTCCGACATCTAGGCGTTTTCTCTGTTTCCAATGTATGGAAACGGAAACGCCGCCGGCGAATTCACAATATTTATGCAGCGACTGTAATTTCACTTGTAGAAAAAATTCTGACTGGTTACGTCACGTTGACACAAATAAGCATTTATTGAATATGCAGAGGAAACACGTGGAAACACCGGTTTACGCCAAAGCAATTCAATGCGAGTTTTGCGACCGGATTTTCCAAACAAGAACGGGTCTATGGAAGCATGCTAAGAAATGCGATCGACCTCCAGCAACTCCCGCACGATCGGTGGAGCAACCATGCGATGACTTATGTGCGAATTCCGCTGCATTAATGTCGGCGGATATGATTTCCAAGATTGTATTAGAAATCCATAAACAAATGGGAATTTCGGACCTTTTGAAAAATAGCGAAGAAATGGTGAAAACGAGCCAGGAAATTATGAAAATAGCAAAAGAGACGGCGCCGACTACGGTGCATAATAATACCACGACGAATAACAATACGATCAATAACGCTCATTTCAACGTGAATTTCTTTTTGAATGAGAAATGCAAGGACGCGATTAATTTCACGGATTTCATTAATTCTATTGCATTGAACCAAATCGATTTACAAACGGTCGTGAAACACGGGCATATCGAGGGAAATACGAAAATCATCGCCGAACTCTTGGATAAACTGGGTGTGTATCGCCGTCCGATTCATTGCGTAGATGCAAAGCGCGAAACTGTATACATAAGAGAAAACAATGAATGGGAACGCGAGGATAGAGAATTGCCGCGTATAAAGAGACTGGCAAACGTGGTATCACATAAAGTGATCCAAGAATCGAATAAATGGCACGAAGAGAACCACGATTTCATGAAGGATAGTGCAAAAAAAGAAGAAAGCCTACATATTATGACGCGCGTTTTCGGAGGAGATGTTAATGGAGACGAGGAAAAGAAACTGATGAAACAAATTATTCAGCAGGTAGAAGTGGATAAAACCCACGAGAAAATAACACCGAGACGAAAAATATAATGTTATATTACTATAATATGATAAAACATCTGGATTTTATTGGAGTAAAACTATTGGGTATATCTTATGTTACCATCATTTATTTTTTATTGGGATTTTCAATAGCAAAAGGATTAGATTATGTAACAGACAAATTTAATAAAGAAGCCGAAAATAAGAAGACGATTTGGCAAATTTTACTTGAAATTATGCTAAGATTATGCATTTTAGGAATTCTTATATATATAGCCCGAAATTTGATTCGCTTAATTCCGTTTCCATTAAATGGAGTAGCTGGATTTGATTATTTTAGACTTAAAGAGTTAGACAACGAATTCATATTTACAATACCTATATTCATTTTTCATACTAACTTTAATGCAAAAATGGAAAATTTATATAATCGCATAAATTCATCATTATAAAATATTATAATAATATAAGATGAAAAATTACATGTATTATTTATTAGCTATAGCAGTTATTGTAATTGTTGCATTTAATAAAAACACATTTATTGAACCCATGTATAATAATAATATTAATATCAATAATATTCAACCGCCTAACACTACAAATACATTAAGCTGCGACGATTATGATTGTTATTTAATAAATTTAGAAAAAAACGCGGAACGTCTATCTGTTTTTTCGTCGTATTATAAGGAATCGGATTTAAACAAAAATAATTTTATCAAAATAAAGGCTATCTATGGAAGGGATATTGATTATGCATCATTTATTTCACCAGATGTAGAACTCAATATGACGCCTGGAATGGTCGGTTGTTTTTTGAGTCATCTTCACGTTTATAATGAAATTAAAAAATCAACAAAAGACTATGCTTTAATATTTGAAGATGATGCCAGGATGATAAGAGATATTCAAGCGAGCACGATAAATAATATTAAAAATATAATTCCGAATGACTGGGATATTATTTTATTAGGATACGATGTTTCGCATCCATTAAATCACGATATTATCCGATATGATAACTATATTAAAGTTTATGGATTTTACGGAACACATGCCTATTTAATAACTAAAGCCGGCGCAGCCAAAATGCTCAACCTAGTTAAAATACCATTTACGAATCAAATTGATTATGTAATGGGCGAATTATGCAAACTCGGGTTATTGAATGTATACGGTGTTCCTGCCCCGGTGGCTTGGCAGGAGGCTCGTTTTACTGACGTTCAGACGAACCCTGAATGAATATTTATGTAAACTATATAAATATTTGTATATATTATTAGTTAATGTGGACCAGCGATGATATGGAAAATATGAAGGCGTCGATTCGTGCAATCGCCTTATTTGCCAAAAACGTTATTGTTGCCGGAACCGCGCGGGTTGTTACAAAATCCGTCGAGATTTCAGAGACAGAGTTTTTCCAAAACGCCGCATCCGCCGTTATATTCGAATATAGTCGAATCCAAACCAATATTTATTTGTGGTCAAAGTCGGTGTACCAAGAATATTACGCAGCAAAGGTCATCGTCGACGCAGCTGTTTTCGTAAAAGAAACGTACACATCGTTGACGTCGCGAAAGCGCCTGGAACCACCGGGAAATTGGGTACAAGTTTGTTCGACGCACCATTTGACGCGAGGTTATTATATCGGTGACGGTAAGCCTATTTATACCGAAGGTTATCGAATTATCCAAGACGCAATCGAGTTGGAACCCTATTTTAAAACGAGCTATGAAAATAATCGCGAATTGCGTGCCGAAAACAAAGATTACGAGGATAGCGACGCGCTGATTATTGCAAGATCGAATGATAAATATCGCGTTTTGAGATGCTATGCAACACCAGTTCCTCCAGTTTTTCCATTGGAACCTTCAAATGTCAAGTTTTTGAGCGTGGAGTATTTCGCCACACCAGAGTCCATTCCCCTAGTCTTACGGATCCCCAAAACCATGTATATCGTTAATAATGAGCTTTTTTCGCCGGGGTTTATTAGACGCGCTCTCGAATACCAAGATGAACCGTTTGATTTTGATAAGGAGTATATCGTAAAGATTATGGATCAAAGTCTTAACCAGGTTGAACTCGATCAAACAAAATATATTCGATTGGGAGAATTGGAATATAGCATTGAAAATATGTAGGGTGTAAAAATGCCTTGTAAAACAGTATAAAGATTTTTCGCAATAATAATATACGGGTGATATCCAAGAATACAATGAGTATTCCATCCACACAGCGCGAACTGATTGGTAAATGGAATTTATATTACCATTTACCACACGACAAAAATTGGGATCTTTCGAGTTATAAACCTATCATGGAGAGTATTAATACGGTCGAATCATTGATCGCGATTAACGAAGGTTTGCCTGAAAACATTGTGAAACATTGTATGCTTTTTGTAATGCGAGATGGAATTACGCCAATGTGGGAAGATCCGAAGAATCGCAATGGCGGCTGCTTTTCGTTCAAGGTCGCCAATAAACTCGTTCCTGCGGTTTGGAAGACCCTTTTTTACGCGCTGTGTGGAGAAACGCTTACGGTGAATCGCGAGCATAGTAGGTTATTAAATGGTATCACGATTTCACCTAAGAAGAATTTTTGTATTGTGAAAATTTGGCTGGAGAATTGTTCATTACAAGATCCAAATATTATTATTCCCATACCGAATTTATCGAAACAGGGGTGTTTGTTTAAGAAACATGAACCAGAGTTTTGAATTATACAAAAGTGTAATACCATTTCTTATAATTGTATTACAATTCCAAATCAACAATCTACACCATATATGGTCTAGATTATATCTAGTTAATATATATATCTAGATGTTTAGTCGTAGATATTATTCGCGTCGTCGTCGCGATATGCCGCCTACTACTACCACAATGCCTAAACCTACTCACATGGGCGGTCGAAAACGGGATGATCGTAAACGTCGTAAAACGGAGCGTAAGAAGAGGAGTCGTAGGAGTTATATGCAATGGTAAAGCGGGGTGCTTCGCTTATTACCGTAGGTTCATCAGAATCCGCTTCGTAAATTCAAGACCCTTACATAATCATGTTTAGTTACACCTTTGTACATTTTCTACGAAGTTTTACACCCTTGAAGATTTAAAATGGGACGCCCGACTGGCGTCTCACTAGATATTTAAGGGCAACGTTACCGATAAATCAATCAAGATGCAAACCTCCAATGGAGGTTTGTTCCATTTTAAATGTTCATCGGTGTATATAATTATATAAATGACAAAACAATTTACACTATGAAAATTACTTCATTTATGCTTATAATAAAGATTATTATAAGCATAAACATCTTGTAAAGAAATATACCAAAAGAAGAAATTTGAAGGTTTATAAGGACTAACAAAGTCGGCACTTAAAATGCGAGTTACTCTAAATCTTCATCGACGTAAAGTCGTTATATTTTAAACGCGTCTAGACATTTTACGACGTCTAGACATTTTACGACGTCTTGCATATTTTCCTTTTCTATTTCGTCGCATTGTTTTTCTAAAACCACCTTTTACTTTTAATAATTCCGTTATATTAGCAATTTGGTTGGATTTAAATATATTGATTACATCATTTTTTTTTTCATCATTCAATTTCTCAAAATTTGCTTTTATTTGGTTTTGGATTTCGGTTGCTTTGTTTAAAGACTTTATAGTTGCAAAAATTATACCAGCTATATTTTTTGCTTCAGTGTTATCATTGAAATCTGTATCTGTAGGCTCTTTAATTATATTTTGATTTAGATCTTCTAAATTTCTTATTGTAGAAATATCGTAAGTTTGCATTGTTTCCATTATAATAAAATATATTTATTATATATATTTATTATATATATTTATTATATATATTTATTATACACCCTTGAAGATTTCATAACTTGTGAAAATAAGATTTAACGGTGGAAATAAGCGAAGTGACCGTCTACGAAGGCGGTTTAAGAAGGAGGCAAAGGAGCCAAGCACAACTTAATCTCGCCTAAAGACGCCACATCGTATTTGACAATCAGCGGCAAATCATTTCCTAAATACATTTCCAGATGGCTACACAAAGGCGTGCACTTGATAAAATGCGCTAAAGACTTCAACGAAAACTCGCCCTGGATCACCGTCGCCGCGTCGGGCTTCTGAATAAACTCCATATAACCGCCCGATTCCGATCGGTAAATCTTGGAACTCGCGAAATTACCCTCACACGAAAAGATCAAATCATTGCCCACTGACTTGATCTCGATACGATCCGAAATCCCGTTCAAATCGCGAATGATCTTTTGAAAGTCCGCGGTAGGCAAATTAATCACCGTGGAATATTCGACGTCGGGAACCACGAGCTCCTCCGTATCCGGCTCGATCAGACGCAACTTCTGGCTATAACATTGCTTAATATCCCCGTTATCGTACTGTAAGCCTAAATGAGAAACAATACCCTCGTGATAATCCGATTTCTCGATATACATCGAAAGCGTGTCATCATTGGACATGGTGGAAATGACCTTGAACAGGTGGAGAGTATTCGCGCAAACAATGATTTTATCGGGATGACAGACATATTGCTCGAATTTATGCGCATTCAAAATGACGTTTACCAGGATGGTATGAGTTTTGTCGAAATTGATGATTTTCAAGCCGTCTTTTGTATACGTAATTGTGGCGTCGGTCAAAATATCCTTGATCGCCGTAATCATATTACGAATAGGCTGAATTTGCACCGTTTTAATGGTCAAGACATTATTCTGTTCGTTCATGTGTCCCGATTTGTAAAATATAAACGCACCGAGTTTTTATATTTTATTTTCGAATATATTGTTTTCTATTTTCTTCCATACTTACAATATTGTTTCTGAGAAAACCCTCGCGGATTCTTGCAGTTAATGCTGTTTTTGTATTTCGCGGTCCAGGATCCTCCTCCTCTTCTTTTCGTTTTACTTAAAGCTGCGCTTTTTTTCGCTACGCTTAACGCTACCTTTAATGCTGGACTCTTAGAATCGCATCCTGACTCTAAGATATCACGATCAATCTTGGAAGCCGGACCTCCGGTAATCGCGCTAGCCAAACGTGCTAAACCCCACGACTCCGCGGTCTGATTCGGACGCGAACCACTCGAATAATACGCCCCGCGACCTTTATTGACAATTTTTTCCAAGGCACTACGTTTACACCGAGTTTTACGCGCGAGTTCCGCGCTAGGTTTTACTGAGTCCACACCGTATTTTTTCATGGCGTTGGCGACATGACCAGAAGGCTTGGATTTGAAGGTTTTTACGGTAGGACGCTGCCAAAATACTCCGCGCTTATATAATCGTCTAGATTTCCTTAAATAAGCACGCTGTTTTCCAAGATCGCGATTGGATAACGTCCTCGGAATATAACGTTTAGGGACATGTAATGGATCCATAATAATATCTATATTAGTATGTCATTATAATAACTCGATTTTGAATCCCGAGCCTTCCTTCACCAATTTTCCCAAGGGCGCTCCGACTTCGCCCGATTCATAATCATCGTAATCATAGAGTTCTTTGGTCGCCTTATCAAAAGCGTATTTCTTACCTTGGACGGTAATCTCGGATAACTTCAGTGTCTTCGCCGCAACTTCGACCACATCCTTCTCGGCAATATCTTTCTCCAAGTCGGGATTCGAACCATAAGCGTTCGATTTGACCTTTCCAAACGTATAACACACCATATTTTCCTCGCGATTGCCTTTTTTATAAAGTGCGCAATCCATAGCCGTTTCTTTGACCGCGTGTAGAATCTGAGAATTCACGCGATCTTTTACTAGTGCATTTTCCAAGAGCATCTGATCTGTGGTCACCACCGCGGGCGTTAGATCCAACATTTTCAAATAACGATCGTATAGAGTGACCGTAGATCCGCCCGTCGCCGACTTTTTCGTTAATTTACTCACGTCGCGCAAGCGTAGTTCGATATGTTTCTCGTCTTTCGCCTGCGTCGGCGATAACACTGCCAAATATAAAAACACCTGGACCGTACGTAACTCCTCGGGTAAATCTTGGTGCGAACATAGACGACGCGCACGACCGATGACCTGGTTCAAACGCACCATATGCCAATAGGGCTCGACGATATGCACATAGCGGGTGTTTTTCAAGTTAATACCTTCCGCGCCGGAACTTGTAATCATAAAGATTTTGATCACCTCGCCCATGAAATTATTCTCGATGCCCTGATCTTTGATCTTGGAAACGATTGAGGCGGGGACTGTCGACCAAGCACTATTATAGATATTACGTATGATTTCCTTTTCTTCAGCGGTTTCGGTTCCGGTATAGAGCGCAAATCGGGGTTTACCTTCGCTATCGGGCTGATCGACAATGTCCCAAGTATCACCTGATTTCGTGATTTTGAATTCGGCGAACCCGTTGGCTTCCAAGACGACCTTGAGAATACCAATTCCTTCCAAGGTGCGGAATTGACTATATACCAAATGTAATCCTTTATGGTCCTTATCTTGGATGTTTTTGAGAATACGTAAAAACTTGGGGCTATAAGTACGGAGTCCTTCGGGCGACAAGTATTTTGATTGGTCTTTTTTGAGATCTTTGAGAGCGTTATTGACGCGAGCAGCGAATGTAGAATCGTCCTTTTTGGATACTTCGATTTCTTCTTCGTCTTTCTCGTCTTCGTCTTGGTCAGAGTCTTCGTCTTCATTCTCTTGCTCTTTATCCTCCTCCTCTTCATCTTCGTCTTCATTCACTTGCGCTTTATCTCCATCCTCATCTTCTTTTTGGTCAGAGTCTTCGTCTTCATCGCCTTCAACCGCCGCTGTAGATTCTTTATCAACTTCGGGTTCTTCTAGGTCCGCCTTTTTCGTCTGGTTCGCCTTGGAGCGTTTAATTTTAATCGCTTTCAAAACAACAGGCTCCTCGGTTTCATCGACCTTTATCTCGGCTTCTTCCAATTCTTCGTCTTCGCCTTTCTTGGAACCGCCCCTTTTTCCGCGCTTTTTCTTATCAACAACAGCTTCGTCGTCGGATTCGCCGATATCTTCTTCACCCACGCCATATTCACCCCGGCTATTTTTCGGACGCTCAATGGTTTCCGGGAAAGCGAAATTACAGCAGGTTCTCGATGCAATGCGATACGTCGATGCGATTTTAAAGAGACTTTCAATTCCCTGTTTCTCCTGTTTCGCCCTGTTCTTCTTATTTTGTTTTTCTTTCTTGCTCTCAATCGAACGTATTTCCTCGTATAAACCAAACTGATAATCACTCATCTCTACGCGCTCGAAATGATAGACATCGTCGTTTTTCGAAGGTACAAATTCTGGCAAAAGTTCGGGATTTGCGTTTCTGAAATAAGAAGTCAGACCTAAGATTCGTCGCTGGAATACGGATTGGTTTTTCATTTCTTTAGAATCCAGTTCAACAAAGAGGTTCAAAAATGCCTTGGAATCGTCAGGAAGAGCTTTATGGTTTACCGATATCACGGCTTTTTCGGATACTTCTAGACCACGTTTTCCAAGAATCTGAGTTACACGTTTCACAAAATCCTCGTCAGAGATATTACCTGTGGCGTCGAATTTCACGCCTCTGTATTCCTCGAACGCACCGCCGCCCCTCAATTCAAAATCATCGCCATTGGGTCCCCTATGCTCGCGACGTAGTTCCGAAGTCTCCGAAGTCTCATCTTCTAATTCCGCATCCAAATGATTCACGTCGACCAAATGATGATTTACAGTAAAAGGTTTATTGATATCGTTTTTTTTGGTCTTGTTCTTTTTCTTGGAACTGGTTGGTTTTATTTTCAATGATATCTTGGTTTTTTTCTTGTTTTTAGAACTGTCTATCGCTTCCGCC
>Ga0214923_10004469_pt1 | contig 16851 bp, 14 predicted proteins | sample LL1510_MetaG_FD_177993 | JGI IMG/M metagenome (GOLD analysis project Ga0214923, IMG submission 177993) | Freshwater microbial communities from Lake Lanier, Atlanta, Georgia, United States - LL-1510 | ecosystem: Environmental > Aquatic > Freshwater > Lake | place: USA: Georgia | collected... | reverse complement strand
TGCCCCAACGATATATCCACGGTTCTTCCCAACGGATTTATCTAAAATAATTGGGATATCAATCGAAACGGGACCGATGTACCCGGGGTGAATTCCGGGTAACCGCCGTGCAACTTCCGCCGGATCGACTAATCGGACCTGTTCCGCCTGGAGAAGTTTTCTTAGTTTGATTTCATTGACCTCGCGATCACCCGGTACGACGATACACACGGTTTGATCGTCGACGGCATATATCATCGATTTTAGAATATCCGAGGTGCTAACTGATAAGAAATCAGCGATCTGATCTACCGATTTTTTTCCCGGGGTAGGTACGTAGGTGAGCGCCTCGACGGCTCGGTCCGAATCATTACTTGAAACAACTACTTCAGCTGCTTCAACGTTAGCGGCATACCCACAGGTGGTACAACTAATCACCGCATCTTCGCCCGTGTTGGCAAGAACCATAAATTCCGCCGAAACATTTCCTCCGATGGCCCCACTATCGGCTTCTACCATTTTGAATTTAAGCCCACATCGCTCAAATATTCGGTGGTATGTGTCCCTCATCGAGTCATACGTCGCATCAAGACTGTCCCAAGATGAATGAAAACTATACGCGTCTTTCATCGTGAACTCACGGCCTCTCATCAGCCCAAATCGTGGACGTACTTCGTCTCGAAATTTAGTTTGAATTTGATATAAATTGATCGGTAATTCGCGATATGATTGAACGCTTTGTTTGACTAAATCCGTGATCACCTCTTCATGGGTGGGGCCGTAACAAAACGAATTTCCTTGCCGATCTTTAATGCGTAACAGTTCGGCGCCGTAATGATCCCATCGCCCTGATTCTTGCCATAATTCAGCGGGAATGACCGACGGCATAGCGACTTCTTGCGCGCCGGAACGGTCCATTTCCTCCCGAACGATCGATTCGAATTTTCGAATTACTCGTAATCCTAAAGGAAGCAGTGTGTAAATTCCGGCGGCAACCTTTCGAATCATTCCCGCGCGGATCATCAACTGATGGCTGATCACTTCGGCATCTTTGGGTGTTTCTTTTAATGTCGGGATCAATAGGTCTGAATATTTCATTATGACTCCAATAAAATGGATTGAATTTCGTCGAGGTCGATTTGTTTTTCATTGATCGAATCGATATCGATAACGCTAGCGAGAAGTTCTCGTTTTTGTTCTTGAAGTTCGGCTATCTTTTCTTCAATCGTCCCTTCAGCGATTAGTTTGTACACAAATACTTTGTTTTTCTGACCCATTCGGTGAACCCGATCGGTAGCTTGTGATTCTATGGCTGGATTCCACCATGGATCGATATGGATGACATAATCCGCAGAGGTAAGATTTATACCGACTCCTCCAGCTTTCAACGAAATCAAGAAAACCCCAGCTTGAACCGACTCTTGGAATCGCATGACCGCATCTTGCCGATTTTTTCCGGTGACGCTGCCATCAATTCGTTCAGTATAAAGCCCTTCGGACCGGGTCCAGTTTTCGAATATATCGAGCATCTGAGTAAATTGGGAAAATAAAACGACCTTATGCCCTTCGTCTACTAATTCGGCAATCTTTTCTTTGGCAATTTCAAATTTGGCGGACTCAATCGAAAGATGGGACATCTCTGACAGTAGCTGAGGGTGTGTACAGACTTGTCGGAGCTTCAATAACGAGGTCAACACATTTAGTTTTTGAGTTTTCCCCAAACTATTTCGGATGCCTTTTTTCGCCGCCTCTAATATCGTTCGGTACAACTTAATTTGCCCGTCAGTCAGGGGACATTTAATCAGAATTTCTGTTTTCTCAGGGAGCGAATCGAGCACTTCTCGCTTCTCACGCCTCAGGACGAATGGTTTTATTTTTAGCCTGATTTTTTCAGTGGCTTCGTCCTTGATTTGAATGTCGAACTCCTTTTTACTTCCTAAAAAGTCAGGCATTACGAAGTCAAATAGATTCCAAAGATCCATCAAATGGTTCTCAACAGGGGTTCCACTTAAGGCTAACCGAAACTCCCCATTCAATTGTTTGATGGCTTTTGATACTTGCGTGGTTGGGTTTTTTAACGCCTGCGCCTCGTCAGCAATAATAATCGAGAACGGAATTTGTTTAAGAAACTCAATATCGTTCTTCAATACACCGTATGACGTAATGACATATCGTCGAGTTAGCATTTGGGGGACTAACGCGTCACGATTGCTCCCGGCGTAAACCATAACCGTTTCAGAGGGAACAAATTGTTTGAGCTCTTGTAGCCAGTTATAAACCACATTGGTGGGACCAACAATCAGGACGGGAGCTTTGGATTCGACACGGGTCGAAAACGCAATCGTTTGAACGGTTTTTCCAAGGCCCATATCGTCAGCCAACACGCCGCCAAGGCCAGCCTGATACAGGAAATACATCCAATTGACACCGTATTGTTGATAATCCCGCAATTCACCCTTAAATGTTGCGCTAGGAGCGGTGTGACCAACGCTGTGAAGTTTTTTTAATCGATCCACCAGAGAACCACTCTCGTCACCCGTTCCAGTGACGCTCGTCGCCGCGATTAACGGAAGGATATCAGCCCGATTAAATTTTTTACCCACCCGAAGAGCACCGTTATCAGACAATAACCTTAATTCTTTTTGACTTTGGTCCGATATTCGAACAAATCCATTTTTTGTTTCGACGTACCCTTGATTGTCCACGATGAGCCTGGCGATTTCTTGAAGCGAGAAATTTTCACCATCAATTTGGCAGTTTGGCTCGAAATAGAACCAGTCGGACGCTGATCCGGATAACGAAAAATTTAATTCATGAGCAACTGGATTGACATTAAATTCCGGTGCGCGTGATCGTATAGTCCACCGCCGCTCGTTGAGAGCCGGAACGATAACATCAAAAAATTTAGCGATATCGCCAGGACTGGTTAATGCCAGAGGAATCCCGTTTTCAGTAAATAGCTCAATTAAATCAGTCTGAAAAATACCCTCAAGATCCATCATTCGCTTAATGGGGCCTCGATGGGAGGGGAGGGTGGGAGAATCATGCTGAGGGGTAATTTCAATTTTTCCGTATTTGTATCGTAATTCTAGGACTAACATGCCATTCTCGTAATCGATGTCGAGAACAGGCTGCGGATGCACTTCGTGGGGTACAAATCGATTCAAGTCGGCTCTGACGTGCCATATCAGGGCGGATTTATTGGGTTTGTATACATTTTGAATGAACTGAGTGGCCTCATTGCCGCCAATAAATATTTTGGGATGATCCAGGAATCGAGAAATGAAATGCTCGACGTCGCGGTTTAACATCGTCCGAACCACTCCGTCGCAGAACCAGATTCGCTTTCGATCAACGGTAAATGTCAGCCATGATGATGGCTGATGAAGCCATTTGTTTCGATTAAGTAAGGAGCACATTAATCGGCCTTTATTCTCTTCAATTTGTATCGAAATGGGTAACTCGCTGTTGATTTTTAGTGGCGCAACAACACCATCTGAATTTCGCCAAAACCCAGGCACTCGATGTTCAATTAACGCTGAGAAAAAAATTGCCATATCCGTTTCAGATGGTATGACATATCGAAATTCGCTCCCGATTAATGCTTTTTTAACCAACTTCGCCAATAGATAGCAGAAGTCGGCATCATAAGGGCTCAGATGGGTCTCATTGGAATATAAAAATTGCATCAGGGTTGACAGGCCGAGGGGTAATGGATCGTTTCCGTAGGTGCCTTCAACGCAAAGCATTAGCTGACGATTCGATCCAACAATAAACTCAAAAACCAACGCGATGCGGGTTGTCTCTGCGGTACTTGCCATAACGACTCACAATACTAGTAATTAGTTAAATGCCACGAGGGGCATACAGCATGAGGGAGGAAATCCTGGGTAGAATGATTCCGAAGCGTTCAAGACCCCTTCATCACACGGTTGAAATAAATTATCAGGGCCCATTTGTTATCGCAAGGTATTTGTTAAAAATATCCGTTTTTTAATGTCGCATAATAATTATTACACGAAAAATAGGGGAAAAATCCAGGTTTAGGTGTCACATTCCTGGGTATGGTATAACTACAATTCCGATGACACACTTATCCCCAGACGTATTAATCATTGGCGGCGGCATTAACGGAATTAGCATCGCTCGAGAATTGGCATTCCGGGGAGTATCGGTATGCGTTGTTGAGCAGTCGGATCTGTGTTCCGGTGCGTCTAGCGCGTCGTCGAAATTACTTCATGGCGGAATTCGTTATTTAGAGCACGGAAACCTGGCGTTAGTCGCTGATGCGTGCCGAGAACGTTACTTTTGGGTTCGGAATGCACCGCATATCGTGTCGATTCAGCCGTTTTATATTCCTGTGTATGCACGTGACATTCGGAAGCCCTGGATGGTTCGAATCGGTTTGGCGTTATATGAGTGGTTATCCCTCGGTCGCCGAATTGGCCACAATCGGATGATCGATATCGACCAGGCGATTCGCATCGAGCCGAGCTTGAATACAACCGATTTAGTTGGCGTTGCTGAATATTTTGATGGGAAAATGGATGATTCTCGATTGGGTATTGAGTGCGCGATGCAAGCCCGATCATTGGGCGCGTCGTTTTTAACCTACAGCCAGGTCACGGCGATCGATCTTCACCGAAAATTAGTGACGGTTTCTTCTGGATCAGTTGAGCGTATCATTACCCCTAAAGTAATTCTTAATACGACTGGCCCCTGGGCGAATTTGATTGCGGGACGCGTCCATCCATCGGGGGGACCGATCGTTCAGCCGACTAAAGGAGTTCATATTACCACAAAGCCGATTGTGAGCAGTCACGCACTGTTAATCTCGGCCCAATCCGATAATCGGGTGATTTTTGTTATTCCTCATGACTCCTATTCATTAATTGGCACTACGGATACGTTATATACCGGCGATCCATCACACGTTCAGCCCACGGCCGAAGATATCCGATACTTAATCAATGAAGTGCGTCGAGTCTCGACGGTTCCTTTGGGAGTGACGGATATTTATTCAGCCTACGCCGGACTGCGTCCTTTAGCGGCTAGTCAGGCCGACTCGCCCGCAAAAATGTCGCGTGACCATCGGTTGGTGGCTCATGGTGATCAGTTCTATTCGATGGTGGGCGGAAAATACACGACGTGTCGGTCGATGGCTGAAGAAGCGGCTAAAGTGATTTTGTCGGAATTGAGAATGCCGTGGTTTGGCAGCACGAAGGACCTTCCGTTGCCCCCAACCGTTTCCTTTGAATCGACACCTGTTGAGTTACGAGACGAATGGATATCTACGGTAGTCCAAGATCAGTTTGTGTCCACCCTCGACGATGTCATGCGGCGTCGATCTCAACTGTTTTTTACAAAAGGTAATGGCGACGACGTCGCCGAATCGATCGCTGCCCGTTTGGCTGAAGCATTGGGGCGAGATTCGGATTGGATGGATGATCAGGTAGCTACGTATCGTCAAAAAATTGCCGCGATGCGTTCGGTTATTGAAGCGGCGTTTTAGATGCGTTGGATGGCGTGGAATAACCCCTCAGGGACTCCCCTACTCTTGTTACATGGATTTTTGGGTGAGGCCGCCGACTGGGCCCAGATCGCATCATTATTGCCTGAATTTTACTGTATTGCTCCGGATTTGCCGGGGCATGGGCTGAGTCCAATAACGGATGATATGACCTGTGAGTCGACTATTTCTGAAATCATTCGCTATCTAGAATCACGGATGACTACCCCCATAGGGATTGTCGGATATTCGATGGGAGGGCGTTTGGGAATCCAACTGGCCGTCCAGCACCCCATGATGGTCCGATCGCTAAGTCTTGAATCGGCATCGCTTGGTATTGATAATCCGGTGGAACGACGGGCTCGTATTCGATTCGAGCGGCAACTGCTGGATCGGTTGCAGACAATGGATCCGATTCATTTTTTGCGCGAATGGTACTCGATGCCAATGTTCGGCGATCTATCGAGGCATCCGAGGTTTTTAGAACTATTAGCACGACGCGCCAGTTATAGTCCTCAATCGCTTGCTCGCGCGTTGACGATGTTTTCAGCGGTCGACCAGAATCCCATTTGGGACAGTATTAGTCACATCCAGTTGTGCGCTTATATTACCGGCGAAAAAGATACGAAATATGTGGGTATTGCGCGGCGTCTAAACGCTATTTATCCGTCGCGAGTGGCGATATTACCGGGGCTCGGACATAATTGTCATTTCGAGGATCCGTATCAATTTGCCAAGTTGCTGGGCGATGCGTTACGCCAGTGGTGAGCGTGGACTAATGTTTAACCGGACCCTCTGGCGGGATCGATACAGCGCCGTAGTTTTGGGGATCATCAGTTCGGTTCCGTTGCCGTCGGCCAGGTGATGACCGACACCCGATTCTGGCATCAATTCGACCCAGTCTGTTATCGGTGTTTTATCGTGGTTAAACGGACACACTTCTTGGCAAATATCGCACCCAAATATCCATCCGTTGGACGTGGTTTTTTGTGAATCTGACATCGCTGCTTTTTGTTCAATGGTTTGATAGCTGGTGCAGGCTGTTATGTTAAAACTTCCGTCGGTCCCAATGGCGTGAGGTGGGCATGAATCGATACACCGAGTACATGTGCCACATCCTCCGATCATGGGCGTATCAAACGGGATCTCTTCGGTGAGCAATAAAACACCTATAAAAAAATATGATCCTAGCTTTGGTCGGATAACCATGCTGTTCTTCCCCTTAAATCCCAATCCGGCCAGTATCGCCAATGTCCGTTCGGGAAGAGGTCGACTATCCACACCATAATACGTGCGGATCGTGGGAATTTGGGTTTCGATCATCTGACTGAGCTGAACCAGTTTGGCCCCAATCACTGAGTGGTAATCTAATCCGGCGGCGTAACGGGCCACTTTATTGTCCCCGGTAAGGTGTTTTTCTGCGGTATTTTTATAATTTTTGATGACCACGTACGCGGAACGCACTCCCGGCAATAATAATTCAGGGTTTTCTTTGAATGGAAGATGGCGAGCGAGATATCCCATATCCCCGTACGAGGATGTTTCGACCATCTGTCGGTAAGCCTCTAAATGCTGAGAAACAAATGGGGAACAGGCGCCAACGGCGTCGAATCCCAGGCTGAATGCCGATTTTGTTAATAAAACTTTTAATTCAGATCCGTGAATAACGCCTCTCCGTACCGAATCGTTCCCAGCGGTGGGGTGCCCATCGGTCTCTCGCATAATATGACCACTGTCGATCCCAGATGGAATGTCGTGACCCAGTCACCACGATGGGTATCGACCGGCAACTGGTGTGGATTATATTCAGTCGACAGCGTACCGACATTGAGTGCACCCACAGCGACGAGAGTGACTCGACCATTAGGCGTTTCAAAATGGGTAATCAGGCGTTCGTTTTTGCAATATAAATGGGGAATGGATTCCAATTGCTTATGCCGAACTGGGTACAAACACCCATGGATATACGTCGATCCCACAATCTTACCGTCGACGGGCGAGAAGATGCGATGGCAGTCGCTGGGCGACAAATAAATGGTGGCAAACGTCGAATAGTGATGTGTGGTTCCGGTGAGTGATGCCACTGAATAGCGTTTCCCCTTCGCCTGAATGGCCATACCCTCTGTTATGGGGCCGGTTTGAATAATGGTTCCATCGGTGGGTGCGACAATTGGGCCCGAAGCGATGGGCCTCAACGAGGGACGTAACGATCGGGTAAAAAATTGACCCAATGTAGTATACTCACTGATTGGCAGTTCAGCGTCGTTGAGCTTAATGTCGTAAGTTGATGCAAATGCGCGAATAATTAAGGACATGATTGGGCGAGGAAACGCTGTATTAGCGATTCGACCAACCATCCGAGACATGGCATGCTGCCACGCTGATTGGAATCGAGACATTATCGTCCCCTCGCCTTCCGAAAAACCTCTAAAAATTGCGCCTGGTATTTGACATTGGGGGGGACTGTTAACGGCATGGCGTGCCCACTTTTTAATAATTCCTCGTTTAAAAAACGACCGTCCGGTAGATACACATAGGCGAGCAATCGACGATACCGATCGCGCTTCTGAACGTCAAACTCAAGGTTGATCACATCGTTTGGCGATAAGATGCTCTGAGTAAAGTGTTTTGCGGCGTTACCCAGCGCGAGAACCGTATTGACATCTTGTTTGGTGCGATACACATCGCGCATGAGTTTGTCATTGCGACGGCATTCCGGGGTGTCGACGCCAATTAAACGAACGAGTTCTCGGTGCTTATTATATGTGACGCGAATTGTATCCCCGTCAACGACTCCCAGGACGACAGCATTTTCGGTGACTCCGGCCATTAGGGTGGCCGATAGTGCCAAGAGTGATACAGATACAACGAACCAATTACGAATCATAAATCTCCTTAACGTGTGGTGTGGAATCGGGATCAGTAACCCCATTTAGACCGAATGATCGACAGATGATCTCCTATCGCGTCAGGTTCGACAACCAATTCGATCAGATGGCGTCCCGACTGACTCAGGATTGCCGGAATCCGGGAACGCGCCTCATCCAATGAGTCGATGTGGTGGTACTGATAATTGAATTGCCGGGCCGGAAATTCGAAATTAAACGAATGCGGAGTCCTAAAATACGGCTCAAAATTGGGATGGGTAACGATTGGAAGCTGGGTAAATAATCCTCCCCCACGATTGTTGAGAACAACGATGATCAGTGGGTGATCGGCTGCCTCATACGCACCAAACGCCAGGCTATTGAGGTCATGAAGTGCCGATAAGTCTCCGATTATGGCGATCGTTGGTGCAGCTGACGATTGGGCGATGCCATGGGTCGTCGCGATTAATCCATCGATGCCACTGGCGCCCCGATTAAATTGGGCTATAAATCGATTCGAAAGAATCGGCCTCAGCCAGTCAAGGCATCGTATCGCTAAGCTGTTGCCGATAAAAACCGACCAGTTCTCGTTCAGGTACGGTACGATCGCGGCCATCGCTGACAATTCCGACCATTGGCTGCCGATAGATGGGCGACGAATCGAGTAATTATAGTCTGTGGCGTTGGGTGTTAGAGCCCCGGCGAGGTGATGTAACGGTCCCACCATCTGACAGTCGACCCGGTGGTTTGGATCTTGAATATACGGATAACTCGTGAGTTGAACGACGGTTCCAACGTGGTGCTGAATCGACTGATTGAGAACTTTGGAGTGAATTTTTCCACCGAGTATAACCAGTGGATCGGGTAAATTGATTGGGGATGTGTGCCATTCCGCATCCGTAAAAAACCGGGACTCGTGTGAGATGGTACCGGATAACATATCCACCCAAATCGGCACCGTTGAATCCAATATCACATCGGGTAATTGCTCCGTCGAGCCATATTCCCCCACGATTACCGATCCGGCCACAATGGGTGGGACGACCGATGGAGTTCCTGACGGCAGTGACCAACCACCGGGTAACGGTAACGCGGAGTCAATCGTCACCTGGGCGTCCCACAATGGTTCTCGGAATCGTACGTTAAAGTGGATCGGACCGGGCGCCCCTGATTTTAAAACCCCCAATCCTTCGTTAACCCGTTGGAGCCAATACGACGCTTGAATTTCATCGGTCGGCGGGTGGAGGTCAACGGAAAATCGGCAATAATTTGACAAAACATCATGCTGCCGTATCGCCTGATTTGCGCCCACGCCCACCAAATCACTCGGACGATCCGCTGTTAAAAAAATGATAGGGACGTTGGAATAAAAGGCTTCAATTGCCGATGGGAGAAGATTGGCAACGGCCGTCCCAGAGGTGACGATAATAATCGCTGGATGCCCCGAAGCCTTACCGACTCCAAGGCCCCAAAACCCTAATCCCCGTTCGTCAAAATGGACGGTAATACGTGATGGATCCCAATGCTGGGTCAGTGCCGTAACCAAAGGGGTGGATCGGGACCCAGGGGCTAAACCGACATGAGTCACGTCAGCACGTTTCAATAGACGTAATATTCGGTTCGCTGTTTGGGCTTGGATGGAATTCATACGACCGGGCCAAATATCCGAATTTTTGCATTGAGTTCGGCCCATTCGAGATCCGGTTCGGATTCCGAGACGATTCCCGCTCCGACCCGAACAAAGGCGTCCGATGGGCCAAATTCCAGGTATCGAATCAGCACGATAAATTCAGTATGATGGGGTGATATTATGCCAAATAATCCGGAGTAAAATCCACGGTCGGATTCGAGTTGATTAATCGCCTGTATCGCCTCCGCTTGTGGGGTCCCAGCGACAGCCGGAGTGGGAAATAAACATTGAATCAATTCGCCGACGCCCAGCCCGTTTCTTGGGGCAGAAATGGGGGTCACGAGGTGGGCCACTCGGGCCAAGCGACGAATAATTTTAGGGGCTGCAACCGGGTCGGCTCCGGCCTGTGCCAGTTGGGTCATGATCCAGTCCACGACCCATTGGTGCTCGTGAGCTGTTTTGGTGTGTTGGGTGAGCTCCATCGCGTTACTAAGTTCTGTGGTGCCGGCGATCGCTTCGGTGATGATTTGGTCTGACGTCGCCGAAAACAACCGTTCCGGTGACACGGATAACCATCCGTTTTGACGAGACGATTGACCGAGTAAATAGTCGACAAAAATATGATGTGCATGGGGCTCTGCGGCGAATAATTGGTTCACTAAGCATCCGGACATGGGAGGTAACGACACCGTCGTTTTTCGGGACAAAACCACTTTCGGGTATCGCGCTTTAATATTCATCACCCGTCGATTCCACTCCTGATTCGAAAATTCGTGCTCGCCCTGAGGGAGTTCAATCGGGACGGAGGGGTGCTCGGGAAGGTCGTAGAGGAATTTTGGAGTAATCAGTTGAACCGGGCAATCCGAGATTGTCGGATGGGATGGAAATGGAATTAAAATAAAATGAGTATCTCCGGAATGGCAGCTACTGAGGGCGGCATCGAGTCTGGAAACGGTCGTTACTTCCTGGCGTTCAATCCCCGACCCCACGAGCACCCGATCCGATGCTTGTGCCTGAAAAACGATTCGGTGTCCCGTGGGGAAGGCATCGAACACCGCGGGCCATGGGTAGGTGTCAGACCGCATAACGACCTGCCCGCTGATTGACGGTTCAGCCGATATCACCGTGTGTGGAAATATCATCCTTTCTCACCTTCATAAATCATCGCGACGCCAAATGTTAACGAGCGACACCTCGCGTTCAAAAATCCGGTCGCGGTAAATCGCTGACACAGCGCATCGCCGTAGGGAAATGCCTCAACGGAGGTGTTTAAATACCGGTACGCCGGCCGATCGCCGGAGACAATACCCCCAATGAACGGTAACAGATATCGAAAATACGCGAGGTACACCCATCGAATCGGGAGGAACGAGGGCAATCCAAATTCAAGGATTGAAAACCGACCATTCGGCGCGAGCACTCGGTAGATTTCACCCAGTGTTTGATCTAAATCGGGCACATTGCGGAGTGAAAATGACATGGTCACATGATGGATTGATCCGTCCGGTAACGGGATGTGTTCTCCGGCGCCGAGAGTCCAAATGATCTTCGAATCGTCACCTGATTTTTCTTGGCCAATGGCCAGCATGGCGGCGGCTGGGTCGATTGCATAAATCGTCGCGTCGGGAAACCGGTCAGCCAGTAGACGTGCGACATCACCGGTTCCCGTTCCCAAGTCAAGCAGTGCCAATGGTTGATGTGTCGCTACGGTACCGACTAGCTGACGTCGCCATCGCTGGTCAATGCCGAGGGAAACGATTCGATTTGTTACATCGTAAGTATTGGCTATCCGATTGAACATGGCCCAACTGTCACGCTTCGCTATCATGGCGTCTATTATGCGTTCTAACCAATATTTTTGGAAAGCGTTTCCAACACGAGCGGGTGACCCGGCGATGGCCATCCAAATCGAGTGCTGCGATTCGCTTCGTCAGCCGCCGAAAAATATTGAAATGGAGTGATTGAACGATCAATGGTATCGTCTTGCCTCGTATGTCATTGATGATCGCTGGAAAACAGATTGAGTCGCGCCTATTTGTCGGAACTGGAAAATTTCGATCACCACAAGTGATGCAATCCGCCGTTGAAGCGTCGGGTGCGGACGTTGTGACCGTCGCCGTTCGCCGGGTTAATTTTGATGCGCCCGTGGACTCGTACACCACCCACATTGATCCAAATAAATACGTCTTTTTGCCAAATACTTCGGGTGCTCGAACTGCTGAAGAGGCCATACGCATTGCGCGGCTGGCCAAATTTTCGGGTGTGTCAAATTGGGTAAAGCTCGAGGTAATTCCTGATGCCACGTACTTGATGCCCTGTCCAATCGAGACCCTTAAAGCGGCTGAACAGTTAGTGTCCGAAGGGTTTGTCGTGTTGCCGTATATCAACGCTGACCCGGTACTTGCCAAACGATTGGCGAATGTGGGGTGCGCCACCGTAATGCCATTGGCCTCACCGATTGGAAGCAATCAAGGGTTGAAGACAATGGAATTGCTTCGGATTATCATCGAACAGTCGACTGTCCCAGTCGTGATCGATGCCGGGATCGGTGCGCCATCTCAGGCGGCCCAAGCGATGGAATTGGGGGCCGATGCTGTGCTCGTGAACACGGCCATTGCGACGGCTGGCAATCCGGTCGCGATGGCCTCCGCGTTTCGTGACGCCGTGGTAGCGGGTCGTCGGGCGTATTGCGCGGGTCTTCCCAATCTCAGCGGGGTGGCATCGGCGTCATCGCCGTTGACCGATTTCTTGGATGTTTAGCGACGAGCTTTCGGGCCCTGCGATCCGACAGGAGTTACTGGCAGCCGCCACCATGTCCCCCGATGATGTCGCCGGGGTATTGAGAAAGTCGAGGTTGGGACCCAGTGATTTTTCGGCGCTGATATCCCCATCAGCGGCTGGACACCTGGAGGCAATGGCCCAACGGGCCCACGCGTTAACGGTTCAACGATTTGGGCGAACAATGCAGTTTTTTGTTCCGTTATATATTTCAAATTATTGTTACAACCAATGTACCTATTGCGGGTTTAGCGTCGGAAATCGGTATCCTCGACGGGTACTATCCGATTCCGAAATTATTTCGGAAGCCCAGTTACTCCGTGATCGTGGATTTGATCAGATCGTCGTATTAACGGGAGAAGCCGAGGATAAAGCCGGCACTGAGTACATCGCCCATGCGATCCGATTACTGAGCCCGCTATTTGCGTCAATTTCCATCGAGGTCCAGCCGATGTCTCAGTCGGATTATTCTCGCGTAATCGAAGCGGGAGCCGATGGCCTCGTACTATTCCAAGAAACCTACGATTCGGAGGCGTACGCATCCTACCATTTGGCTGGTAAAAAGCGACATTTCTCAAAACGATTGGACGCCGTTGAGGCTGGCGCGTCGGCGGGTTTTTATAAACTCACTCTCGGCGCCTTACTTGGCCTGACGGATTGGCGATTTGATGCCATGGCGCTGTCCCATCATTTGGTCTATATGCAACGCCATTTTTGGACGCTTCAATACGGCATATCGTTTCCACGAATCAAAGATATGGTGGGGGATTTTCAGGTTAATTATCCCATTTCTGATCGGGAACTAGTTCAGTTTATTGTGGCGTTTCGACTGTGTTTTCCGGATATCTCGATTACGATGTCCACCAGGGAATCGGCTCAACTTCGCGATAAATTATTGCCACTTGGGGTGACCCATATATCCGCCGAGTCGAATACCGCGCCGGGTGGCTACGGTGGCACGAGTACCGAGCCTCAATTTGAAATTTCGGATCATCGGTCGCTTCCGGAGATGATCTCGGTTGTGAAACACCATGGCTACGAACCGGTAATGCGGGATTGGGTAAAGCTGGTTTAAAGTTAGCCGATTTGGGAATAAGGTCCTGGCGAGTTATCGCAAATCCCAAAATTTATGGAGATGCACTATGTCATACACCATGCTACAGCCGCTAGCGTCGGGCCCGTCGTCGGTTTCAGGTACCCCATCGCGATCACGCCCCGACTCGGCGGGTCGTTCAAGCACTGCAGTTGATCGCTTATCGGCTGTGTCGCCGGTCCAACACACGGCCCAATTACAGCAGGTCGCCACTCAATTTACTCAGGAGTTTGCCAAGTCGATGGCGAATAAACGCTCGTATCTTGTCTAACTGATACCAAAGTAGGTAATATGGGGGACGTCGAAATCTCATGGTGGACGTAGCTCAGTTGGCAGAGCACCAGATTGTGGCTCTGGTGGTCGTGGGTTCGAGCCCCATCGTTCACCCCATTTTTACTCATTATGATAATTGTCTCCTTATTTTCTGCTCTCGCGATCCTTGTGATCGCATTATTACTATTTATTTCGAAACAGCTTCGGGATGAGATCCGTGATACGTCCTCTCGCCAATCGCAGCAGGTAGCCGGTACTCTCGTTGATCATTTAAATCGCCAGTATCAGTTGATTGAGCTCTTTTCGAACCAGGTGACAACGTTAAATGGCATGATTGACCAACGAATCGGCTCGATTAAAGACTCGGTTGAAAAAAAATTAGGCGATATTCAGACGGACAATGCCATGCGACTTGAGCAAATGCGAGTCACGGTGGACGAAAAACTTCAATCGACCCTCGAAAAACGCTTGGGGGATACCTATAAACTGATGTCTGATCGGCTGGAACAGGTCCACAAGGGCCTTGGGGAAATGCAGCAATTGGCTCAGGGCGTCGGCGACTTAAAGCGAGTACTGACCAACGTTAAAACTCGGGGAACCTGGGGCGAGGTGCAATTGGCGGCACTGCTCGAGCAAATTATGACTCCAGACCAATATTCTAAAAATATAAAAATAATGCCAACGAGTACCGATTTTGTTGAATTTGCGATACGTCTTCCAGGTAAAGGGAATCACGATATCGTTTGGTTACCCATTGATTCTAAATTTCCGATCGAGTCCTATCAACGACTGATTACGGCCATTGACGATGGCGTCGCGGAGTCCATCGAACAGTCTCAAAAACAGCTCGAATCGACGCTGAAAATTCAGGCCAAAACCATCGCCCAAAAATATATTCATCCGCCCCATAGTACCGATTTTGCGATTATGTTTCTTCCGACGGAAGGCTTATTCGCCGAGGCACTACGCTTGCCGGGGCTTCAAGAAGCCCTTCAAAATAACCATCGGGTCGTCGTTGCAGGGCCAACGACATTGGCCGCCATATTAAATAGTTTGCAGCTTGGTTTTAAAACGCTAGCCATTGAAAAACGAACCGGCGAGGTCTGGCAATTACTCGCCGTGATCCAAAGTGAATTTGGTAAATTTGGTACCCTTTTGGAAAAAACACAAAAGAAGCTCCATGAAGCCGGACAAACGATCGAGGATGCCACGAGAAAAACGAGGACAATTGAGCGCCGATTAGATAAGCTGAGTACGCAGTACGATCCGTCGTCCACCCTCGACGCTCCGATGGCCCAATTATTTGAAATACAATAGGTGACAGTATGACGTTAACTTTTGGCCGAATTATTACCGCGATGGCAACTCCGTTTACTCCGAACAACGGGGTCGATTATGACGAAGCGATTCGCCTTGCCGATTTTTTATTTAATACAGGATCCGACTCGCTAGTCATCGCGGGTACCACCGGGGAGTCCCCTACCCTGACTCATGACGAGGAATTTGAATTGTTCCGCATTCTTCGCACAACCTTTCCATCACGAAAGTTAATTGCGGGCACGGGATCAAATTCCACTCGCACGGCCATTGAGTCCACAATAAACGCTGAGAAATTGGGAATGGATGCCACCTTGCAAGTGGTCCCTTACTACAATCGTCCGTCCCAGGAGGGGTGTTTTCAACATTTCGCCGCTGTTGCGAACGCTACCCAACTCCCGATGATGTTGTACAACATTCCCGGACGAACCGGCCGAAATTTAGAGCCCGAGACGATTGGTCGCCTCGCCGAAATTCCCTCGATTTTTGCGATTAAAGAGTCGGCGGGTAGTGTGGAGCAAGTCCGGGCGATTCGGCGGGTGACACCGGCTGATTTTTTAATATATTCCGGGGACGATGCGCTGACACTTCCGTTTATGCGTGAGGGAGCCGTTGGGGTGGTGTCGGTGGCTGCCCACGTAGCTGGGTTGGAAATGTCCGCTATGATATCGGCGTTCGTAGCAGACGATTTTGAAACGGCCGAGCGGATTAATGAACGATTATCCCGATTGTTTGAGGTGTTATTTATTACCTCAAATCCTACGCCGTTAAAAGCTGCCTTGGCATTGATGGGCTTTAACATGGGTGACCCGCGCCTCCCGTTAATTCCGGCAACCGATGCCGAACGCGAATTAATTGGTGATGCACTTCAAAAATTGTGTGATCCGGATTACACACCGACTAAAATATAAGGGTCACTTTAATCAATCCATCGAATGTATCGTAGTCCGTCGGTGCGCGTTCTGATTCAAAATCAACCTGGCCGGACAGAGCCATATCAACACTATTCCATAGTCGCGAATCCGATTTTGTATACACCGACCCTTTCCATCGGCTGGTAAATTGGCCCGAAAATGATGATGTGAGTTCAAGAAATCCGCCAATAGTGATACCCGGTAACGGACGATATTTTAACTCACCATGGGGGATCACGAGATAGGTGTCAGGTAAAATTCCACTGCGGTCAATACGCTGTTCCCAGGTGGCATTCCATCGACCGGACAAGGTCGACGAGGCCTCCCAGTCCACACCGGTCTCTGCGGATTGGGTGAGTAAATTGGTGGCATTGAGGGTGCTGGACGTTTGAGTACTGAGCTCATCAATGCGACGGTAGGCACTCGTGAGTTTGAGTCCCGGAGAGAATTGGATCTGATACTCGATGCTGTGGCGGTCTCGCGAGATCGGA
>Ga0214923_10004468_pt1 | contig 16851 bp, 10 predicted proteins | sample LL1510_MetaG_FD_177993 | JGI IMG/M metagenome (GOLD analysis project Ga0214923, IMG submission 177993) | Freshwater microbial communities from Lake Lanier, Atlanta, Georgia, United States - LL-1510 | ecosystem: Environmental > Aquatic > Freshwater > Lake | place: USA: Georgia | collected... | reverse complement strand
GACCGGCATCCCGGATGCCACCACCATCCTGCGCTTCCGCCACCTCCTCGAGCGCCATGACCTGGCCACCGCACTTCTTGACACGGTCAACGCACTGCTCGAGGCGCGTGGCCAGATGGTCCGCCCGGGCACACAGGTCGGTACGAAGCTTGCCCGTGCCCCGAGTTCGACCACGAACCGGACTGGCATGCGTCCGCCATCAGGCACCAGTCCCGGAAGGGGAACCAGTGGTTCTTCGGCATGAAGGCGCACATCGGTGTCGACACGGACTCGGGTTGCCGTGGGGTTGCCCGCTGGTGGGAATCCCCAGGCGTGGCGTAGATGGTGGACATGTCACCGGGACGGGGGGGTACTGGCACCGGGGTCAGCCGAGGCGGTAGCGGAACGCAAGAAGGCATCGGTACGCAAGGAGGCCGGGCACCCGTTCCTGGTAATCAGCCGGCAGTTCGGCGACATGAAAGCGCGATACCGTAGGCTGGCGAAGAACGGGTCGCACTTGGTGACGCTGTTCGCGCTGTCGAATCTCTCAATGGCACCGCGCGCCCTGGGGGGCTGGCCTCCCCTACCCACGTGCCGACGGGACTGGCGCCTGCCTGAGCCGGCTAGTCCAACAGACCCTTGGTGGTGCCCAGACCTGTGGCACCTTGCATGTCGGCGCGGCTGATACCGGGGCGCATGAACGCATCGGTCAGGTCAGCATCCGTGAAGTCGGCACCACGCAGGTCGGCACGGTAGAGGCTGACAAGGGTCAGGTCTGCACCGGTCAGTTTCGCACCGGTCAGATTGGCACCATGCAGGTTGGTGCCGGTCAGATTGGCACCTGACAGGTTGGCACCGAACAGGTTCGCCCCACTCATGTTGGCACCAACCGGTTTGGCATTGGCCAGGTTGGCACCAGTCAGGTCGGCAAGGAACAGGTTGGCAAGCCTCAGGTCGGCAAGGGTCAGGTTGGCACCAACGAGGTTGGCACCGATCAGGTTGGCACCAAGCAGTCTGGCATTCGTCAGGTTGGCACCGGCCATGTTGGCACCGGCAAGGTTCACCCCAGACAGGTCACACCCGGAAAGATCAGCATTTTGCAGGTCCTGCCCAATGGTGCAGGTTGGTGCGGCGGATGCCCGGTCAGGCTTGAATGCCAACCCGCACAGGGCGAACGAAATGGCGATGAGTGCATGGATTGTCGAAATACGTATGTGGTTCATGCGGTGAGCGTAGCACCACGGCCAGACACTGCTTGACGTCATACAATCGGGACTGGCGAGCGCGTGACCGGGTCCCGGCATACGTCCCTTGACGGTGTCCAGACTGAGCGCACCTTCGAGTCTAAATTGACCGGCATCCATCGCGGCGGAGCCCAGCGGGTTGCATGATCCAGCCCAACCGCATTTCAAGGTCATCTACATAACCGTCACCGCTCGCCGGGACCCGCCCTAGTCGGTCACGAGCCAGCCCGCGCTATCCTGCACGCATGCCAGAAAACTACTCAGGTCAGTACTTGCAGGGTCGGAGTTTCGCGTTCCACGACCTGCCGGGTGCGGATTTCTCGGGCGCGGACCTGCAGGGTGCCGACCTGACCGGTGCCGACCTGACCGGTGCCAACCTGCGCGATGCCAACCTGTCCGGTGCCGACATGACCAATGCCAAACTGACCGGTGCCAAACTGACCGGTGCCAACCTGACCAATGCCAAACTGACCGGTGCGTTCATGCGCCCCGGCATCAATCGCGCTGACTTAGCGGGCGTCAAGGGTCTGGACAGCATCATCGGACTGGTGGACTAGGGGCACCACGAACGTCGAGGTACAGGTCACCGCCAGAACCCAGCAGATCGGCACACGCGCGTCGCCTAGGTATCGCGATACACCCCGGAGTCGCTAGCCACCGGCTGCTTTGGCATCGCCGCCACCGTGTCCATGCGGCCGTTACCACTTCTGACAACCACGAGGGTGATGGATTCGCTGCGGCTATACTCACGCTAGCAGCCAGATATCTCGCACAGTACATGTTACGTATGGCCATGTATAATGCGATTTTTGATATTTTTCTTATTACTAGAATGGAGGGTGTATGATAATCTGGGCATTGCGCGGCGGTATGACACTTGGACTGGTAATGGCAATAATTACCACTGTTCTAGATATGGTTGGCAAGGGTATTCCGGCAATAGCCGCGCCGATTTCATATGGAGTGACTTTTGGAGCTTTATTGGGGTCAGTCCATGGCCTCCGCACCCTGCCGAGTTCAGCACCTTTGTCCCAGGTTGCCCGAGTGCTTTTCTTCGACGTATTATTTGGTGCAGGTCTTGGTACTTTTATTGGTTCATTATTTTCAGTTCTTACTTCTTTACAGTTTTCTAATTCTTATCGCACTATTGGCCTTCAAATTATACCTGTTTCTCTAGTATTTACCGTGGTGGGCGCAATCATTGGCCTCGTGATCGGACTACTAAGTAGGCGCCGGCAATCGTCGGCTCCATCTTCAGATGAACCCCCGATGATGGGTACGCTCACCTAGGAACCCACTGCAAATATCAGTTCGTAGGCCTTACCTCGACCATAACCAGACACTTCACGGATACGCGGCACACGCCAAAACGAAGGGGGGATTAGAGCAACTGCTGGCACAGTCGTGATCCGTCTCACCTGCGCTCGCTAAGCAACACGCGGACGCGCTCCACGCGTTCATCAACCCTGCAATATGACGTCGGTCATGGCTCATGTTCCGTCGACACCGGCGATTCCATCGGGTGCCAGGTTCAATAGCACCCAAGCTGGGACTCTTTGGGCATCTACTCTGAAAGCAAGTAAGTGAACGTCATTCGTGACTTGCCTCGCTCTTGCCGAGAGAGATGTCAATCCAATGCGAGTGGTGCCAATCGTGGAACAACTCGCCGAGACCCTTGAAGAACCGCTTTCGCGATCGTGGCAAGAGCAGCCAGATCCAACGGTAACGGCCAGATACCGGTTGCAAGCTACCCTGGTGTGATTTTTTCCATGCTAATACTTCAAAGTACGCAAAGCCGAAACTATTGATGAGATGCAGAACTTGCGGCAATGAACTGGACGCCGGCGCGAAATTGTGCAGGGCGTGCTTGACGCCAGTCGCGGGAGTGCCACCACCATCCTCACGCCGCGACCCTTCCCTCGGTTCGGCTGATGGTGCAATCTCACGCCGTGACCTAGTCGTTGGAACTGTCGGTGGTGCAATCGTTGCCAGTGCCGGTTACGCAATCGTTGCCAGTACTCTGACCTACCTGGACACTCGTGCAAGACCCGCAGGATCACGTCCCGCGACGCGACCATCAAGCGCGGCATCCCTCGCGGAACCATCACTACCTACTCCGACGTTGGTGCAAACGGAAACCGAGCAAAGCATCCCTAGGGGAACCTTCAATCTCCCAGCAACACAGGTCGCAACGTAACCGTTCACGGGGTCATGGTGGGGGTAGGGTGCCGGGTGGGTTACCTTTGGCGTTCTGTCGAGTGATGCCATCCGTGATCGCCACCCTGCAGGCACTGGTTGTTGAACTCGTAGCCGTTCACGGGGGGTGGGTGCAGGGCGGGTTTGCTTCCACGTTATGCAGGGAGCCCGCGAACGTGCAACGACGACCACTCCGGACCAGTCGAGTACGCTGCTCCAGTGCGTATGCCCCCTCCGACGGGTAGCCCGGGCGTTGATCAGGCGGTTGGAAGCAGACGGCTGAGTGCTACACGGTCCCAATGGGAGCCACCACATGTCCGTCCACCCGACCAAACCGGGACACCTCGGTGTTCCGTTTCCCAGGAAAGACTTGGGAACGGGCCTGCTGGGCAAGTTGCTCCGGCAAACTGGACTGAGTTGAAGGGACAACCGGCATGATGTTCGTCATCGCGATCGAGCCGGGAACCGGATCCACCGCCTGGGGAGTTGCCGTGCCCGACCTGCCTGGCTGCTTCTCTGCGGGCGATACGATGGATGAGGCGATGGAGAACGCCCGCCACGCGATTGACCAGCATGTCGGGACCCTGATCGAGGATGGAGTTGCCATTCCTGCCGGTCGACCCCTCGCGGTCCACCGAGCTGATCCGGACTATGCAGGGTGGGTCTGGGCAGTCGTGGACGTGCCCGTCGAGAAGTACCTGGGCCCGGCGGAGAAAATCAATATCACGGTGCCCCGGTTGATCCTGGCACGCATCGACGAGTACGCCAAGTCGCGAGGCATGAGCCGCAGCGGCTTCCTGGTCGAGGCCGCGCGCTCGGCAATGCATGCATAGCTGCCCGATGCCATCCCTGCAATCGTCACGGTTGTGGGATAGTCAACCTCTACTCGAACCCATAACCGACAGCGACGGGTAACGGGCTGGCGCATCTTCAGATGGCGATCCCGTTTTCTTGGTGACCGAAACTGGCGGTTCTGCACTTACCCGGGCAGATTCCCAGCCGATACCCGAGATTCCCAACCCCGCGCCCGCGCCCACTCGGCCGCCCTGGCAAGGGCTATCCGGTGGAGCTCGTACGTGCTTTTCTTGGCCCCAAGATCGGCACCCTAACGGATCGAAAGCAAACCGGACAGCCCCGGGGTGACGGCTGGCTCGAGTGGCTTGCGGACGTCCTCGGCTACCCCGGTGTGTACAGCCCGGTGGTTCAGCGTGGCAGGAATCGCTAATGCAGCGACAAGCGCATCCGGCGCGGGGCGGGCGGGCATCGTCACTTACCGTGGCCACCGGTCAATCGCCACGACGATGCGCTACCTGCATGCTCAACCGGAGACCGGCAGCGGGTCGTTCCTCGACCTTGGCTGATCCCCGAGCGCCTCGGCGATGTCGGCCAGCGCCGACCCGTCGGCGACGTGCCGTGACGTGAACCGAAGGACTCGCCACCCGAGCAATGTGGCGCGGTTGAATTTATCATGGTCCGCCGCGAACCCTGCGCCCCGGGTATGCCGGCCCCCGCCGGGGATCCACGCCCCTCCATCGACCTCGACGGCGAGCAGCCGGTCGGGCCATGCGAAATCGAAGCGCCAGCGCCGACCGAGTTGCTTGGCGAACGCGTATTCGGTGACTGGTTCCGGGAACCCCGACGCCCGGATCAGGACGAGAAAACGCAACTCGAGTGGCGACGACGTGCGAGGCTGATGTTGTGGCCGTGAACGCGGACGGGGCGGTGCAACGGTGGTTTCGCTGGTGACCATGGAATCACGATGCGGTCGGTGTCCACCCCAAAGGCTGATCGATCTGCCGTGCGGGGCAATCCCGGCTGGGAGCGGCGCAACGGGCCCCCCAGGCCGCATCATGGGGCGTGGCTCGGACAGGCGGGTGCGCAGGAGTGCCCTGGGATGCCGGGGGACGCGGACGGGATGCACCGGGAGATGCGCCGGGTGACGGGAGGAGAGAAAATGTGGCTTATCTCACTTCCCGCGTAGCCGCCCGTTCTGGTCATTGACAGGCGATTCCGGGCACCCCGCGCACCCCAGGGCCCGCTTCCCGTGACCGCCGGAGGGAGATGACGCATGACGATGGACCTGACCGTTCGCGCACCGGCCCCTGGCCCGGCTGCCCCCGATCCCGTGCTGGCGATCGTCCCGGCCACACCCGATGGTGACCATGGACCCACGGGCGATGCGGCGGGCGGAGCGCCTGGGGCATTCCTCCCGACCCTCACGACCGCCGACGAACGCCTGATCGGCCTCTGGTTGCACGGCAAGGCCCCGCTGACCCAGCGCCTCTACCGACGTCACATCACGCTCTTCACCGCGTTTGTCGGAAGCCCGCTTGGCGAGGTCACCCTCGATGACGTCCAGGCCTTCGAGACCTCCCTTGCGTCCCGGGCACCGTCGACGCGCACGCTCATCCTTGCCGGCCTCAAGTCGCTGCTGTCGTTCGGGCACCGCACCGGTTTGCTCCGGGTCAACGTCGGGGCGGCCCTGCGCCTCCACCGGCCGACGGACGACCTCGCCGAACGCATCCTCACTGAACCGGAAGTCCATCGCCTCTTGGCCGCCCCCGGTGACCCGCGCGACCGTGCGCTCCTCCGGCTTGCCTACGCAGCCGCGCTGCGCGTCTCCGAGCTGGTCGGCCTGCGGTGGCGCAATCTCCAGGACCGGGACGGCGGGGGTGGTCAGGTGACCGTCGTCGGCAAAGGGCAGAAGCGGCGATATGTCCTCGTCCGCCCGTCGGTCTGGGCCGAACTCCGGGCACTTGCCGCTCCGTCGCCGTCCCCGGACCCGGGCCCGGAAGCGCGTGACGCGGTCAACGCAGCCCGCCGCACCGGCATCCGGATCGAGGCGAGGCTCCCCGATGGCTCGCCCAACCCCGACTCGCCGGTCTTCCGCTCACGCAAGGGGGGGTTCCTCTCCCCAATGCAGGTGTGGCGGATCATCCGCCGCGCGGCGGCCACGGCCGGGATCACCGGGAATGTGTCGCCGCACTGGCTCCGGCACGCCCATGCGTCCCATGCGCTTGACCGCGGCGCGCCGATCCACCTGGTGCGTGACGGACTCGGTCACGCGAACCTATCCACGACCTCGCGGTACGCCCACGCACGCCCGAACGAACATTCGGAGAAGTTTTTGGCCCTGTGACTTGAGGCCGCCTCTCATATATATAGGGGCGCGAACTCGACGGGGCGCGGGATGCCCACCGGGGTAAACCGGGGTCCACCTGACTCCGGGGGATGGACTCTGGAACGACTGTTGCCGATGGGCCTTGACACCGGCCAACTACAGGAGTATTGTCAATGAAGGTGCGTGTCCCCTCCGAGCCCGGTGGGTGACATGAGCCTGGAGCCCCCGGACCGGGCTTTGCGGGAAACCGCGGCAAATGTGGCAGGTCGCTGCAATGCGTGCTGCGCTATTGTCCGTGCCGCTGGAAATCCAGCGATGCGGGAGGACGTCCGGGGACCAGCGGTTGCTGTCGTCCTCAGAAAGGTAAATGAGGACGAGACATGCAATACAGAGATGGTGCCAGTCTCCGGCATCTCGCGGTGCGCGTTCCCGACGCGCTCCTGGAGGCGATCGACTCCGCGGCCCGCATCCACGAAGTCACCCGGGCGGTGATTGTCCGCGAGGCGTTGCGCCACGGTCTCCAGCTCGGACCAAGGCCGGGCTTCGCGACCGTCCCGCCCGCGGATCGCGGTGACCCGACCGGGTAGACGAACGGGCGGGATCACCGCCCTCTACCAAAAAAGCGGACCACGGATGGCTGTTACCACCCGTGGCCCAAGAGCAATGTTGCCGCCCCGGAGAGATACCAGTTCTCGGGAGTACACACAGAGTCTACCCCCGGTGTCAACCGCCGGGCGGGCGACGGCGTGCGCTCCTTGCTCCGGGGCTCCACCTAGATGGGAGCCCAGCGCATGAAGATCCACCTTGCCATCCAACCACTGCCGGTGTGCACCTGTCGCGCCGACGGTGCCGTCGAGTTCATCGTTCCCACGTGCGTATCGTTGACGGCCGGTTCAGTCGTGGACCGTTTCGGGTTCACCCGTGCAGACGTCTACTCGATGGCCGTCCGGACCGGACTCGCGTCGGCGGGCTCGATAGGGCTCGTCGCCCCGCAACACCGCGACTGCTGGGATGGGGCAACCACCCGCATCATCATCGGACCGGGGCGATGACGTCCGGCGACCCATTCAATGAAGTCGTCAGCCTGCTCAAAGGTGTCCGGTCGACATCGCCGGGCTCGGCGACTGCCCTGTGCCCGGTCCACGAGGCAGACGGGCTGGAGCACACCCCGAGCTTTTCGGTGTCGATCGGCACCTCGGGGAAGGTGCTTCTCAAGTGCTATGGCAAGTGTACCTTCGAGAAAGTCCGGGACGCGCTCGAGGTCCTCGGGCTTCCGCGGGGCATCCTCAGCGGTAAACCGTCTCCGTTGCCCCGCCCGGCACCAATGCCCCGTGCCTCCGTCCCGGCCCCGGAGTCCTCCCGTCCCAATCGGATCATTGGCAAGGTCTACCCGTACCGCGACGAGACGGGGACGCTGGTGCACGAGACGGTCCGCTACGTCCCCAAGGGGTTCGGGCAGCGGCGGCCGGATGGCCGTGGTGGCCGCATCTACAACCTCCACGGCATCCGTACGGTCGTTTATGGCCTTCCCGAGCTCCTTGCGTCACCGGCCGACGCACCCGTCTACCTGGTCGAGGGCGAGAAGGACGCTGACAATGTCGCGTTGCTCGGGTTGGTCGCCACCACCGTGCCGATGGGCGCGGGCAAGTGGCAACCGCATTACGGTGCGTGGTTCGCCGGCCGGAACGTATGCATTTTTCCCGACAACGACGAGCCGGGCCGCAAGGGCGCCGGGCACTGGGCAACGTGCCTTGCCGGGATCGCCGGGTCCGTCACGGTGGTCGCGCTCCCTGGGCTTCCCGATCATGGCGACGTCAGCGACTGGATCGCCGATCTCCTCGCCCGTGATCCCGACGCGGATCCCGCCTCGATTCTCATGGCACTCGCCCACGAGGCACCCGCATGGACACCCACTCGGTCACCGTCACTGGCGTCGTCACCCGAATCGTTACCGGCTCCGGTACCAGCTGTCACCCGGAATACCCCCAGCGCCGCTGGCAGCGACGCGGTGCCGGATACGGCTGCGAACCCCCCACCCGGCGGATCAGCCGGATCGGATATCGCCCCCGACGGCTACCGAAATACGGATACCGGAAACGCCGAACGGGTCGCAGCCCGGCACGCCGGCGTGGTCCGGTGGGTCGAGGACCGGTCGATCTGGTCGGTCTTTAGCGGCATCAGATGGGAGGACGACCCGGATGGGGGCCGGGTTTCCCACCTGGCGGTCGGGGTTCTCAGGGATACGCACGCCTGGGCGACGGGTGCCGAAGCCGAGGCGGCCACCGACCCCGCGAAACGGGCGCTGGTCCGGCTCAAGCTGCACGCCCTCAGGTCGGAAGGGGCCGGGGCGCTCCGGTCACTGCTGGAGCGGCTCAAGGCCATCCCGGGCGTGACGGTTCCGGCTGGTGCCTTCGACCGCGACCGGCACCTGCTGAACCTCGTGAACGTCACGGTTGACCTCAGGGATGGCACGGTCGTCCAGCATGACTCGACCCACCTGATCACCCGGGTGATTCCCCAGACGTACGACCCCAAGGATCCCGCCACCTCCGACCTCTGGAACGACACGCTCGCGCGGTTCCAGCCGGACGCGGAGGTGCGGGATTTCCTCCGGGTATTCGCGGGATATTGCGCCACCGGCGAGACCCGCGAACGCAAGATGGTCATCGCCTATGGGATCGGTCGCAACGGCAAGGGCACGCTGATGGAGCCCCTGGTCCGGGCGCTCGGGCCCTACGCCAAGGTCGTCCAGACGGCCACCTTCGAACGTGGCGGGAGCCGGGACAACCCGTACGCGATGGCCGACCTGCGTGGCGCACGGCTTGCCAGCGCCGCCGAGACCAACCGCGGGACGGGGTTCAATGAGGCGCTCGTCAAGTCAGTCACCGGAGGTGGCCAGCAATCGACGCGGGGAATCTACGAACGGAGCGTGTCGTGGGAGCCCGAGTTCAAGCTGGTCCTTGAAACCAACAACAAGCCTCGGATCAAGGAGGCGGGACCCGCTATCTGGGACCGGGTCGTGCTCGTCCCATTCGACGTGCGGCTCGAGGCAGCCGATGTGGATCCGACGGTCAAGCAGCGCCTCGTGGATGGCGGGGACGAGCAGCGCGCCGTTCTCGCCTGGGTGATCAGCGGCGCCGTGACGTATTACGCGGACGGCCTCCGGGTCCCGAAGGCAATCCGGCGGGCGTCTGACGCCTTCCGTGCGGACAGTGACGAACTCGCGGAATTCCTCGATACCCGTTGCCTCCGGGAAGATGCCAACCGGGTCAGGGCACGTGAACTCCACCAGGCACATAGCACCTGGCGCGAGGACGAGCACGAAAAGCCGCTCACCAGCCGAGCGCTCAAGGATGCCCTGACCGACCGGGGGTACGTCCAGAAGCGGGATGCCTCGGGGATCTGGTGGAAGGGGATCCGACTCCGCGGGGCGGGTGAAGCCGCCAACCCATTCCCGGATGACCAGGACGACCAGGACGACCAGGACGACCCAGACCAGCGGGCGTCCCATTTCGTGTAGTTATGTAGTCGAAACAGGGTGTTTGCAAGAGTCCGTAGACGCAGATTATCCGAAACACCCTGTCCATGACGAATCAGGATTCAGATATACGGACTCTCTGGGAGGCACCCGAATCACTGCACGGCTACACGCCATCCGCCACCTCCTCCCGGGCCGGAAGCCGGGAACCACACAGTCAATAGGAGAACCATCATGTCCAGTGCATTCAGCTCCGTCGACGAAGCGGTGACCTTTTTCGATGCCCGCGAGAATTTCCCCGGGGTATGGCTTGGCCGTTGTCCGTCCTGCAGCCGCGACCGCGGTTTGGCCATATCACTGAACTCGGACCAGACGGTGGCGCTCGGCTGCCAGGACGCCTGCACCGACTCGGCGATCGGTCTAGCCGTGATCGCGAAGCGGAACCTGACCGGCGCTATCACCACCACTGGGACGGTCCCTGCCAGTGCCAGTCCTTCTGGCGTCGGCATTGCCGAACCGGTCCCCGTGTCCATGGCGGAAACGGCTACCGGCACGGTGCTTCCGGAGCACCGATCCGATGGCTCGGGTGCACTGGTCATCGACCTGGAGTTCCGTGACCTCATCCGGCCACTCGCCATCGAGGAGCGCAAGCTGCTTGAAGAGTCGATCGTGACCCATGGGTGCCGGGACGCCATCGTCGTGTGGCAGGGGATCATCGTCGATGGTCATCACCGTTTCGAGATCTGCCAGCGTCTTGACATCCCCTTCAGTGTGCACGCACTGCGTCTGGAGGACGACACCCGGGAGGGTGCGTTGGCCTGGCTGATTGACAACCAGCTGGCCCGGCGCAACCTCCATCCCGACGAGGCCAGCATGCTCCGGGGTCACGCGTACCGGATCACGGCCGGAGGTCCCGGCCCACGATCCGGGAGTCTGGGTAACTTTTACCCAGACTCCCGGGACCAGCGACGGACATCGGAGAGGCTCGCACAAAAGTACGGGGTGTCCGAGAAAACGATCCGGAACGACGCGGACTACCTCGGGGCTGTCGAGGGCATTGAATCCCTTGGCGTTCCCCGGTCATCCCTCGTCGGCAGGCCCGATGCCCCGAGGCAATCCGCCATTGGCCTCGCCGGTCTCCTTGCGAGTTCCGATCCGGACCAGCAGGCGCGAGGCGAACGGATGGTCGGGTTGATGCGTGACGGAGCCTCGCTTCGCGACGCATTCGTGAAACCCACGAAAGCAACTGGCCGTGCGGGGGGGACGCACGAGACCGCTGACGCTGCAGTCGACCTCGCAGGGGAGGCCGATGGGAAGCGGAAGCGGGCCAGTCATCCGAGGCAAGCGACCGTTTCCGCCCAGGCTACCTACAGCGCGTCCGCTTCGGTTCCCGATGCCGTGGAGGCATCGCCAGCCGGTCAATTCGATGCCGATCAGGGTTCAGGTGACTCAGATGAGGTGACTGAAATCGTCGCCGACAAACCGGATATCGAGGTATCGAGACCCGCAGAACCGCGCCAGACCCTGTTTGACACGGAAGAACCGGCCAGCGCGGAGGTTTCCGCGCCAGTCGGACCGAAACGTGGAAAAGCGGCTGGCACGCGCGCCGGTGGAAGCGCCACCGGAGTGCCGACCGATCCCGAAGAGCTTGCCGAATGGTTGTACGCGCTGCTTGGTCTTGCCGGGAGCAAGGAAGTGGTCAAGCGCCTTCAGGAGGTTTGCGTGCGCGAGTCGATGCGGGTGCTGCCCAAACCCGGGCAGCTGACGTTCGTGTAGCGGTCCACACTGGTTCTGGTCTCGCCACTTTCCGGTCACGGGACCCGGTCGCCATGTTGGTGGACCCAATCGGGGTGCCGGTTTCCTTTGGCCCTCCAGTGACTGGACTGCCCAATCGGATTGGATCAGGCCGCCGTCCAGCAAAGCTGTCCCTGCTACGTGAGTCCCGAACGGTCGACGTGGCAGGGACAGTCCCGCTCCGAACCATCACCAGCCAGTCCAGTGAGGGGACCGACTGGCACCTTAATGGAGCACCGAACCGTCGCGACGTGGTCGATGCCGGAGCGCAGCATCCGTCTGCATTGACGGGTGCCTCAACCATGACCCGACACCACTCCGGGCTTCCTGGCGCGTCCAACTCCAGTGCAGATACCCGACTGGAACACGGAATACCTGCTGCCAACCTCTCTTCGCCCACACCGGTGCAAGTCCAGTCCGGATGCCGGTGATCGCCTGCTCCTGCGCCGGGGTGAGCGCCATCCGGGGGCACCGGGGCCGGCTGGACCCGTCCGCCAGCCCGGGCAGGCCCTCACTCGCGAACCGCTGTCTCCAGTGGGAGTACGTCGTCCGCGAGACGCCAGTATCGGCGCACGCATCGGCCACTGGTGTCCCCGACGCGACCACGTGCAGCAGCCGTGCGCGCCCGTGCGTGGTCAATCTGGCGTGCGGGTGATAGTGTTGCGTCCGAATGCCTCCCTGGCGGGTGTGGCGTTAACCAGCACCGTATAGGGCGAGGCCTTCATCCCGTTCCCCCCAGCCCCTGTAACCAATGTCGTGAGAGACGACACCTAGCGACCGCCGATGCCGGTTTGGCGTGGCTGGTCGGCGATCGCCTGCAAGTCTGCGCGGAGCGCATTGAGCCACCCGGTGGTCGGCTCCGCCTGGTTGTCCCGGAGGCCGGCCAGTCGCGCGCCGAGGAGCTTGTTGAATTCGTCGTACCGCAGGTTGCCGATGGTCGCGTCCGGCTCCGCCAGCTCGGCACCCTTGCAGATCGCCGCCATGGACGCTGGCGAGAACCGGGGGTCATCAAGCAGCCGGGGATCGCAATAGGTGTCCTTGCGGAAGTTCGGGGTGTTCGACCCGACCTGCTGGGTGGCAAGCGCGAAGCTCGAATCCTTGTTGGCAAGCCACTTCAGGACCTCCCAACTCTCGTCCGGGTGCGTCGTCGCCTTCAGGATCGCGCTGCTGTTCATCGCGAGGAACCCCCCGACGCGGTTGCCCGGACCGAGTGGCATGACCCGGAACTCCGGCTTGTAGGCCCCGTTCACGGCCTTGTTGATGTCCGCCCGGAACCCGCCCTGGGCGGAGACCATCATGGCGGCCGAGCCATTCCCCAATGGCGTGTAGGGGCCCTCCCCGGTTGGCCGGAGCGGGGTCAGCAGGCTGCGTGTCCGGTGCCACCCGTCATAGCACCATTGGAATGCCGCCTGGCAGGCAGGCGAATTGATCGTGACCGTCTTCCCGTCCGGAGTGATCAGTTCCCCTCCGAACCGACGCATGAGCGTGACCGTTGAGGAAAAGTCCCCCCACCCTCCGGGCATGGCCCCGTATTGCTCAACGGTACCCGACGGGTTCTTGCGGGTGAGTTTCTGCATGTTGGCCGTCAGGTCGTCATGGCTCCATTTCTCCGGATCGGGGAGCCCGGCCGCTCCAACGAGCCCCGGGTTATAAAATAGCATGTTAAAGACAATCTGCCCGCGGATCGGCAGTCCCCAGATCTTGCCGTCGAACTGCAGGGCGGACCGGGTCGGCGCAAACCAGGGCGAGAGGTCGAACTTGTCCCTCGCCATCAGGTCATCGACGGCGCGCAGCACCCCAGCATTCGCATATTGCTGGTAGGCCAGATTGGTGTGCAGCAGATAGGCGGTGTCCCCCGCCGTGCCCGCAACGATCAGGGTGACCAGCTTGTTGAAGTAGTCATCAAGACCCTCGTACTGCGCCGTGATGTTCCGCCCGTTTTCCTGGTTGAACGTGTCCAGCCGCTTCTTGAAGGCCTCGTCCTCACTGCCGGTCCGCGCATGGACGCGCAGCGTGACCGCCGGGCGCGTCACCGGCACAGTGGGGGATGCCGGCGCCGGGACGGTGGGGGATCGCGGCACCGGCGCCGTGACCACCGTGGAGCTCGGACTGGTGGGAGGCGATCCGCCGCACGACACCGCAACCGCGCTGACGGCGCTGGCAACCACCCGTCCCAAAACACGGCGCCGGCTTGACGGGTTGCCTGCGGACTGGGCGCCGTCGCGGAACGTGGCCGGGTGTGCCTCTGGGGATGCGCCGTCGGCCATGGGGTCTCTCCCGGGGGCCTGGGCAGCAGATCCCTGCCCCGTTGGGCACTCTATTCGCACTATGCCACTGTGTCAAATGCCGATGTGGGCCCGGGCACCCCGTTCGCGGGCCAACGCCCTGGAGACGCCGGCGAGCCGGGCACGGAAGGTGCGCGCTTGCAGGTGCCGGTGCCGTGACCCCACCCGCCCCGTGCCTTGGTGACGCTCCATCGGCTCCCGCGGCCTCCGGGCCGGCGGGGCACCCTACCCAACCAAGCCAACCCAGGCATCCGGTCACGGTGAACTGCCGTCCGGCGGTGGACGGGTGCGGGAGGATCAGTCGGCACAGGCCGGTGGCGGTCGTGCCTCCGGGTCAGCCCGGAGGCACTGGAGTCAGGTCGCTTCCCCCTTGGCCGGGTGTGCCAGGCACGTTGCCATGGATTGCCGGAGCGCAGCGGCTTCCCTGGCGGGATACCACGCCACGCCCGGCGTTCAGGTGACGGGTGAGGTTCGCCCCCGAGGGGGTTCGTCCGCCGTCACGCCTTGGCGAGGCAAGCGGTGACCTGCTCGGCGGCGTCCCGCAGGCCAGGCCCGGCCGCGACCTTCCCGTTGACGATGTCCGTCAGGGTCTTGGTCATCAGCACGTTCAGGTCGCCCACGTACACCGTTCCGCACGATAGCGGCGTGTCCGGAGGCAGTGTCCCGTACTCGGCAGCCTTGACAAACGTGTCGATGTTCGCCGGTGGTGCCGCGAGCTTCCTCCAGGACGGATCATCACGCAGTGACTGGAGGACCGGCACGGCGCCGTAACTCGTCGCGTAGATCTTCTGGGCGGTCGGGCTGATCGTGTATTTCGCGAGCTGCCAGGAGGCGTCTGGCAGTTTCGTCTGGGTTGACACGCCGGTTCCAGCCGTCCCCATGCCGGTCACGCGCTTCTTGGGGAATGCCGGGCGCAGTTCCACGTCCCACTCGAAGTTCGTCCCAACAGTCTTCCGCGTGGCAACCGAGGCGTTCCGGATGCTGAACATCATCCCGACCTTCCCGAGGTGGAAAGCGTTGCCCCCGAAGTCCGTGCCGATCGGTGGAGCGACCTTGTGCTTGGTCACCAGGCTTGCCATCGCCTCGATCCCGTCGATGGAACCGCTCGAGTCGATCAGCTGGGATTTCCCGTCGGCCGACACCAGATCACCCCCGAACCCACGCATCCACGGGACATATTCCGACCACGCCGTCCAGCTCAGGTTCATGCCGTACTGCCCCTGTGCCGGGGTGTCCCCCGGCTTGGTCAGCTGCTTTGCCGCTGCGAGCATGTCGTCGAACGTCCAGGTGGGCTTGGGCAATGGCACCCCGGATGCCTGGAACATGGTCTTGTTGTAGTACATGACCAGCACGTCAAGGGCCCACGGCAGCATGTATTGCCCCGGGATGGACTTGACCCGCCCAAGGTTCAGCATCGCCGAATACACGTCCTTGAGGAGGTCCTGCGACGCCTTGTCCTTCGCTGCCAGCTTCTCCACGTCTGCGGCAATCTTGTTCGCGGCAAATGGCTTGACATGGGCGTCGGCAACATAGATGACATCCGGCAACGTGCCTCCGGTCTGCATCGCGGTGATCTTGTCGACGTATGCCGTCGGGATCGGCTCGAAGGCGATCTTCACCAGCGGGTTCTCCTGCTGGTACTGGTCGACGACGACCTGGTCGAGATCGGCGTGGAAACCCGCCGGCACGAACCGCAGCGTGACCGGCTCCTTCGAGACCGTGGGGGAACCACTGCCTTCCAGGCCCCCCCAGCACCCCGTCATGGCAAGCCCGGAGAACGCGAGACCATTCGCGTACCGCCTGCGCGTCATTCCCATCACATTCCCGCCTTTCCCATCGTCCGCCAAGACCGGAACAGACCGGTCGCAGAGCGCCACCAACGCTGCCGAGGCACCAGTTGGTGGCCGTTCACGAGGCAACGGCACTGGCGAGCTTGTTCCTGCATCCCTCCACGGGACCGGGCAGGATCCTCGCCAATGGCTTGCCTTGAAGTGGCACGGTAGCACGTGAAATAAAGCCATGCACCTGAGCGTTGCAGACAACCGGTTTTGCAAACCGGAGCCGCCAACCCTGCTGCTGACCGCCATCCAGGATTGCGTGGCCCAACCCGGATTTCCCCCTTCGCTCCCGCTGTGGCGGGAGCCATGCCGTGATCCCCGCCGTGGCGCCGACCGGTGACGGGTCACCGCCGTCCCCGGGGCCATCCCGCGAGGGGGAGATTGGTGCCGGTGATCGCCCCGAGCATCACCGCCCGGCCAGTGCCCGGGCATGTGCCTGCGAGCCCCGGCCAATCACCTGACCCGTGTCCGGGTCGGTTCCACGTGGACCGTCGCGTGGTTGGCGCGACATGCCTGATGACGGGCGTGCCATCCCCGGGTGGCCGGCCTGCGCCCCGTCACATCACACGTCGTGGCTACCGGTCCGGGTCCGGATCAAGGGGAGGCAACCCGATCACGTGGGGATCGGCCGTTCCACTGAGCCGGGCCATCAGCGCGTACACCGTTTCGCCGTGCTTGCCCGGACCATGGCCTTCCAGGACAGCCGAGGCATGCCGATGCGCAAAGAACGTGCGGACCGCTTCCTGTTCAGTCTCGGTTCCCTTGGGGTTCTCACCGGAATAATGGGACGCGAACAGGTCCAGTTCGACACCATCACCTAGGTACGGTGGCAGCGTGCCATTGACATCCCCGGCAGAGAACCGAATTGACGACTTCGGCGCGTGGCCGTGAAAGGTGCAGGAATCCGGGAAGATGG
>Ga0214923_10004467_pt1 | contig 16856 bp, 20 predicted proteins | sample LL1510_MetaG_FD_177993 | JGI IMG/M metagenome (GOLD analysis project Ga0214923, IMG submission 177993) | Freshwater microbial communities from Lake Lanier, Atlanta, Georgia, United States - LL-1510 | ecosystem: Environmental > Aquatic > Freshwater > Lake | place: USA: Georgia | collected... | reverse complement strand
AAAAAATATTAAAAATGAAAAAAAAAATAAATGAATTTATAACAATTAAAAATAATGAATTACAATTAAAAGATAAAAAAATTATTGAATTAGAAAAACAATTAAAAATAAATGAACATACATCAACTGAATTAGTAATAAAATTAGATAATAAAATTTATGATTTAAAAGAAGAAAATAAAAAGTTAAATGAAGAAAATAAAAAACTAAATGATTATATAAATAAAAATTATATGGAACTTTTATAGATGAAAAAATAAAAAAACTATAAATATTATTGTTAAGTACATCACATTAAAATATATAATTAAGAACATTAAAATATATAATTAAGAACAGTAATATCTGTTAGATCTATACAACATAAAAATTTAATAATATAATACATTAAATTATTATAATTTATTTTAATATTATATTTTGACTGTAAATAATAAAATGGTTTAATATTAATTTTATTATTTAATTGATTCTTATTTAATTGATTCTTATTTAATTGATTGTTATTTGTAATATTTAATTTATAATTAATCAAATTACTATTAATATAATGTGTTAGATGCATTATAATATATAATATAATAATTAAATATAAATAAATTCAATTTTATTTATCTAGACATATATAATGAAACTAGATATGATAACATTTATAAAATGTATTGCTTTAATGTATGTATCTATATTGTTTGTTTTATCAGGTATATTTATAACTCATATTTGTGATCTTTATATATTTCCTAAAAGTTTGTCACAAAATGATAATTTAAAAAGTATGAGTATATTAACATTAGAAATTGCATTTATAGTTGGTATTGTAACTATTTTAAGTTATATTGGAAGAAATATTATTCAATTAATTCCATTTCCATTAGATAATGTTTATGGATTTCAGTATGAACGTTTATCAGAATTAAAATCTGGTGCTTTATTATCATTAAGTTTACTATTATATAATTTAACATTATCATCTAAAATTAATATACTTAAAAATAAATTAGCTATGTAAGTTTATTTACAAAATAAACTTCTCTACATTTATTTATATCATCATCATCAGTAATATTATTTGTAATGCTATCAAATGATTCACCTTTTGCTAATCTTAATATAAAATTTATTGAATATACACCACATTCAGAATTTTTAAATTGGTGTCTAACTTGATTAAATCTAATATCAAAATTTTTTAATTTTTTTTCTAATATTTTAATATTTTCCGAATCATTTTTTAAATATTTATTTATATCTAAGACTTTATTATATTTTTTTTTATATAAAAATTTTACAATTTTTGTTATAAACTTTTTAATTCTTTTTTTAGGTTTAATACCATATGAATCAAAATAATATACATGACCTTGTAGTAAATCAGTATATAATGCAACCCAATGAGAACCAGATTTGTAATGTTCGTCTAAATTTATAACTAAACCAATTTTAACTTTATTATCATGTATTAATTCATTAAAATTAATATTATGTAATTCTAATAATGTTAAATCTTCAAAATCATATGGTACTGCTCCTAAAAATAAAAAATCTTCGTATTTATTATGATATTGTGCAATAACATCATTAATATGAACTGTACTTAACCATTCATATTGTCCTTTAGGACCTTTAGGACGTAATGTATATTCATTAATTTCATCATCTTCTAATGCTTTAATAAAATCTAATTTTAACCAACATGTTTGTGTTGAACATGTTTTTGATAATTTATTATTTAATTGTTTAACTAATTCTAATTTGTTATTTGATATTATAATTTTATCTGTATTATTTTTATTATATGATTCAGATATTCTAATTAATTGGTCAAGACTAAAACATGAGCCATCTGTATATTTAATATTTGGCGCACATCTTGTATCATCTTCACTAACTTTATTATGTTTAGTCATTTATTATTATTAAGAAAATATTATTTAAAAAATATTAATATTTAATAATTTTATTTTAATTTTCTAAACTTAAATATATACAAAATGTCATTTAAAAATAAATATTTAAAATATAAATCTAAATATATTAATTTAAAACATGAATTAAGTAATCGACAAAATTTACATAATAATCGACAAACTTTATATAATAATCGTCAAACTGGTGGTAGTCGTGATATTATGGATATCAGTCAATTAAGTGACACTCCAGTATCAATTAATTCATTTAATATTTCGGGTGGAAATAATAAAGGTAATAAAGATAGTGATGATAATGATGATAATGATGATGATGATGAAGACAGTGATGATAATAAAGATGATGAAGACAGTGATGAAGACAGTGATGATAATAATGATGATAATAATGATGATGACAGTGATGATGATGACGATGATGATGATGATAATGATGATGCCGATGATAATGCTAATAAAAATAAAGTAAGCAAAGTTAGTGATAAAAAACATAATAATATTAAAGTACAAGATGATGATGATGATGATGATGATGATGATGATGATGATGATGATGATGATGATGATGATGATGATGATGATGATGATGATGATGATGATGATGATCGTAATGGTGGATCAACTGGTGGATCATATACTGAATCATCATTAGCATCATTTATATCAGTTACTTCATCGGACAATTAATTATTAAATTTTTTTATAGCATCGTCTAAATTTAAATAAATATATCTAATTAAATAATGAACGAAATTAATGGATTAAATCTATTAGACGAATATATATATAATAACAAAAACTGTAAAAATATAATATTATTTTTTGGCGCATCATGGTGTGCACCATGTAAAAAACTTAAAAATGATATATTACAAATACTAGATGATATTCAAGCTAAAGATATACGTTTATGTTATATAGATGTTGATAATGAATTAAATGCAAAATTAGTTAAAAAATATAAAGTAAAATTTTTACCTACACAAATTTGTATTAATTTAACACAAATAGATAATAATAACTTGAATAATGAATATTTAAAAATAAATATTAATAATAGAATTGATGGTTATGATTATACAAAATTACTACAAATCATTAATGAAATGTAAAAAATATTGAAAATATTATTATAAAAATATAATAATATTGATAATAATGAAATCTAAATTTAGTATCAATAATGTTAATATGATAAATATGTGGTGTTATAATTTAAAATTTAATTCAGATTGTACAATATGTAGATGCAATTTAAATACTAATTCATTATATGCAGACGAAAAAGGAACAACTTCTTATGTTGTATCTGGTTTATGTGGTCATTCATTTCATTATGAATGTATTAATCCATGGATAAAAACAAATATTAATTGTCCATTATGTCCAAATAAATGGATATATGAAAAACTATAATATTTAGTGTGTTATTTATACAGTTTCAACATTGTGTTTTTCATTAGAATCATTTTTTTTATTGTATCTATAATAAGTACCAGAATAATTATTAAATGAATATGTTTTATGTTCATCACGATTTAATAATATATCAAAACTTTCTTTAGTATCAATTGTAAAATCACCACAACCCAAATATTGATTATTCTTTTTATATTGTTTATAATAAAGAACTTCAGCATTTGCATTTGTAGTAATCCAATTAATATGATTTTTTTTTAATTCATTATAATCATCAGACTCTTCTAAACCGGACATTGTAAAAAATACACGATAGTGTGCAAATTTTGCTTTATATTTTTGTTTTAATAATTTAAATGCTACTTGTGAATTGTCAATAGTATCAAATACTAAAAAAGTATTTCCATTATTAGTTTGAGTAGAATTTACTAAACCTTTTAGTGTCTCTGTTGGTATGGTATCATTAGTTTTAATTAAAATAGTTCGTCCAGCTTTATGAACAATTTTTTTATTATCTCTATTATCTTTATTTTCGGTGTTATTCATTGTTAATAATATATATAATTAAATCTTTAAATTAATATTAAATTATATTAATTATCTGATTATTTAAATTATTAAATTCATCTAATAAATAATCGTGTTTAATATATTTTATTAACAAAATATCATTTACATTATTATTTAATTTTGTATTGTTATTTAATTTTGTATTATTATTAATATAAATATTATATTTTTTATCATATATATTTTTATAAATAATTAATTTTATTATTATTTCTAAAAATTTTTTAAAATATGTTATTTCAATAATATTAATTATATTATTATTAATATTATTTATAATAATATAATATAATTCATTTAATTTAATGTTATCATTGTCAGATTTAATAAAATAATTATTATATTTTGTTATAATATTATCTAAATTAACGTAATCATTAGTTATATTTCTTTTATGAAAAAAAATAATTCTAGAAATTTCTGGAATTATATTTGTGTATATGTTACTTTTATTTAAAAATTTTTTAATTAATTCTGGTAAGAATAATACATCATATAATGCATAATCTAATAATTCTTTACTTAAATTATTAATATCAAAAGTAACAGTATACACGGGTCCAGTAATATTTTCTATATTATTTAACATTTTATATTTTTTTTTAGTAATAATATTAAATTCTAATAATAAATCATAAATACTACACTTGTTAATTATATTATTTTCAATATGATAATATTCACATAAATACTTTGTATCAAATAAATTATTAATAAATTTATAAATTATTTTTTTATTATTTACAAATAAATCATTAAATAAATATGGTATATCTAATGATTCACTACCATGAATAACTTTTATAATATCATTATGTGTTAATAATTTTATTAGTATATTATATTGTTTTATATTTAATGATGGTGGATAAAATATACAAATATTTGCTTTATTATTATCATATTCTAAATTAATTTGCATTAATGCAATTTTACGTATTTTATTTGTAACTCTTTTAAATTCAAAATCTAAACCTATAAATTTATTATTATATGTAGATTTAATAAATTTTTTAAAAATATTAATCATTTTTGATATTTTATCTAGTGAATTTGCTAATAAAATATTATATGTTTTATTATTTAATTTTGGATAAAATTCTTGCGAACCTTTTAATTTATAATTATTCATTATTAATTATAAAGAAAATATATAATAATATATAATTCTTATTGATTTGTAGATGATTGATTTGTAGATGATTGATTTGTAGATGATTGATTTGTTTTTGGTTTTTCTATAATATGATGTATTGTATTTTCACTTGTTATATTCCATTTATTTTTTAATTCTACTATAATATTATCATGTAATGTAAAATTTATATATTTATTTAAAATTATTATTTCATAAATAGATCCTGGGAAAATAAATTTACCTGAACTATTAGAACCAATAAAAATATCTATAGGAGTATTATTTAAATTATTATTTGTAATTGGTCCCCAATTAATAATTTTTTTCATATTGTATAAATAAAATATATTATTACTTATTAATCCAGAAATAATTGTTACATAATTATTTATTAATAAATTAGTATATGATGTAAATTTATTATATGTATTAATTTTTATTTTATCTGTACCAATATAGATATTATTATTACTTAAATTAAATAAACAATAATCAGTATTATGATGTTTATTTGTTGTTTCTGATAAATTACAAACAATAAAAAATGTAAACTCGTTAATAATAACATTTTTAATCAATAATCCACCAGTCTTATTATCCAAAGTAATACTTTTATTATAATAAATAGGAGATTCTGGTGTATTAGTTAATACTGCTTTTTTATTTATAGCTATTGCATTATTATACCAATCTAATGATGAATAATTAATTGGCATTGATAAGTAATTATTTTTAAGTATAGATGGATCTAATAAAAATATTAAATCTGATTTCATATTATTAAGTATATCAGAAAGTGTTAATGGTTCTGTTATTGTATTAATATCATTAGATACTTGAGGTATATTCCAATAAGATATTAATTCAGATAATTTTGTATTATGTTGTACATTATCTAATCCTATATTATAAATTGATACATGATAAATATTACCTTTGAATTTATGAATAATATTATTATTTTTTATTTGACCAATAGTAACTGAATTAGAACAAATTAAATTTGAATAATATGATTTACTTAACAATTTATTATTTATTAGAGATGTATACATATTACTAATTGACAATATACCATTATTAATTATACATGAAATTATAGTAATATTTGTTAAATATAATGGTACATCATATAAATATGCAATACCATTAATAATAATTGCTTCATTATTAATACTAATACATCCTAAATCGACTAAACAATAATTTGTACTATTTTTAAATTGTAGTGGTAAATGACATATAATATAAATAGATATATTATTACTATTTAATGATAAGTTTGTATTATTATCAACATTAGAAGTATTATTATTATACTGATATATAGGATATACTTGATTATTTTTATTAGATGATTCTATATTAGATGAATTTATATTAGATGAATTTATATTAGATGATTCTATATTAGATGAATTTATATTAGATGATTCTATATTAGATGATTCTATATTAGATGAATTTATATTAGATGAATTTATATTAGATGATTCTATATTAGATAAATTTATATTAGATGATTCTATATTAGATGATTCTATATTAGATGAATTTATATTAGATGAATTTATATTAGATGATTCTATATTAGATGATTCTATATTAGATGAATTTATATTAGATGAATTTATATTAGATGATTCTATATTAGATGATTCTATATTAGATGATTCTATATTAAATGATTCTATATTAAATTTATTAACAAGTATTTCATTATTAAATATTAAAACTAAAATTATAATTATTATTAGTAATATTATATTAATAATTAAATTACTAAAATTTGATGATTTATTATTAGTCATATATAAATGTTTGAGGAGATATTTAATTAAAATTTATATATTTTAATATTAATTTAAAATATATTTAAAAAATAAAATAAAAATATTATTATATTATGTTTAAATATTTATTTTGTATAGGTTTATTACGACATTATAATAGTTTTACACCAATAATTAATAACTATAAAGGTATAGATTATAGGTATCCAATATATGATATTGAAGATAATTATTTAATATATAAATATTATAATATAAATAATATATTAATTAAATTACAATCAAAAAAAATATCAAATAATGATAAATTATTATTATCACAAAAATATTTAGGTTATAATAAAATTAAACCAATAAATAATGTAATAGATGATATAGAATTTGATAATTTAATATATTATTATCAACCATAATAATTAAAAATATGCTTTATTACAAAAAAAATTTATAAAAATTGAAAATATAATTTTATATTAATAGTAATCAATATAAAATTATGAAACTAAATTTTAAATTTACTAATAAACATAAAGAATTCATTATATTTGATGAAATTGCAGCAAATTATTTAAATATATCAACAGAAAAAGTTCATCGTAGACTAATGAATAAATATTCTAATACAAATTTTATTGAAAATAAAGATTATATTAAAACTGAAATAAATTCAAAACTAGTTTATATAATTAATCATAAATGTTTTGAAAAATTAGCATTAGTAGATGAATCTATTTAACAATTATGTTACAATTTAAGAATTTTTGTCTTTTATTATTTATATTCATGATTTACAAATTATATTCCAATCATTTATTTTCTTTATTATTTATTTTCTTTATTATTTATTTTCTTTATTATTTATTTTCTTTATTATTTATGATATAGAACATGATGGTGCATTACTACTCATTGGTCCATATATTTGTTGTACATTTGGTACTAAATTATTACTTTGTGTAAAATCCATTGGTATTTGTACAGTCGGTACTAAATTATTAATTTGTGTAAAATCCATTGGTATTTGTACTTTATAATTAGATGCTAAATATAATAATATTTCATTGTGTTGTTTAGGAGTTACTACTGTATTATAAATTAATACTTTATTTATGGTACCTGAAAAAGAATTATTGTTATCAAGTAATTTTCCAATACTTACTTTACTACAATTATTATTAAATAAATTAGATTGTATATCAAACCATACATTATCAATTAATTTTGTAGTTAAATTATTAAGAGTTATAGTACCATTGTTAATTATACATGAAATAATAGTTGAATTTATAAAGGTTATTGGAGTATTATATATATATTTTATACCATTTATTGTAATATTATTTCTATTAATACTCATACAACCTAAATCTAATAAACAATATGGAGTTTTAGGACTAATTTTAGACTGACAAACAATATAAATAGTTTTATCACTTTTTGATGTTAATAACTTATTTGGTGATAGTGTTGGTGGTGCATTATTATTTTGTGGATAATTAAGTACTGCATTATCTTCAAGATTTTTGGGTAGCTTGATATATCTAGTTAATGGTTGATTAATAGATTGCATTGGTACTGATGCAAATGTATCATTATTAAATAATATTAATATAATAATAATAAAAATTAACATAATAATTATAATAGTAGTAGGAGATGAAAAATTAGTATTTTGTGTTTGATTATTATCAATCATATATATATATATATATATATATATATAATTTATAATATTTTTTTATAATATTTTTATTATAATATTTTTATTATAAAATTAGCATTATGAAATGACTTTATACAATAGACATGTTTATAAGTTTCGACAAAAGTCATGTTTTGTCTTAATAATATCTTTATTGTACTAAAACTTATTTGATCATAAAATAACATTTTACATAAGGTAAGGTATAATTATAAAAAATATTGAAAAATTTATTTTATGGTATAATATTAAATATAACAATTATGATAGCAAATATAATAAATAAAATAATTAAAATACCAAATATGATAGATAATTGTATGAATTTTTATATATGTGGTAATGAAGATAATATTAAAAATGAAAATAATATTAAAAATGAAGATAATATTAAAAATGATATAAATATAATAAAAAGGAATCAACTTAATACAACTATACCAAAAATAAATATATCAAATGGAAATATATCTAATAATATAATGGTATCATTAATAAATATTTGTAATATGAGACTACATAAAATTAATACTACACGCAAACCATTATATAATGATAATCTATTGGATGAATTATATATATGTAATTATTGTAAAAGAAATTGTACATTAGATATTTATAGATTTATGGATAATTCATACTGTTCAAAATATTGTAGAAATCAAGTAATATCGCCATTTAATATTACCAAAAAATATCAATAATTAAAATCGTCTTATTGGTTGTCTAAATATTAATTTAAAATCATCACCTAATTTGTTATCATCATCAAAAAAAATATTAGATTTAAAATTATGTATTCTATTTTGATAATTTAATTTTTCATAAATTTGAAATATTACATAATTCTCTTTTAAAATATCTATTTTTTTACCATTAATATTAATAAAATCTAAATTATCATTAATAGTATTAATAAATTTATTATATAAAATAAATTGATTTTCAATAATATATATTAATGCATCTTTAAAAATATTTGTTTTTAATTCAAATTTATTAATAATATTATCTGGTAATGTTTTATTTAATAATTCATTTAAATTATACCATCCAATATTATATTTTATAAATGGTTTATCTAAAAATTTTTGTTTATTTTTAATAAAATTATAAATTGTATCATTATAAAAATAATGATAATAAAATAATTCAGGAATTTCGTTATTTTTAAAATTATTAAAATTTTTATAATTATGAAATATTTTAACTTCTTTATAAAAAAATATTCTACCAAATTCTAATATTAAATCTAAAATATCATCATCAATTTCTTTTTTAATATCTTTATAATAATAAAATAAATTTGTATAATTAATAATCATTTCTTTACCTATTTCTATATTTAAATATGGATAGCCATTTTCATATATGCTAAACATAATACCATCATTAATTTTATTATAATATAAATTAGTATATGAACTATTATCTGTTGAATCAAACCATAAAACATTAAATAAATAACTTTTATTATTTAAATTTATTTGAATTTGATTATAATTTTCAATAAAATTTTTTATAATATTAAATCTATCATTAGCAATACTTTCATATTCTTTAATATTTTCAAAAACTTTAATATTATTTTTTATTTTTAATTTTGGGATTTTCATTTTCTCAATAATTAAATTAAATTCATATTTACTATGAATAATTTTTTCAAATATAGAATTAGTATGATAATATTTAAAATTATCATTTTTGGATATTAATTGTAATTTAGTATTTGGTGGAAATAAAAATTCTTCTTCTTTTTGAAATAAAGAAAAATTTTCAATTAATAATCCTATGCCACATTGATTAGCAGGAATATTAATTTTAACTAAAATTAAACCGAATGTTCCATTTAATAGTGGACTATAAAAGGGGTCTCTAGTAGTTGATATAAAACCTAAATCAATAAAATAATCATTAATTTTCATATTTTTAATAAAACTATCATCTTGAATAAATCTATACATATCATAATCATTATTTAATTTTGGACTAGAATTTATAGCATTTATTATTTTATTTAATCCTTCATTTAAAAAACTATTAATTTCAATATTATTTCTTAAATGTTTATTAAATAAAAAAGAACCAAAAAATGAATAAAATGTTACCCATGAAATAATATCAGTATTTATTATATAATTGCTATGAATTTTAATTTCATCAAATGAAACATCATTTTTAGATACTTTTTTACATACATCATAATGAATATCTTCTTTTAATAAAAATTCTGGATCAATATCTTCTTTAATTAAATTCATATTTTGCCCTAATTTAATTAATTCTATTTTAGTATAATAAGGTTTTAAATGATCTATAAATCTATGAAAACTATTTCTTTTACAAATACTTACAGATAGTCCTAATAATGGACTATATTCATATAAAGTTTTATATGATGTTTCAATTAATGTTTTAATATCATAATTTTTTATAATTTTTAAATTTTTTTTTAATATTTTATGTAATTTTAAATTATTTTTACTTTTAACATATAAATTTTTAATCCATTGATAAATTTCATTATTTATAAATCTATAATGACATTCTATTAATCTATAATGAATATTTTTTTTTTTAATTGGAAATATTTGATTACTATAAATATCATACATTGGTATAAGTTCTTGATATTTTGATAATTCAATTTTATTTTTTATTTTTTTTTTTAAATTAAAAATATTATAAATTAATTTTTCATTAATAATCATTAGTTATAAATAGAATTTATTTTAATTTATAATATATCACCATCAAAAATAGATATATTTTGCATTTTTTCTATTGGCATTGGTATTTGTATTACATGCGATTTTATATTAAAATACCAATATAAAATAATTAAATAAAATATTGCGATTATTATCATTATAAAAGTTTATAAATTATTTTTTACTTAATTTTTAAATATAAAATAATAAATATATAAAAAAAATTTTCTAATATATAGTAATGACGTCTAATAATGGACAACTTTCAGGTACAAATGTATCATCACAAGGCAATTTTGATTTTATTACAACATTAACAGAATATAAATGGCAAATTTTAATTGTTTTTGTTATTATTGGTATTATTGTTGCACTATATATGTTTTATAAACATGAACAAACAAAAAAAGAAAATAAAAATGATTAAATTATTTTATCAACGTATATAAGATTATGATCAAATACTGTACTATTTAATCCTTTTATTAAATAGTCTACCTCATTTTCATTTTTAAAAGTAACATATGCTGTTGCTGTTTTTTCGTAATGTTTAAGAATTATTTTTACTACATTACCCCATTCTTGCAATAATTCATATAATTCTCTTTCTGTAATATCATTTGGTAATTCAGAAATTTTAACTTTATAATATTTAATATAAGGATTAGTATTGTAATTATTTGTATTGTAATTATTTGTATTTGTATTAGTGTTTGTATTATTTATTTGTATATCTTTTTTTTTATTACTACATTTAATTGTTAGATGATTACCATTACAGTTTCTACATTTTAATTTAGTTATATTATCCATATAATATAACTAAATTACATTTTATATATATTTAATTTTCATTTTTTTTATATATAGTTATATTAAAATTATTAATAAATATTATTTTATAAATTAAAATAATGATAGATATTTTTTTAATAATATTAATAATAGTAATTATTCATTTACTATTTAATACAATTGATAATTTTATAAATGAAAATACAAATGATGTATCACAATATGATGATGTATTTACAAATGATGATCAGCGCGATTGTTCAATTTTTGGATGTTCTAGTATTAGATCACAAAATGATAATTATGTTAAATATATTGGTGATGATAAAGATAATAATAAAATTTTTAAATATCAAAATAAATTATTAAAACATGAAAATAATAAATTTCATGATATAACAAAAAATAATAATGATATTAAATATTTAGATGAATCAATACTAGTACCAATTAATAATAAATTAAATATAAAAATTAAATTTACATATAAAAATTATAATTATGTTGGTATTGCAGCAAATAATTATTATAATTTAGAATTTTTAGTATATGCAAAACCATATGATGGTGATAGTACATTAAATGATAAATTATTTGAATATATTTTTGTAAAAATAATAGATAATAATTATAAAATTTATTATACATTACCACCTAGAACTAAAATAAATAAATTAGAAGCCATATGGATAAGTTATGGTAATTATCAATTAGGACCATTAGTATTTTATTAAGGTTATATTATTAATATATAATAATTAATAAAATATAGTTCATATCTTAATTAAATAAAAGATATAAATTTTTTATATAGGTATGTTTCTTATTTATATTATTTTTTACAATTATAATATAAATGTATAAATATCAAAAAAATATAGTTATAAAAATAAATAACTTATTAAATAAAAAATTAATAGTATAAAGAGATTTTTAATTTAAATATATATTACACCAATAAATTTTAAAATAAATTAAAAAATCTCAACAATTTTACTTCGAGGTTTTGGTGTGACATTATTATCTTTTAGTTGGATTTTTTTTTGGGATTATGTATTTTACTAAATCAGGTTGTCGTGGTTTTCTGCGATTACTATTATTAATTATGTACGTCGGTTTATTTACATCTAATAAAGGGTTACAAATCAGATTTAGTGATAGCATTGATACATAGGGACCGTTTGTTTTTCGTGTTAAATAATACATTAGTATTGAGTGTAATAATAAAAATTTTTCATAGTTAGTATCAGTAATTTCTAATTCATTTTTGAATTGTAATAATCTATTAGTTTTAAGATGTAATAAAAACTTATTATTATTAAAACTTATAAAATTACTATTTATTTTACAGTATATACAGTGGGGTACTAATATCCTATGAATAGAACCACCAGACGTTTCTAAATTTGAATAACATCTATATGATAAATCATTAATGGTTATAGATTGTGAGAGTGTACCTTTTATGTAGCCTATAGATGTAGTCAAGGTTTGTAATTTATTTTCGATTGTATTTATATTTGTGTTTACGTCATTAATAATATTTCTGTAATCAATATTGATTTTGGTTATTTTTTTTTGTTTTATTTTGTATTTTTTATTTATAAGTGTGTCGGTTTCATCTTCATCGCTTTTAGAAGTATCTTTAGTATTTTGCTCATTACCAGTGTCTTCAGGTTCAGCTTTATTGCTTTCAGAATTATCTTCAATGTTTTTTTTTTTCTTTTTAAGTTGATCTAGTTCAGTTGTATTGTTATCTATTATATCTTGGATTAAATTACAAATACGTACTACTTGGTTGTATCCATTTTCATAATTGGTTATGAGTTCCCGTAAAGATAATATATTCATATTGGCTTCAGTTATTTTAGTGTATATAGGAGTAAATTTGTCTATGATTGGATTTGCAGTTTGTGTGGATTTTTGTGTAAATTGTTCATATTCTTCGTTGATTGTGGTTAGTTTAACATTGGTAGTCTTTATATCTGAGATTGAACATGTCATGATGTTAATTATTGTATCCAAATAACCTAATAGGATGTTTATATCTTTATTAATTTTTACATGTGTGACGGGTGTATCTTCATTAATTTCAAAAAGTGTGTCTGATAGTTGGTCTTTTAATTCAAATTCTTTTAGCTTATAATCAATTTGTATTAAGGTTTTTTTATTAGTATTAGTATTAGTATTATTATTATTATTATTAGGTTCATTGTTATCTTCACTATTATTAGGTTCATTTTTTATATTTTTTTTTAATATTTGTTCAAAAGTTTCATGATTATCTAAAGTTGTTGAGTCATACAAATATATATAATATCCAGATGTATTGTTATTTGTAAAATTATATGGTGTATTATTATATTTTATTATATTAATATTTTTATTTGGATCATTATTAATAGATTGTGTGTTTCTTGTTTGAATAGGAATATTACGCATAGTGATACTAGGATTAGTATTATTAACTAGTGCATGTATTTTACCATTGGTAATACCAGACTCAATAAGTAGTATTGAATTATACTGTGATTCGATTGGAATACACTGATTAATGGTATTTAAAAATTCTATTAAATAATAAAATAATTGTAATTGTGATGTCTTATGCAATATCTTACTAGTGTATAGAGTTTGATTTATTAAATTAAATACTGGACTAATCGTATTCCGTGTGTAGATACTCCAACTTGTTTTACCAAAATGTTGATTAGTATTTATATGTAATGATGGAGAATACGTAAATAAACAATCGAGTTTAGGAATTATTTTTTTTGTATAATTGTCAAATTTTGCTTTTTGTAAATCTATATTTTTTGTTTCATTTATAATAGTAGTAAATACATTATGTAACTCATTAATTGTTATTGCAGATGGTATACTTTGTATATGTGATTCAAGATTATATATATGGATATCATCTATATTTATACCTTCTAGATCATGTATATTGATATTTAAATTATGTGTACTATATATAAAATAATATGATGTCTTATTGTTTAGTAAATTAGGGATGGAATTGTTATTAATATATTTACTTTGTATCCACAAATAAAACTTATCTAAATATGTATTAATATCGTCACCATTTTTAATATAAATAGTATTTAATATATTTTTAAAATATTCATTGGCTTCTTCATTTGCGTATCTATCTATATATGGTTCTTCATTTTTATTGTTATCATTATTACCATTTTGGTTTGCATTTTGTGTTTTATATTTTTCAAATTCTTTTAGGTATTTATCTATTTCATTATATACACTAAATATAATAGTTTTTTTTTTTTCCAAGTACGCTGACATTATTTTATATCTAAAGTATGGATGTAATATATAGGTATTATTCTCTAAAAAATTATAATACTGTTGTGGTGTAATTGTTTGGTTTATTTGTGTTGTATTAGATGGATTAGTTGAAACACATATTATACCTAAAATTGTACTTTGTAAATGTATAATATTACCAGATAAAACAGTTTTGTTATTCTCACAATTTATTGATCTTGCTATTGGTACCACTAAGGTGTCCCATATTATTTTTTTAGGGGCTATAAGCAAATTTGACATTGTTGATGAAATAGAATCTTTTTTAACATTTGTTATTTTACGCCCCGCATTATTCATAATACGTCGCATATTACGATATGCTATCCCCATACCACCATTAATAGCATTTTCTAATTGTTTTAGTTTTAAATATTTACTTTTATATTTTAAATATTTTTCATAATAATTATTCATTATATTATAATTTTAGATAATAATTTATAACATATTTTTATTGTAATAATATGCACCTTGTAAAAAAGCATCTGCCAAATCATCTTTTTTTTTTTGTTTTTCTAAAAACGCATACCATTCCGGTAAATGATTAATCATCATTTTACAATATTTAATACCTAATTCTTTTGTTAATTTATATAATTTTGTTTCATTATCTTTTAATAATATTAATGTATTACTTTCTTCATCATTAATTACTTTTATTTTATTTGAGGGAGCCATAAATTTAACTTTTGTAATTTTCGAATTAGTTAAGTTTTTATCAATAATTCCACGAATTAAAAAAAAACTATATAATGACATACTAATTGATTTCATTCGTGGATTTTTAAATGATGGTTGATTTTCAATTAAAACAATATCTGCACCAAGTAGTTCTTTTTTTGCATCTAATATTTGAAATAATTTAACTTGTATTTTATCAAAATCCATATCAATAATAGATGATTTTTTTATTGGTTTTAATTTATATTGATTTGTTAAATGTTTATATTGTAATTTAGCATGAGTTGTACAATAATTATTATTATTTTCAATAAATGAACATTTTTTATTACATAAATTTTCTTTTATTATATATTGGCATTTATTTAATGATTTATTTTCAATAAATAATTCATTAAATGGTTTTATTATTTCGCATTTTTTTGAATGAACTTTACAATAATAATTATTATTATGAATAAAACTTGCTTTTAATCCACAATTACATTTATTTTCTTCTCTATCTGTTAAATCTATATTATTCCAATCTATTATAAACCATTTATCATCTTTTTTTGTAAATAAACAATAAGCTAAATGTACAATACCAACATCAAATGATAATATATTCATTATATATATAAAATATATTTAACTTTATATATTTGTAACTTTATATATTTGTAATAAAAATTGATAATTATATAAAATAATATTATATTACATTATTATTATGGACAATACAATAAGCGGTATTATAAATTCAGTAAGTGGTGCTATATTTAATATGGAACCAACTAATATAGA
>Ga0214923_10004466_pt1 | contig 16858 bp, 14 predicted proteins | sample LL1510_MetaG_FD_177993 | JGI IMG/M metagenome (GOLD analysis project Ga0214923, IMG submission 177993) | Freshwater microbial communities from Lake Lanier, Atlanta, Georgia, United States - LL-1510 | ecosystem: Environmental > Aquatic > Freshwater > Lake | place: USA: Georgia | collected... | reverse complement strand
TTTCTTGAAAGGTTGGCGAGTTAACAAGCCATATCTTTCAAGAAATCAATACGACCGTTACTGGCATCATGAAAGGTGCGGCTCGATAAGAAGTTCCGCGCCAGCAAGGAAACCGATGGACGTTAGGGGCATCCTTAAGAAAACTCGTGGGCAAAGTACCGTCGAGTACATTCTTCTGGTTGCCTTTGGTGCCATCTTATCCGCGCAATTGGTGAGTTTCTTTAACGGTGTTTTTAACGACGGCTTGCAAGAGCTCGAGAAAAACATCGAAATTGAAACTCGCACCGGTGACAAGTTCACACGGTGAGGTCTGTTCATAGGGCTCGTCTGGCTTCCTAAGTATCGTAAGGGGGACGTATGGCCGGAGCTTTGGAAATGGGAGTTTGGTGCTTACTTCTCGTAGCAAGTGTCACCGATCTTCTTTGGGGCAAGATCTACAATGCTCTGACCTTTCCATTCTTAATGGTGGGGTTGGGCCTTCGTTTCTTTTCTTTTGGCTGGGAAGATCTCAGTATGGGTCTTCTTGCCGTCGGCACGGCTACTCTTGTTTTTTTCCCTCTTTATTATTCACGCGTGATGGCAGCGGGAGATGTGAAACTTCTCATGGCGGCTGGAGCGTGGCTGAATTCTTCACAAACTTTGAAACTAGCTGGTCTTACCGTGGTGATTGGAGCGGTAGTGGGTCTCGCCATTCGCCTATTTCGAAACGGTCTAAAAGATCTGTTTCACTCAAAACTCACTCGAATCCCATTTGCACCAGCGTTTCTATGTGCTTTTTCAGTTTTAAAAATAGCGGAGTCTCGCGGATGGATATTCAATTGAGAAATGAAAAGGGACAGTCCGTCGTTGAGTTTCTGCTTCTGACTCTTGCTGCTGCTGCCACAGCTTTATTTATTTTGCCGGAATTTGGAACATTCACCGTTAACACGATTGAAGATATTCGATCGAAATTGGGGAGCGTAGCCAAAGATGGAGAACTTTCTCAAACTGAAAAACAACCAGGGCAAAGAGGACATCCCTCAAATCCAGAACGGTTTAAAGCTTTGCATTTTTAGAGGCTGAAATGAAGTGGCTTAGAAGACTTAAAAATAGAAAAGGACAAACAGCAGTAGAGTTCACTCTTATCTGCCTCGTGGTATTTTTCTTTTTAATCTTTTTCTTAAGCCTCGCAATCGTTCTCGTTCTTAGCCAATACATGGATTACGCAACTTTTATGGCGGCAAGAACTTATAAAGCAGCTCATGGCGATCGGGGCAGTCAGGTGGCAAAAGCCCAGGAGGTTTTTGAAGCGTATGTGAGTCCAGTGCGTGTGAGTGGACTCGTGAGAAATGTTTCCAGTCTCCAATTTATAAAGGTCAACCCAGGGGATCGGGCCAATTTATCTGAAGGAGTCCGAGTTAATTACGATTTGAATTTGTTTTATTTACCTCCCCTCTTTGCAAAAAATAAAGTCGACAGTGTGATCTCTCTAACAAGCGAAAGTTTTTTAGGAAGAGATCCCAATTTTGATGAGTGCATAGGCTTCTTTAAAGAGTTCACAAGTCGACTAGGAATAGAAGTACGTGACCTCGTCAGTCGGATGGAGGACAACGGATGCTAAAGAGACTAAAAAGTAGAAAAGGACAAGCCGTTGTGGAAATGGCGATTACTCTACCGTTCCTCATTTGGCTCATTTACTACACGATAAACGCTTATTATTCGATGCGAACTGCTCAAGTGGGCCAGAAGTATGCCGCCATGAGTCTGTACCAACGCACTGATTACCGAGCTATTTTCGTAGTTGATAAGGTTGCCGATCCGGCGGGACGATTAGCAGCGCGTAATTTTCTCGCGGTGCAGTATCAAAATCCCAATGAACAAAATACCCCCAAAAGAAAAATCGTAAAAGGGCCGATCAGTATACAGACGACTGTCGGAATTTGCCGAGAACCGAGGTGTGACTAAATGAATCGTACTATTCTACTTGCTGTGTTGGCTTTAGCCATCGCCATCACTTTGGTGGTTGGCTACACGAGCATGAGACAGTCCGAAATCACGCGCGGTTTTGGTGAGGTGGTGGAAGTGGTCGTTGCCAAAGAAAACATCCCCGAATACGGACTAATTCGCGCAGATCAATTAACCACCGAAAAAATTAATAAAAAATTTGTTCAGCCGCAGACCATTCCCCCCGGCTCGATTTCCGAAGTTATTGGACGTTCGAGTTACGTTAACATCTACCCAGGGGAGCAGGTCACACTTACAAAGTTAATCCAGCAAGAAGGAAAGCCAGTTCTCGATAAACAACTAGAAAAAGAGAACAGAGCAGTCACAATCCAAATCGCGCCTCACACCGGAGTTGGAAAACTCATCCGCCCTGGAAACCGGGTCGATATTATGGTGGCAGCCAAGTATGAAAAAGAGCAGCCAGGGGGCGCAGGTCCAAGAGGTTATGTCGAAGTAAAAACAGTCTTTCAAAATGTGTTAGTTCTCGCAACGGGAAAGGCGGTTGTCCACAGCGTCCCAACTCGAGTCAACCGTGCTGTTTTAAGTAGCCTTGAAGCGGAATTTGAATCCCAACGAAGAAAAGATCTCTATCAAACGGGAGTCGATCCTTCTACCACGGCTCGTCCAGATGATAACTACAACACGATTACGGTTCAATTGCCTCTCGCCGAAGCAGAAAAACTCATTTTAATTCAGAACGGCTTTGGAGATCAGGCTCTTTATTTAACTCTCAGAAATTCAGCTGAAGAAACAATCGTGCCACTTCAAACAACTCTTTTAGAACAGGTCATTGGTAAAGAAAGTGCGTTGGGTGACAGCAAAGTAAAGTTGCCTGCATTACCAAAATATGAACCAAGATTTTACGATTATCGGGGAGGCCAGCCCTACCCCCAATAAGCGATGGGTAATTAGCTATGGAAAAAAGAGCAACTTTATTATCAATTGGCCTATCGTTCCTGGCGATGTATCTCGTTTGGCAATACATCTCCGGGGAGGATGAACGGCTCAAGAGTGATTATCAAGTCACTGAAAACATCGTTGTGGCCAAGCGCGATATTCTTCAATACGAAACCATTCGGCCAACGGACATCACTCTGCTTACTGTGCCTGCAAAGTTTCTTCCTCCGGGACGAATTGGGAACCAAGAAGATGTTTATGATTCCGTGGCCGCGATCCCTATCAACAAAGGTGAATTCATTCTGGATAATAAGATTATCTCCAAAAATATTTACTCTGGATTAGATACTCAGATAACCAGAGGGAAAAGAGCCATTTCAGTTCCCGTAAATATCAGGAGCTCAGTGGGATACCAATTGCGCCCTGGAAACCGGGTCGACTTAGCTGCTGTATTCGAATATGACATTGAGCAGTTTGGGAAAATCAAACGAGTTAACGAGGTAAAAGTATTTCTCCAGGATCTTCTTGTCCTTGCCTCTGGGCGAACCATCCAAACGGAGGCCCCTAAAGCAGTCGATCAGCAAATCATCAGTCAATTGATGAACAATAAAAATCCAGAGATCCCAAAAGACAAAACCGAACTCAGAGAAACGCTCAACTACGCAAAAACGGATGCTAACTACGCGACCGTCACTTTAGAGGTTACTCCAGAACAAGCGCAAACAATTGCTTTTGTCATGAGCACTTACGGCGGAACTCTCACTCTCCTGATGAGAAATGCGGATGATCGAACGATTACATCCAAACGCAACCAAACTTTAGAAGACGTGATGGGACCAGATTCATTTTTTGTTCGAGGCCCGAAACCACCAGCAGCACAAAAGCCTCCAACAATAAAATTTAATGATTTCCAAGGTGGAAATGTTGTTCCAGTAACGGAGTAGTGGAACTAGGCTTTAGGAAGGAAGTAGTCATGAAAGCTGTCATTCTGGCGATCCTACTGTTTGCTCCTTTTGTTGCTTTAAGTACAGAGGATGAGATTGAAAAAGCAACTTCTGATGAAGCCGTTATTGTCAAAGGCAAGGACAAAACTCTTACGCTACCCATGGGGGCGTCACGTATTTTGCAGTTTCCGTTTGCTGTTGGTCCAGTCAACTTGGGAGACGAGGCCGTCCTCAAATACGAACGCTATAAGGAAAAAGGCGCTCCGGAAATTACAAAGCTCATGCTAACGCCTAAGGCTCCTGGCACAACGGATCTCACCATTCACGATACGAGTGGTATCCCTCGCATTTCTTATTCAGTACGCGTTACCCGTGAAGATCTTGGACAAGTCATGTCTCAGTTAGAAGATCTGCTGGGAGACATTGAGGGTTTAAAAATCAGAGCGGTGGGCGGGACTGTCGTATTAGATGGTGAGATTGTTCTCCCCAAAGATATGGTCCGAATCAATCGAGTCGTTGAAGCTTTAAAAGATAGAGACACCAAAAAGGGGTCGGTTCCTGTAAAAAACCTGGCAACCATTAGCAAACTTACCATGACCATTCTCGCAGAGAGAATCGAGCGCGAAATCGGATCCCCTGAAATTACCGTTAAGGTAATTAACAACAATCTATTTCTTGAAGGGACCGCAGCGGACGACACCGAGGGTGACCGAGCCAAAGAAATAGCAAGAACCTATATGCCTGAGGTAGTGGTATACAAGGCTAAGGGAGATGCGGATGTTAGAGAAAAGGCTGAAGGGGGCGAATCAGGGGTCCCCACAATTTATGATTTCTTAAAGACTCGACGCCGAGCCTCTCCTCCCCCGGCCGCAGATATTAAAATTACTGTTAACTTTGTTGAGCTCAGCAATGAGTACGATAAAGCCTTTAATTTTAATTGGCGACCTCTCTCAGATGACGCAAGCTCAGTAAAATTTGATAGTGCCGCGGGTGAAATCACTTCGACTCTCATTGCCACTGTAAGTGGTCTACTTCCTAAACTAAGCTCCCAGAAAAATCATCAGCATGCAAGAGTCCTCAAACAGCAACAACTCATTGTTAAAGACAAATCTGAACAGCCGGGCTCAATCGATAGTTCAGTAGATATTTACTCCAGTGTACTGAATGCGAATGGGGTGGCCTCCCTCACCCAAGTTCCCGTGCAAAACTCCCTGAAGATTAAGGCCGCGACGATTGATGGCTCAGACAGCATTGATTTGGGCATTCAGCTCTCACTTGGATCAGTCATCGGAAATAATCAAGGGCAGCCAATTGTGGCTCGAAATTCACTCGCCACTACGATTAATGTCAAAAATGGAGATTCAGCAGCCATTGGTGGATTTGCCATCGACGAAGCCTTAGCGGGTTACAACAGAGCCCCTACTGCCGCCGGGGCGGCTTCGGGTGCCGCTGGGTTTGGGCAGAACCAAAATCAGAGCCAAAATCAAACGCCCCTCTTTAATTTAAATCGGTCAAAAGCGTTTGATCGCAGAAAACAACAATACATTATTTTTGTTACACCAGAAGTTTTAAAGACAGCTAGTGCTGGAAATGAAGATATGACCCGAAAATTTAGACTCAATTCAGGTGAGAAATAAGAAACTAGGTTATGGCTAACTCATACGTCATTTCGATTGTTGGTGGAAAAGGGGGAGTAGGTAAATCTACCTTTGCTCTTAACTTTGCCATTACCACTGCTATTGATACGAAGGCGAAAGTCTGCCTAGTCGACATTGATCCAAAAGCTTGTGGCGACATGGGTGTACTTTTGGGAGTGAAACCCAAACGGACGCTTTTAGAGTTGGGCCAGCATGAGGGGAAATTCGATCCTAACCTCATGAACAACTACATAGCTCCTCATCCTACTTCGGGCATCCATTACATCCCCTGCGTTCTAGAGCCGGAGCAGATGGGCCAACTAGAACCTCAGCAAGTGGCCCGAGCTTTTCAACTTCTTCAAAGTGTTTACAACTATATTATTGTGGACATGGGTTCGGATATCGAATCTCAGAACGTTAAAGCTCTGGAAGTAAGTTCAATGATACTTGTAGCGACACTTCCAGAAATCCTAGTTCTTCATCACACGCGAAAGGTCATTGAAAAAGTTCAAAATCTGCTATTTCCTCCTGAGCTAATTAAACTTGTCGTTAACCGCTTTGCGCCGACAAAGGGAATCTCGCCCCAAGTGATCCAAAACAACCTAAAAAAACAAATTTTGGGAATCATTCCGGAGGATGAACTGACTACAGTCACAGCCATGGCTAAAGCCCAGCCATTTATTTTGAGTGCTCCCCGTACAGAAATCACCAAAGCTTACTTCACTCTTTTTCGAACGATTCAGCAGCAACAACTCCTAGAGAAACTATCTCAGATTAAAAAACCAACCGATTCCGCGGCTCGCCTTGGCACCTCCAAAGGTTTAAAGGGGGGCGCGGAAGAAAAGAAGGCCCCATCCCAAGTGGTTTTTGATCGCACCCAGATGCGTGATGAGAAACCATCGGATCAGTGGTCTGCTCTGAAACAAAGAGTCCACAAACAGCTCATCGAAACGATGGACCTTAAAAAAGTTGATACTGAAACCGGAAATGACCCCAAGAAAAAAGCGGTTTTAAGAGAAAAAACAAAAACGGTTGTAGTAGAGCTTTTAGAGAAAGAAGAACATCCTTTCCGCTCCAGAGATGAAATTCAAAAGCTCGTTAAAGAGATTTTAGATGAAGCGCTTGAATTGGGACCGATTCAGGATCTTCTCAACGATGACTCGGTTAGTGAAATCATGGTCAATCGTAAAGATCAAATTTTCATTGAACGAAACGGCAAACTAGTTCTCAGCAATGTGAACTTCTCTGGAACTGCACAGCTTCTTGGCGTGATTGAACGAATTGTTTCCAGTGTTGGCCGCAGGATAGATGAAAAGCAACCCTATGTTGATGCTCGCCTAGCGGACGGTTCACGTGTGCATGCAATCATTCCTCCCCTGGCTATTCAGGGACCCATGTTGACCATCAGAAAGTTTTCAAAGAATAGGATCACTTATAAGGACCTGGTTAAGTATGGTTCAATGACTGATGAAATGGCGGATTTCCTCAGAGCTTGTATTGAAGCACGACTCAACGTGGTCATCTCTGGCGGTACTGGTTCAGGTAAAACCACTTTACTGAATGTTTTGTCATCTTTTATTCCACAAGGAGAACGCATTGTAACGGTGGAGGATTCGGCCGAGCTACAACTCATTCAGGAACACTGGGGTCGTCTCGAAACACGCCCGGCTAATATGGAAGGAAAAGGTGAAGTGACCATCCGTGATTTAGTGAGAAATACCCTCCGCATGCGACCCGATCGAATCGTAGTCGGTGAGTGCCGTGCCGGTGAAGCATTAGATATGTTGCAGGCCATGAATACTGGACACGATGGAAGTATGACCACGGTTCACTCCAATACTCCGCGGGATTGTATTGCTCGATTGGAAACACTCTGTTTGATGGCGGGAATGGATCTTCCAGCAAAAGCCATTCGCGAACAAATTGCATCGGCCGTTAATTTAATTGTTCAGCAGACACGTCTGTCTGATGGTTCGAGAAAAGTAACTAGCATTACTGAAGTAATAGGGATGCAAGGTGATGTAGTCACCCTGCAAGAAATTTTTGCTTTTAAAAAATCGGGAATGGACAAAAACAGAAAAGTTGTCGGGAAGTTTGTTGCGACTGGTTTCATTCCTAAATTCATCGACGAACTGGATGCTCAGGGCATCAAAATTCCTCGAGGTATTTTTTCAGTGAGTTAATTATGGAAGCTTCTTTACTAATGAAGTTTGGTGCCATTGGATGGGTGGGCGGCAGCCTATTCTATGGATTATCGAAAAACGGACAGGATCTGTATGGTTGGTTAGGTGGAAAAGGCAAAAGCCAAATTGAGCAAATGGCTGTGAAATTAGATCTCATGTTTATTGAAGTGTCAGAAAAGAATTTGACTCGCTTTTATCAGGCTTATCTCTTAGTTCTTTTCCTTTTGGGTGTTTATTTACTGTCGCCAAATGTGGGAGCTGGTTTTGTTTTTGGACTTCTGTTCGCTTGGATGGGCTGGACCCTTCCACTCAGAACAATTAATATTCTTTTCAATCGAAGAATTAAAAAATTCGTTCTCCAGATGGTAGATGGACTTAGTCTCATGTCTAACGGTCTTCGTTCAGGATTGAACGTACCGCAAGCTATCTCAATTGTTCAAAATGAATTGCCGAATCCCATCTCGCAGGAATTTGGAATGATCCTTTCACAAAATAAATTAGGCGTAACTTTGGAAGATGCTATGAGCAACCTCTCCAAGCGAATGCCTCATGATGATATCGAGATGTTTACAACAAGCGTCAATATTCTTAAGGAGACCGGCGGTAACTTGGCAGAAACCTTTGACACGATCGCCTACACCATTCGTGAACGAATAAAAATTGAAGCAAAAATTGCAGCCATGGTTTCCCAAGGGGTTCTCCAAGGAGTCATCGTCGTTCTTATGCCCTTTGCGTTAGGTGCGATCCTTTATCAGATTGATCCTGAAAGAATTCGACCCATGTTTACGACAGTACCCGGTTGGATCATGTTAGTGCTGATGATGACATTACAGTTTTTGGGGGGGTGGACCATCTGGAAAATTGTCCAAATCAAAGTTTAGTTTTCCAGTGAAGTGGTTCAAGTATAATGGTGAAAATGCAAACTCTTAAATACATATTCAGTGTTTTATTGGCCTTAGTAACCCTGCAATCTTTTGGGGTCACTATCAATCGAGTTAATGGAAGTTTAAATATTTCGTACGTCGACTTTAGCATTCCAGGCTACGCCGTGCCTTTGGAGCTAGTCCGATCTTATAATTCAATCACTTCGCACAGTGAAACGACTGGTTGGTCTGGTTCGTTCGGATGGGGTTGGACCTCCCCCATCGAAACAACCCTTACCGTCACTCCCGATAAGAAAGTAATCTTGAGAGACGGAGGGACTGGTAACAACGTTATTTTCAGCTCTGCCCAACCTAATCAAAAAGCAATCGAGGCATTTAGTGCCCAAGTTAAGAAAGCCTTTTTCGAGCAGCAGAAACGTCGAAAATTGTCGGCGAGCGAACTCAGTCAATTAGAGCTCCCTTCATCCATGGTAGAAAAACTAAAAGCTGACAGTCAGTTTCGTGCTGAAATTGCATCACGTTTCAACATTACAACCGCCCCTGGTGGAGAAATGCTAACCTCCTCCGACTATGGTTATCAAACTCTGCAGTACCGAAACAATCAATGGTTCAGGGAAAAAGATGGCATTACGCAGATCTTCGATAAAGATGGCAGACTCATTCGGCAAATCGATAAAAATGGATTCAATTTTGAATACCTTTACGGCAACTCAAACAAATATCAAGTCACCGAGATTCACGATCAAGACAAAGTAACTAGCCTAAAATTAGATTGGAAGGGCGATAGAATTGTTTCGGCAATCGACAACCGAGGAAGAAAATCTGTCTACCAATACGATGGACTGGGAAACCTAACTCAAGTAACCGATTCCAATCAACAGACTTATGTTTTCAAATATGAGATGAAAAAGTTTCCTCACCTAATGACTCAGATTGATTACGTTTCTGAAAGCAAGGGAAGACCTCTCATTTTTCGCAACTTTCGATACGACGAAAGTGGATTAGTAACTTATCATCGCGATAAAGAAGGTCTTGAGACGCTTTTTTCCTATGGCAGGAACTCAACTAATCCAGATACTAACTTTTGGACGAAGACCGTTTACAAATCGCCGCAGGGTCAACAACAAGAAACCTATGAAGAGTTCCTTTTAAAGTTAAGATCCGATGGTTCCAAATACCTTTATAAACAAGATGTAAAAGAAGCGGGAATGGTCTCTACTACTTTGTTCTCATCTTGTTGCGGAAAACCGTTGCAAGTAACAAAAAATGGTGAAGTAACCAACTTCAAATATACCTCGGATGGACTTTTAAAAGAAAAAGTAGGGCCTCGCGAAGCCATTCAAATTGAGTATGAGCCAAAATTCAATAAAGTCAGTAAAGTCAATCAGAACGGCACCCTTTCGAATTATGAGTACGACAACAAAGGCAATTTAATTAAAGCTTCCAATTCGAAAAATGAAAAAGTTGCACTCACTTATGATAAGTATGGACGGATCATCGAATTAACGGATCTTGGAAAAAAGAAAATCACCTTTAAGTATGGCCCCTTAGGTAAACCCGTGCTCATAGCGGACAAAACTTTAGGCAGCGTTAAAATTACCTATGACCCCGATGGACGAATTTTGAAAACAGAAACTGAACTCCGCTCATCAAGTACGCGAAGACCAACGGAAGAAGAATCAAAAGAATTAGTAAGAAAAATTCTCGGTGGATTTCAAAACCTTTTGGACATTATTCGTCCGGCCGGAGTCGGCTTAAGCTCGGAGACCTAAATATGAAAAAAGACCTATTTCCCCAAATCAAACAAAAGGCGACTGAAGTTGGAAAACAAGCCAAAAAGGTAACCCTGGAGGCTAAAAAAACGGCGGAAACCGTTAAAGATATGGTTCAAAAGGCCGTCGAAGGCATTGACCGTTCTAAAATAGCCAAGGGCTTTGAAGTGGGGTCGAAAGGCGCCAAGTTGGCCGGAAAAGGGGCCCGAGCGGCCTCAGCTGGAGCAGAAGTCGTAGCTAATACCCTAGAAAAAACCGCTGAGAAGATCAATCAACTAGGAAATCGCATCAAGAACAAGTAATCTACCGCCCTTTTATATGAACCGAAACACTGATGATTTTCCATTAGGGATATCCCCTTTCAACTTTTCTGATCTTTATAATCCTCTTCGCTTGAAGGCCCTTCATGAAGAGTTTTGGGCTTTTTGTCGGCAAGTAGCGCCCCAGGCGGCTGAGGATTTTAAGCGTTTGGACCAAGGGGGACTAACCTCGGGTCAAGAAGGAGACATCCTGATCGGGGTGGGTCGAGTGGTCGGAGAGTTTGTCGCCCGACTTTTTAACATTTCGGGACAAACGAATCGCATCAAAACTGATACACAACAACTGTCTTATGTTTTTCGGCTCAAAAAAGATTTTCTGAACACGCGAGTTTTCAAGCGTTTTCAGGAGCCTGCTATTTCTGATCTCGATTTTTCAAAAACAGAGGATTCAGTTCATCATCTTTTACTTCACTTTTCTACCACTTCAACTGACGCTGAGAAGAAATTTGCCGAGTTAGTGTGTTTCCTTTTGGACTGTGAGGCAAAACTAAAAAAATCGAACTTGGAGATATCGGAAAATCAAAAACTGATGAGCATCTGCTCCCACCTCTCCTTAAAAACTCCAGCGGAAAAAGTCTCTCACGCTTTGCAGACACTCGAGGACTGGGCTACCCAGGTCTATGTTGATGAGAAGCGAAGAGAAACAATCAAAGGATGGCTATCCTATATCCGAGCGGCCAAACTCGACTTTGAACATTTAGTCCATTGTGAACATCCAGATGAGCATCTACCCGAGAAGCTTCAGGGGCCATCGAATCACCTTCGTCATCGCGACGGTTTTAAATTAACCGATGAGCGAATGTCGACCTCAGAAGTTCTGAGGGAAATCGACTACTGCATTCTTTGTCATCCCCGACAGAAAGATTCTTGCTCTAAAGGATTTCCCGAAAAAACTGGGGGATTTAAAAAGAATCCCTTAGGAATTCCGCTAGAAGGTTGCCCACTGGATGAGCGAATCTCCGAAATGCACACCTTACGGAAAGAGGGCCAGGCCATTGGCAGCTTAGCCATGGTGATGCTGGATAATCCCATGTGCCCCGGAACCGGCCATCGAATTTGCAACGATTGCATGAAGGGCTGTATCTATCAAAAACAAGATCCGGTGAATATTCCCCAGATCGAGACGGGCGTTTTAACTGATGTTTTGAATCTTCCATACGGATTTGAGATTTACAGTCTGCTAACTCGATGGAATCCACTGAATCGAAAAAGACCCTACGCACTTCCTTATAACGGAAAAAATATTTTGGTCGTTGGACTGGGACCGGCGGGTTACACCGTTTGTCATTACTTAGCGAACGAGGGGTTTGGAGTCGTTGGCATCGATGCCCTGAAGCTTGAACCCGTGGATCCGCGCCTGACGGGCAAAGGAAAAGAAACCCCCAAACCGATCAAAAACTTTTCTGAACTGAAAGAAGACCTCGACAAAAGAGTTCTGATGGGTTTCGGCGGAGTTTCAGAGTATGGAATTACGGTTCGTTGGGATAAGAATTTTCTCTCCGTTATTTATCTGTCCTTATTGAGACGAAAGAACATTCAATTCTACGGGGGCGTTCGCTTCGGCGGAACGATCACTTTGGATGATGCTTGGGAATTGGGATTTGACCATGTTGCCTTAGCCACCGGAGCGGGAAAACCCACTATTATTAATATTAAAAACAATCTCAGTCGCGGGATCAGAAAGGCCAGTGATTTTCTGATGGGCCTCCAGCTGAATGGCGGCTTTAAGAAAAATACGCTCTTTAATTTGGAAGCAAGACTCCCTGCCATCGTGATTGGTGGAGGGTTGACAGGAGTTGATACCGCTACTGAAATTTTAGCTTACTATCCAATTCAGGTTGAAAACGTACTAAACCGGTTTGAGGCCCTTTGTGCAGATTTGGGAGAAACCGCGGTTTGGGCGATGTGCTCTGAAGAAGAAAAATTAACGCTCACTACTTTCTTGGATCATGGACGAGCGATTCGAAGTGAACGCAACCTGGCCGAGAAGGAAAAAAGAAAACCAGACTTTATTTCACTTTGTCGCAAATGGGGTGGTGTTTCTCTCGCCTACCGAAAACGGATGCAGGATTCACCCGCTTACCGTTTGAATCACGAAGAAATTATTAAAGCTTTGGAAGAGGGCATTTACTTCATTGAAAATGTTAGCCCGACTGAAGCAGTCAAGGATCGATTCGGTGCTGTTGAAGCATTAAAATTTAAAAAATCAGATGGGTCTGAAATCACCCTTCCCGCTAAGACTGTTTGTGTAGCCGCCGGCACGAGCCCAAACACGATTTATGAACGAGAGTTTCCGGGGGTCTTTAAGCTAGATAAAGATGGTTATTTCTTTGAAAAGCATCGACTCGAGAAAAAGGATGGCAAATGGGTTTCGGTTCAGGCCGCCGAAGAAGACCGCAAAGCGTTTTTTCTCTCCTATGAAAAAGAACAACACTTTGTTTCGTATTTTGGTGATAACCATCCCGACTATAATGGAAACGTCGTTCGCGCGATGGCTTCAGCAAAACACGGAGTACCGTATATTGCTGAACTATTTGAAACTGACATAAAGGCCTGTGAAAAAGAACCGGCCCCTCAAGTTAGCTGGACCAACTTAACTAAATATTTGGATTCTGCTCTTATTCCCAAAATCCACGATGTCGTAAGATTAACTGACACGATTGTAGAAGTGATTGTAAAAGCGAAATACGCTTCCAAAAAATTTGAACCGGGGCAGTTTTACCGACTCCAGAGTTATGAGACTTTGTCTCAGGTTACGGAAGGAACCAAGTTAATGACCGAGAGCTTGGCTCTAACAGGAGCTTGGGTGGACAAAGAAAAAGAGCTCTTGAGCATGGTTGTTCTAGAGATGGGGGGAAGCTCTCGACTCTGCTCTGCTCTTCGGCCCGGAGATCCCGTCGTAGTGATGGGCCCCACAGGCACTCCCAGTGAAATTCCCGAAAACAAGACAGTTCTTCTGGCAGGCGGAGGCCTTGGCAATGCGGTTCTTTTGTCGATTTCTCGAGCCATGAGAGCCAAAGGTTGTAAGGTTTTGTACTTCGCTGGTTATAAAAAGGGTGCAGACGTCTTTAAGAAAAAAGAAATCGAAGATGGAACTGACCAAGTGGTTTGGGCTGTAGATAAGGGTTCAGCCCCTATTTCAACAGACCGTCCTCAAGATAAAACCTTTGTTGGAAACATTGTGGAAGCAATTCTTTCCTATGGAAAAGGTGAACTACAGGGCACCCCGCTGTTTCCCTTAGATACGGTGGATCACATGATCGTCATTGGATCGGATCGCATGATGGCTGCGGTGACCGCCGCACGGCACGGGGTTTTGAAACCTTTTCTAAAACCTGACCATGTGTGCATTGCCTCAATTAATTCCCCCATGCAATGCATGATGAAGGAAGTCTGTGCACAATGCTTACAACGCCATGTGGATCCCGTAACAGGAAAAGAGAGCTTCGTATTTTCGTGTTTTAATCAGGATCAGATCTCTGATTGTGTGGATTACACAAACCTGAACGACCGTCTGAAACAAAACAGCCTGACGGAAAAACTAGCGAATCGTTATTTGGATATTTTATTTAAAAAAGGTCGAGTCGAAAGAATTTAATAAGGCCCTCGTCCGATAAACGTTAAAAGTCCTCTGGGATCATCAGTGGTAATTCCTTGAACACCCCAATCGATTAATTTTTTCCACTCGGAAATAGAATTTACCGTATAGGGCATTAGCTTTACCCCCGACCGTTTGGCCCACGAGATCGTTTTTTCATTTAATGTTCCAAAATAGGGGGCAATCCATTCAGGCTGAAGTTCTAAAGCTCCAGAAAAATCTGTTTCTTCCCTACCGAGAAGAGGAATCGTTTGAAAAGTAGATACCGTCTCATGGAACAACTTTAGAATTTTCCAATCAAAGGATCTAAATCTTGTTCGATTCAAATCCCAACTTAAAGAAACGTTTTTTAGTACTGCTTCTACGAACTTTTCTCTTTCCGGACTTTGAGGATTGCCCTCAAGATATTTAATTTCAAGATCTAACCAGAGCAATCGGGAAGGGATTGATTTCACAAGTTCAAAAACCTCTGACAGGGTTGGAGCTCTCAAAGATCTTATTTCTGACAAATCTTGCTCACAAATGAATTGCCGTTTTTTGGAACCTGGCAGGAAGAAATCATGGAATACAATCAATGTTCCATCTCTCAACAAATGAACATCTATTTCGATACTATCTGCTCCAATTTCTACTGCTCGCTGAATACTTTCTAAAGAGTTTTCTCTCTTTTCAAGACTGGCCCCTCGATGAGCTTGAACATGCAGATACTGATTCATATTGAAAATACCGAAGCACTACCGTTATTGGGAAAAAAGATTTATGATGACTCTATGGTATTAGTGGATGGAACAACTTGCAAGGTAGCTGTTTTTGTCTGTGTAAATGACAGGCCCCCGGAGAGGGTCAGCTGCGCTAAAGTCGGGGGATTAGATTTTTATCAGAGCCTGAAAGAAAGAGTAAAAACTTTAGGTTTGGTCAATAGCCATTGGATTACCCGCACGGGCTGTCTGGGCTTTTGTAACTCAACCGGAACAACGGTCGCTGTTTTTAAACGTGGCAAAGATCCTGTTTGGTACAACGAAGTTAAGATGGAGCATCTTGAAACCATTTGGAAAGAGATCAACTTATGAAAATCCAATTTTTAATTCTTGTTTTGGCATTTCAGAGAATTTTTGCTGGGGTTCCGTTGCCAGGGCAATCGGCGAAGTTCCCATCGATTGATAACATAGAGAATAGTGGCCAATTGCAGCTGAAAGTCGGCGACAAAACAGAAACCTTTGAGTTTGAAAAAGATAAGCCCCACTACGCAATGGGTTTGGTTTTCAGTCGAAAAAACCTTCCCTCTTCATTCGCAAAAACGATTGAAAAAAATCAGATCATACAAATCGCTCTGGGGAATAGAAATGCGTCGGCCCCTGATTTAATAACCCAGTTCGGAGCACTTACTTTAAAAATTGAACAAGTCCCCTCATCCAGTCCGGTAAAACTTACCTTTCAAGATACATCTAAAGCGGATAAGGATTTGGGACAGTCGGCTTTTCTAATTCTCAACTCCAGTCAAATGACTTTCTCCCAAGAAGATCAGGAAAAGTTAAAATCCACCCAATTTTCGGAATCGGGAGAAATTTTAATCACCCCCGCAAATACCGTCGAAAAAATATCTTTGCCGAATGCGGGAAAAAAGCTTTCTTTCAAGCGTAGAAATCTGACTCTCGCAATAGATGCAAAATTAGGGACTCCGTTGAGCGGCGAAAAAGGAACCCTAAAAGGGACCGTTCAAATCCCTGTTTTTTGGCCCAATGGCGATGAGGCGGAGGCCTTTGTTGCTGAGCTCGCTGAGACAAGTTTGGACAAAAATCCGGAGATTTCTCCTCCCAAAGAATCGCCAAGGACTCTAGCCTCCCCTGAGGAGACCCTCAAGCCCAAGAGAGATAAGTAATTGCTTTTACAGGTTTAATTAATAAATTTTCGTTTTTTTCCCAGGGCTGGCTTAGGCCCAAAAACGCATTGTAATTATTGCAAAAATTTCATAGCATGGCGCACTAATATGCAGCCATCGAATTTCAATATGGGGGACAACTTTAAGCTGTTCACTTGTTCAGCCAATGTCCCGCTCGCTAAGTCAATTGCAGATGAACTCGGAATGCAATTGGCGCAGGCGGAAGTCCGTCGTTTTTCGGATGGTGAAATTTTTGTTGAAGTTCACGAAAGTGTTCGAGGTTGTGACACTTACATTATCCAACCCACCTGTCAGCCTACGAATGATAGCTTGATGGAACTCTTGATCATGACGGATGCATTGAAACGCTCCTCCTCAAATTCCATTACGGCGGTCATGCCCTATTATGGTTATGCCCGACAAGACCGAAAAGTTCAGCCTCGTGTTCCAATCACTGCAAAACTGGTTTCTGATTTATTAACGGCAGCTGGCGTAGATCGAGTCATTGCTATGGATCTTCACGCTAGCCAGATTCAGGGATTCTTTAATATTCCTTTCGATCATCTCTATGCAAAACCGGTCATCTTGAATCACATCCGTCAAAGATATGATTTGAGTAAACTCGTTGTGGTTTCCCCCGATTCGGGAGGGGTTGAACGAGCTCGTGCTTACGCAAAAAGGCTCGATTGTTCATTAGCGATCATCGACAAACGTAGACTGCGACCCAATGAAGCCCAAGCCATGAATCTCATCGGAGATGT
>Ga0214923_10004465_pt1 | contig 16865 bp, 5 predicted proteins | sample LL1510_MetaG_FD_177993 | JGI IMG/M metagenome (GOLD analysis project Ga0214923, IMG submission 177993) | Freshwater microbial communities from Lake Lanier, Atlanta, Georgia, United States - LL-1510 | ecosystem: Environmental > Aquatic > Freshwater > Lake | place: USA: Georgia | collected 2015-10-15 | reverse complement strand
AGTGAACTATCTAAGTTAATTCTTTGTTGTTTATAGATAATAAAAGAACTATCTGTAATATTCAAGCTTGAATCTAAGTTATTTACTGATAGTTTATAGATATTAACTGAACTATCTATAATATTTAAGCTTGAATCTAAGTTATTTACTGATAGTTTATAGGTATTAACTGAACTATCTATAATATTTAGTGAACTATCTAAGTTAATTCTTTGTTGTTTATAGATAATAAAAGAACTATCTGTAATATTCAAGCTTGAATCTAAGTTATTTACTGATAGTTTATAGATATTAACTGAACTATCTATAATATTTAGTGAACTGTCTAAGTTAGCTAATTGTTGTCTATATACATTTATACTAGAATCGACTAAGTTTAAGCTAGAGTCTAGATTAACTATAGCTAATTTATATTTATTTTCTGAGCTATCTATAATATTTAAGCTGGCATCTAGATTATTAGCAATATTTCTATAACTATTCAAACTGCTATCTATACTGTTTAGTGAACTATCTAGATAAATAACCTGTTGTCTACTATAGTTGAGACTAATATCAATATTATTTAAAGAGCTGTCTAAGATATTTATCTTGTCGCTATAGCTATTTAAACTAATGTCAATATTAATAGTTTTTGTGCTATATGTATTTACTGAGCTATCTATAGTATTTAGGCTACTATCTATATTTTCTATAGCAGTTTTATAAATATTTATAGAAACATCTACAATATTTAGACTCGTGTCTATATTAAATATACCCGTACCAATATTAAAAATCCTGCTACTATAACTATTTAAGCTCAAGTCAAACTTATTTAAACTACTATCAACTGATGATGCTGAAAAGCTATATATGTTCAGTGAACTATCTATTTTATCTAAAGAAATATCTATATTGTTAACTCTGTTTATATACGTATTAATACTACTATCTAAGTTTAGCTCTGTGTCCAAGTTAGCTATAGCTACCATATAATTATTAATAGAGGAGTCTATTCTATTAAGACTAACATCTAAGGATATAGTTGATATTTTATAGCTATTTACCGAACTATCTATAGTATTTAAACTAGTGTCTATCTTATTTATCTGAGCTAAATAACTATTTAGGCTAGTGTCAAAGTTACCAGTGCTACTAAAGATCTTATCACAATATATTTCATTGGCGCTTATAGCATTTCTTATTACTAAGTCTCCAGAAAGGTCTAGACCATTCTTAAAGTAAGATTGACCAAACACAGATAGTTGGTTAGAAACATATACGCTATCTTGAATAGATATGGAGTTTTGTATATTTGGGTTAAAACCTTGTGATATACCACCTGGTATACTTATGTTAGCCGCATACAAGGTTCCGGATATACTAATATTATTATTTGTCTTGATAGCCCCAGATATATCTACGGTTCCTATTATAGACAAGCCATTACTAATCTTAGTTGAACCAGATATATCTAATGATATAACCTGGCTTGTTACTACCTTGTTTATCGCAACGTTTCCGGCTGTATAGCTAATGCCATAGGGATCAGTTAGCCACTGAGGTGTGACCCCAGAAATACCAGTTAAATGCGAACCATCACCATATAATGTACTGGCACTAATAGTGTTTGCTATGACCGCATTTGATTTTGTAGTACCAGAAATGCTAAGTTGAACTGATGATTGATTACCACTAATGTCTAACCCAGAATGTAAAACGATACGACCACTATTGTTTCCAGAATAGATATTATTTATATAGTTGTTTTTGACAGTGAGTCTATTAGTTGGGTCTAAGTAACTCATTATTTATATAATATAGAAATTTTTTATAAATAATGTAAAATATAGAGAATATAACTATATCAATACTGACATATTGGAGAATAAGCCATTAAATTATCATATTCTCTTAAACTATAGCTAAAATTATCAGTATCTATAGTAAAAATAATAGATTTAGAAGTAGAACTAATAAAACTTATATATCTCATGCTATAGTATAATTTATTATTAACCAACCATAAATTACCAGATTGATATATATTTTCTGACGAATCATTTTGTATATTTCCATAAATATTAAAGTTTATAATAGAGTTATAGAGTTTTCTATCAGCTATATCATACATATATAAACTATTATTATAATTATAGTATATCTTGTTATTATTAATAGCTATATTATCTATAAAAGATACTCCTAGATTACTAATATCTATAGATTGAACTGAGTAGGTATTAATATCTACTATATCTAAAGATTTATTAGAATTAACACATATTAATTTATCTGGAAAATCACTACTAATAAAAAGTTTAGTTATTACTTCAAAACCATCTTGAATGTAGTCATATAAAAGATATTTATTAGAGAATTCTTCTGTAACTTGAATATCAAACGGCAGTTTATATATCTTAGGATATATATTGGGAATGGTTAACGATTCTTTAGTTATGTTTCCATCTTTATCAATATCATAACATCTAATTCTACTAAAACTTGTTTCTAATATATAAATCTTACTATTTATTATTACTATTCCACCAATTCTATAGTCTAAACAATCTAGTTGCAACGATACATCTTCCTCGCATATACAACCTAATAAAAAACAACTCTTAGATATCCTATATAGATTACCATCTAAATATATATATATATAGTCTAAGAATATAACTGCTCTATAAAGAGCGGGGCTATAACGCTTTACTAGTAACTTATCAATATTTTTCTGTGTTATGTCTAATAGTTTACTATATGATAATATACTATTAAAACTCAAATCAATTATTTCAAAATTACTAAATATATAAGTATTCATTTATATATTTAATATTCTATATATATTTTTATTCTACCATTATTATTTGGTGCTGTTCCATAGCTATAAATATTATTGTTATAACTATAACTGCCCCCTGAACCACCACCATCAGTAAATCCATATCCATATGTAGAACCGCCACCATTTCCTCCATTATATCCATTACCACCTCCTCCAGCACCACCAGAGTAGTTATTTGTGTAAGTATCGCTATAGAATACCGCATTATATCCATTACCACCCTTACCCATACCTGTTGTAATAGAAGAAGTTGTCGTAAATTGCATAGCAGAACCAGCATTACCTAGTCCATATGTATTATTACTAAGACCATTACTACCATTAAAGTAATACCACATGAATCCACCGCCATCATTTGTATACTGAACACCACCTCCTGAGCCACCTCCACCACCGCCAGCACAACACATTAATGTATATGTACTTCCAATTTTATTATATATATAGGTAGCGCCACCTCCATAACCGCCTGTTCCCGCTCCGGCACCGGCACCATAACCGCCAGAACCTCCTTCATTAACACCCCCTATAACAAAATATAGATTTAGAGAGCTAGATGGTACTGTACCATATGTAAAATATGATTTTGAATAACTACCATAACCACCACTGCCTCCATCATTAGCTCCATAGAAGCTTTCATTATTACCATTTGACCCTCCGGCGCCATAACACTCAACATAACATAGTTTAACTCCTGTAAATGATAAATTATTAACTACACCTGTGTTAGTATAGTTAAATATTTTATATTTTTTAGAAGAGACTTTACCTACTCCAATAACCATAATTTAATATATAGAATGAAAAAATTATTATATTTTTAAGCGTTATATGGAAAACCATAACCGGCAGCATATCCATAATATCTTGTCGATGTAACTGGACCAAACGCAGGAACAAATGTAATAGAGAAAACGTCAGTATTATAGTTACCTGTTAGCGTTGGGGTACCATAAGAACCCCATGAAAAAGTTGAGCTTGGTGAAACTGTGTTAGCATATACTGAGTTTATATATAAAGTAACAGTTTGTGAACCGGCTGCAGGTCCATTGATACAATTAATTGTTAAGTTTGCGTTAGTTGTCCAATAGTAAGTAAATATAGTTCCTAAAGAAAAATCAATAGTGAGTGTAGTACTACTTACAGTTGCGGCAGTAACTTTTTCAACAATAGAACCGTTAACGTGTAATTTACCCTTTGGATCATTAGTACCTATACCTACATTACCGTTATAATCAATACGCATTCTTTCATTAGCACCTAAGTCTGAATCAGTAAAATTTCTAGTTCCAAATATCAAATCACCATATGTATTACCAGTTGTTGTTCTTTCTTGATAACCAATATATGCTGGATAATGTGTAGTTTCACTTCCACCATAACCTTTCCAGCCAAAACCAATAATTCGATAACTATTTAAATTAAATTCGTTTCCTCCTATTCCTAAATAATAACAACTTGAGAAGGTAGTTGATGCCGGATGAGACTTAGCAATTAATAATCTTGTATTTGTATTAAGAAAGGAGTTACCTATATTAACATTATCATTAATACAGTGTAACACAGGATATTTTTGAACACTACTTGAACTATATAGTGCGGAAGTTGAATTAGCTCCCATTATAGACACAGTTGAACCTGATGAGGCTATATCACAATATATTGTAGCATATGGAGAATTACTATTGCTTGTTTCCATTCTTTCAATTACATTATGAAGACTTACATTATCATTGGCATAACCAGTGAATATAGCAGCATATGGGCGTCTTAAGTTTGACTCAACTACACCAGCTAGTTTAACTAAACCTAATAATAATAGAGCTTTTTTAAGAGTATTATAATCTTGAGTAGATGAACCGGAGGCGTAGACTGATGATACAAATGTTCCTCCTTCCCAAGCATCATAACTGGTTAATATACCAATTTGGTCCTTTGCCAGTGTAGTTAATGCGGTTGTTAAATTAGTAATAGCTGTTGGTGTTCCTGGATTATTAAGTGTATCATATACAGTTGTTGACACGTGCGTTAATGTATTACTTATGATAGTTAATGCTAACCCAATTGTATTACTATCGACTATGAGTGTATTATTTAAATAAACTTGTCTATTAGCATTATTGTTTAAACCAGTTCCCCTTATATATATGCTAGCTGTTTTAAAACTACTAGATAAATATTTATATCCAAGATAGTTAATATCGCCGTTCACATCTAATTTATATGCTGGATTAGTAGTACCGATACCTACATTTCTAGAGTTTGCTATTGTTATTGCTTCTGCCAGAGTATTGTTATCTGCGGATGTTGTGAAAAAACTTAACACACTATTTGTTGTAGCACCACCTGATTTATTACCTGCTCTAATTCTAGCTCCTATATATGAATTTCCGTAAAAATCTGGTGTATATAAATCTATAGATGGACCATAAAATAAACCGCCTCCTTGTGTTCCTGGATTAGTATTAAATCCTAATGCCAGACCAACATCAGTAGAGTTAGCAGTGTTAATATTAAGTTTACTACCTGGATTGGTAGTACCAATACCTACATTACCACTATTAGTAATTCTAACTCTTTCCGTATTATTAGTACCTAATAGCATATAACCATTTTCTTGATTTGAAATAACCATGTTAGTTCCATCACCATATATCATTGCGCTTCTAGTAGTGCCTACACCACTACTACCCAAATTAATTAAATAAGATGTAGTAGAGGAATTGTCAGCTACTCTTAGGACACCGGCTACATCTAATTTATGGCTTGCGTTAGGATCTGTTCTCCCAACACCTACATTACCTGAAACTACCCACATACCATTAGTAGTATCTGTATTACCTCCAGAAGACTGTAGTCTTAAAGTTCCAGAATCGTTTCGCAGTGTTAAAGCGCTGGCACCACCGTCAGAAGTTCTACCATTAGAGTTTAAAAATAAGTAACCTGAAGCTGTTCCAGACTTAAGTTCTAAGCCAGAATATGTTGTAGTTGTGTCTGTATTCGTAATTGAAGCTAATAAAGTTGTTGTATTATATACAACTAATTTTTGTGATGGATTAGTAGTACCAATACCCACATTACCACTTTCAGTTATTCTCATGCGTTCATATGCTGTATTACTAGCCGGTAAGTTATAGGCAGGTTTTGTCCAGAAGGTTATACTTGGTGTATAATAGCTTGAACCTCCACGAACAGTTGCTCTAATATCTGCGAATTTATCAGCCTGTTGTCTATTGTTTTGAAAACGTATAGTAGCAATATCTGTATCTGAAACAGGTAGGTATGTATAGTCATTTTGCGAAATATACATAGTTGGGGCTGAAGTACTATAAACCTCTAATAAAGAACCTGGATTATCAGTTCCAATACCTACATTACCACTAGAATCTATTCTAAACCTTTCTGTATAGGTAGCTGTTTTAGCATTTGTTATAGATGGGTTAGAAGCAAATGAAGTTGCACCAGCATAGCCAATTGTGTATGCGCTAAAACCAGAAGCATCATTGGTTACTGCTACCTGTTGTCTCCAAGCACCTACAGAACTTTGTAACATATATAGTGATGCTGTGCCATTATAGCGTGTGTGTTCAATTGTAACATTTTCTCCTGCTTCAGATTTTACATGTAATCTACTATTGACACTTATAGGTCCTCCTTTGCCAATACCTACATTACCACTGGAATCAATTCTCATTCTTTCTATAACACTATTATTACCATATGCTGTAGTGTTGAATGTTAAATATGTTGGTGTAGCCCAACCACTAGCAAAAGATGTATTCCAAGCTACATCTGTACCAGCAAAGATTAAAGCACCATTTCTAACATTACTAGATGCATCATTACCACTAAAATATATATAACCGAGTTCGCTCGCAGCTGATATTCCTCCTGTTTTTAGTTTTCTAAAATAGAAACCATTTGATAAGTTATCTGACGATGTTTTATCAAGAAAGTATGAATTATTAATAGCTCTAATTGAACCAGATACATCTAAAGCTACACCAGGATTAGTAGTACCAATACCAACATTACCTAGATGATTTATACGCATTGCTTCAGTTGGATTTCCACCATTAAGATAACTAAAAAATAGACCACCTCCGGTGTTTTGTGTAAGATAGCCAGATATTTCACCTCCATAGGCTGAAACAGAGTTGTTAGTTTTTGTAATACGTAAAGAAGTATATGATGTATTACCTGCCCCTGCTAATGGTTCAGAGCTAAGATGTAATTGTAAATTATTTGTTGTGGCAGGATTATACACTTCTAACTTACTGCCAGGACTAATAGTACCAATACCTACATTACCAAATTGATTAATTGTCATTGCTCTATTTAATGATGTATTATATTGGGTATAGAATTCAAGCTGTGAAGCATATGCGTTAGGACTGGTGGCTATATCAATTGCTCTTATTCTTGCTAATGGATTTAATGCTGTAGATGTATTAAAATATATATTACACTGACCAGAGTTATAAGCGGTAGCTGTTGATTTTAACTCTAAATCACCCTGAGAAGATAGTATTGATAACGGATAACCTGGATTAGTAGTACCAATACCTACGTTTCCACCTGTAGTTATTCTCATTCTCTCTGAACCATTTGACAGAAAACTCAAAGGGCGTATACTGGCAAAGTTAGCTAAAGTTCCATCATCTTGAATATAAATGTTAGGAGAGGTATCATATGATAGTGCTAGTGTAGTACCACGCATAACAATATTACCATTCACATCTAGCGCTGATATAGGACTAGTATTACCTATACCAATAAAACCAGTAGTATCTATACGCATTCTTTCTGTTAAAGAACTACCTGTGCTAAAAATCATTGGATCTTTAGATTGAATTTTCATAGATGAACCATGTGTATATAGGATTCTGCCATTAAAGTCTACACCTGGTGTTGTAAAATCTATATATGAACTTGAGCTACTATCCGCTGATACTATCTCAACCGCAAAATCTCTAGAACCCGCCTCACCCATATGAATACCTTTTGAGATTGGTTCTGGACCATAAGCTCTTCCTAGGGAACCAACAACATGAAGAGTAGATTGTGGATTAGTGGTACCAATACCAACCTTACCAGAAATAGTTGTATTTCCACCTATACTTAAGGTACTGGCTATAGTAGTCGCACCAGAAATATTTAGCACGTTAGCAACTGTAGTAATTCCCCATATACTTAGACTATTTTGAATCCTAGTAGAACCACTGACATCTAATGTATTGTATAATGCTGTAGCTCCAGATATATCTAGTCGATTTAACCTAGTAGCTCCATTAACACCCAGTGTAGATACCAAATTAGTAGCACCTGTAATGCTAACAGTACCACCAATTCCAGTATCTCCATTAATAGATACATTAGAAGCCATAGTAATAGTTCCGGATATATTTACAGCATTAGCCAGTGTAGTTATACCCCAAACACTTATAGAGTTTTGAAGCCTAGTAGACCCACTTATGTCTAGAGTACTTGCCAACTTAGTTGCGCCAGATATACCTACAGTATTTTCTAAACTAGTAGCACCATTTATACTTAGGGTACCGTAGATACCAGCATTACCAGTTACACTTAGATTACCGGCTATTTGGCTAGAACCCGAAATATATTCATTACCCTTTATAATAGAATCGCCAGATATATCTATATATAAACCAAAAAGGTGGTCTAATACTAAACTGTCTCTATTACTATCTGTTGGATTAAATGTATTTAATCCTGGATTATCATCATATTGGTTAATTAGCCACCATCTGCCATCGTTATTTTGTTTTTTTACTAAACCTGTATGAGTAACTGTGGCTGGATAACTACCTGTTTTCTTTGTATGAGCTATAAAACCTAGAGGTATAAGATCATCTACATTACCATCTGCTATTGCTATGACATTATCCTGTACTGTTAATGAAGTTGTATTTAGTTCTATACTACTACCATCAAATGTAATATTACCACTAATATGAACATCACCCTCGAATTTAGAATTACCACTCACATCTAATACATATCCTGATTGTCTTTGAATATTAATAGCTAACCCATCTTGTATATAGACATCTTTTCCTATAGATAACATATCGTTCATATATGTCATACTATTGATGCTTAACGCGTTATATAGGATCAGGTCACCATCAGTATCTACTATAGCACCCATGTTAGGATCACCTTCTTTGTTAGTTAAAAAATAGATATGGCTATTATTATTCCCAGGTGCCCTAATAGTTAGATCACTATTGTTTTTACCATGAATATAGGTTAAGTTATGTATTTCAGAGTTAGATCCACCAAATACTATCTTGGTATTGTTCATAGTAATATCATTATCAATAGATATAGAAGTAGCCATTGTATTAGCCGGTAAAGACATACTGTTAGTTTCTATAGCATTACCAGTTATTGTTGCTGATATACTTAATGAGTTCTGAATAGCAGTATATCCAGATATATATAGAGAATCATATAGATCAGTTGCTCCATATACACGTAGTTTATTTAAAATATCAGTTTGTCCACTTATAGTTGCGCTACCTCCTAGAATAGTTGAACCTGTTACATCTAGTATATTATGTAAATATGTAGCACCTATAATATTTGCTGTATTATTTACTATTAGCTCACCGTCAACTGTTAGATTAAAAGAAACATCCAGGTTACCTCTAATATCAATATCACCAGAAACACTTAAACCATTGTCTATAGTTGTATATCCTGAAATGTTTAGTAGTCCATTTAAAATAGTATTGTTATCTACTATAAGGTTATGTGATATATCAAGGCTACCTCTGATATCAACATCACCACTAACACTTAAACCATTGTCTATAGTTGTGTAACCAGATACATTTAGTGTATTATTTAGTCTACTTTGACCATCAACTATTATATTCCCTGAAACATCTAGGCTATCTCTAAAGTCAACCTTACCAATTACACTTAAACCATTGTCTATAGTTGTGTAACCAGATACATTTAAAATGTTTGTTAAAACTGTGTAACCATCAACTGTTATATTCCCAGAAACATCTAGGCTATCTCTAAAGTCAACCTTACCTGATATGCTTAATCCATCATCTATAGTTGTATAACCAGATACATTTAAACTATTAGTAATTCTAGTTTGACCATCAACTGTTAAATTGAGAGATATATCTGTATTACCTCTAATAGCAACATCACTAGAGATACTTAAGCTATTATCAATAGTAGTATAACCAGATATATTTAAACTATTAGTTATAACTGTTTGTCCATCGACAGTTAGATTACCAGAAACATCTAAGCTATCTCTCATATCAACCTTACCACTAACGCTTAATCCACTGTCAATAGTTGTATAGCCAGAAATATTAAGTAAACTATTAAGAATAGTTTCGTGGTCAACTGTTAAATTACCAGAAACATCTAAGCTATCTCTCATATCAACTTTACCAGATATACTTAAGCCATTGTCTATAGTTGTATAACCACTGATATTTAAACTATTAGTTAGAACTGTTTGTCCATCAACTGTGAGGCTACCAGAAATATCTAAGTTATCTCTAAAGTCAACTTTACCTGAGACACTTAAACCATTATCAATAGTAGTATAGCCAGATACATTTAAACTATTTGTTAGCCTAGTTTGTCCATCAACTGTGAGATTCCCAGAAACATCTAAGTTATCTCTAAAGTCAACCTTACCTGATACACTTAATCCATTATCTATAGTAGTAAAGCCAGAAATATTAAGTAAACTATTAAGAATAGTTTCGTGATCTACGGTAAGGCTACCAGAAACATCTAAACTATCTCTAAAATCAACCTTCCCACTAACACTTAAACCGTCATCTATAGTAGTATAACCAGATATATTTAAGGTATTAGTAAGTTTGGTCTGTCCATCAACTGTTAAGTTACCAGAAATATCTAAGCTATCTCTAAAATCAGCTTTACCTGATATACTTAAACCATTGTCTATAGTAGTATATCCACTTACATTTAAACTATTAAAGATAGTAGTATTACCACATATATCCAATGTACCCCTAATAGCAGTATTATTCGCGATACTAGTAGTGTTATATACAACAAGGTCACCTATTGTTGTAGTAGTTAATGTCTCTCCAGTTAGGTTAAGATTACCACCTATAAATACATCACCGTCAATATAGCTATTAGCATTTATACTTAAATTATTTCTAAAATAGACATTGTCAGAAACATCTAGAATATCTTTAAAATAAACCTGTTTAGATACAGATAGTGTATTACTTATTTTTTCATTACCCGACAAATCTATATCTCCAGATATACTTATGTCTCCTCTAAATTTGCTCAAACCAGATACATCTAGAGACTGGCTACTAAAATATACTACAGAGTTATCTTCACGAAATCCCTCAAACTCTACTGTTTCTATAACGGTATTTCTGGGACCCATTAATGATAAGCCTAATCCCGCCCTAGTAACTACTATACGAAATGTATGATATAGGTTATTTGTACTAATAGCCTGAGAAAATACTGGATTATACGCATTCCAGTTGTATTGCTCTACTGATAGTAGCTGTTGCCAACTACCATCTATATTCTCAGCTAAAAAATAAAATGTATATGGACAAAACTTAGTAATTATTTCACTATTATTTGGAAGCAATATTTTAAGATTGCTAATTTTATAGCTATATGGCAATGTAATATCTAACCATTCACCGTTTAAAGATGAGTAAGCTCCGCCAACAATATTATTTGTTGTTTCAAAACCAGTATACATACCTAGGTCACTACTCTCATACCAACTTGCGCTACCCCAGTATCTATTAGTCTTATCATACGCATATTTTGGCAAATCAAACCCATTATCACTAGAAGCATTTATAGTGTATAGAGTGGTAGGATCACCTACATTAGGATCAGGAATACTATCAGCTATTAATCCAGTACCAATATATGGTTTGTTGTCTAAGTATAGACCACCGTTAATATAGGTTTTATTAGTTATACTAAGTACGTTATCTATATTAGTTTGTCCAGAAATATTAACTGTGTTATATATAGTTAAACTATTTCTTATAGTAGTTTGTCCTGAAATATCTACAACTCCATTAATGCTAACATTATTTCTAATTGTTGTATTTCCAGAAATATCTAATGAGCTTTGTAGATAAACATTATCACTAATAGATAATATACCTGTTATATATTCACTACCAGATATAAATTGATTGCCATCTAAATATATATCTTTACTAATAGATATTGTACCTGAAATGTCTACATTACCATTTATGCTTAAATCTCCAGCAAATTGACTCAAACCAACTACATCCAGAGAATGGTCCGAGTAATAGTCTAATATATACTCTTCTTTATGACCACTAAATTCTATAGTATCAATTATAGTTTTTTTAGGTCCAAAAGTAGTTACTCCTGGCAAACCAGCAACAGTAACTATAAGACGATATGTATTATAAGATTTGCTATTGATAATAGCTTGATCAAATACTGGATTAAATGGATCCCAATTATAGCTCACTGTTTCTAATAACATATCCCAGTTATTATTAATACTCTTTCCTAACAAATAGAAACTATATGGACATGATTCAGTAACTATACTATAAATATATGGCAATACAACTACAATATTAGATATTCTATACTGATATGGAATTACAATTTCAATCCAATCACCATATATATAATTAATATCTCCGTTTATATCACTAGTTAAAGAAGTATTTATATTATAACTTCCACTTATATTATCATAGTTATATCCACTTTGCCAATATAAACCAATGTCACTAAAGGCATATTTAGGTTGATAGAAAATATCACTTGATGATGATGATATATCATATAAAATTGTAGGATCTATATTAGGTTTAGGAATACTATCGTTTGTATATATTGTTTTAATATACTGTTTATTATTAAGATATAAACCACCGTCTATATATGTTCTATTAGAAACGCTAAGTGTATTATCAAGTATAGTTTTACCAGTTATATCTAAGTTATTAATATAGCTTGTTTCACCAATACTTAGGTTTTTTCTTATAATAGCTGAATCATTTACCCTAATATTTTTTTTTAGGAATGTGTTTCCACTAATATTCATACTGCCATCTAAATATACTTCATCACTAATACTTAGAAAACCCTTATTAAATATATCTAAAGTATTTGTTTCACCTATATAGAAAGTAGATCTAGATGAGTCTTCTACACCATTAAATGTAATAGGACTAGTATAATCTATATTATTTACTCCCCACCATTGTTTCTCAGTTGGATCATATAAAAATCCAGTATAATTAGTTGAACCGGCAACACTATATGAACCCAATATACCCATTGGAACTGTATTAGTTCCATTATTATCTGCTAACACAACTATATTATCCTTTATATTTAACTGATTAGAATGAATAGTTGTTTGTGTACCAGTAACTTGTAAATTTCCAGTAACTACAACATCACCTGTGATTGATGAAGCTATAGAACTACTATTAACTACTAATGGACCTGTTATTGTTAATGATTTACCTATAGATAAATTATTGCTAATTCTTGTATTTCCTGAAATATCCATATGTGTACCTGGAGTCAGGGTAGTTTTATTTAGTGTTAATCCCTTATCATATGATAAACCGTAAGTTTCGCTAATCCACTGTGGAGTAATACCAGGAATACCTGTAATACGTGAACCATCACCAACTAAATAACTAATACTTAAATAACCCTCAACAAACATATTACCACCAACACTTAATCCACTCTCTAATGTTGCATCAGTACCTCTAAAATTATCAAAATGAGCTATATTACCAACACTTAATGATACTTCGCTGAAAGGATTATTAATATGTAATCCACCATATAAATCTATTTTGTTAGCATTAGGAGCACGAGTATAGATGTTGTCTACATATAAATTTTTGGTAGTTAGACGGGTTTTATTCCTATCTATATCACTCATTATTTATATAATATAAAAACTTTTTATCAATAGAACTTATTATTATAATTCTTACTAAATAATAATAGTTTCTTTATACTTTAAATACTAAACCACCCAATCCATCTCTAACTACCAATACATTATAATATATAGAATAGCTTCTAAATAATATATTTGGATAGGTAGTTGGCTCTGTTTCTATACCTGGTGATGGACCAGGAGAACTAGATGGAATCGCGTACTTAACTGGATCTATTAGTTGCAGTCTAATCTCTTTTTTAGATATTTTAGAAAAATTCATAGTACCTGTGTTTTCTTGTCTATTTGGCTTTAGGGCAAATGATATAGTATATATACCTAAGTCAGACCCTATCTCAAAATTTTCATACTGTTGTACTGCTGATAAAAATATAGGATTATTTATACTACTATATTCATTATTTTCTAATAATAGCTGAAAACTTTGTGCTAAATGGTCATAGTAACTAAAAGCATATACACCATCCTCATATCTACTTCTAAACCTATAGGTAAAATTATCATACTGATTTGCGTTATACACATCTTCACGCTGTACTAACCATACTATATATTTTGTTGGACAGGAAAAAGTCAAATCTATAGTATAATACTGTTGTGCTATGTTAGTCATATCTAATCGCTCTGTATTACCAATACCAGTACATTCTATTAGATAGGTTAAATCTTTTGTCTTGAATAGTTTAAGAATAGTACTTTCTAAATATATAGATTTCATATATAATTCCATCTTTTCTATACCATATGTTACATCCTCTATATATGGTTCATATATAGCGGGTGCTCCAGCTGATGAGTCATAACCATTTATTCCAGGTAAGCTAGAACCATTATAATTATATAGCCTAGTTAAACACTTATCCGCAGATTTTAACTTAATTTCTAATTGGATTTCACTATTATGTAAGGCACACATTGGTAAATAGACAGATGGATCTTTAGTAAAAAAGAAAGGCAAATATAAATTACATAGAACATCTCGGCAGTTACTATCACCAATCTCAAATGTATCTGGGAAATATCTATTCATTCTATTAAATGAGTTCTTTTTACTTAAATCATTAGATAGTTCATTCATAATAAATATACTCTCACCAGTTAGTGTTTCAATAGTTACCCCATTAATAGCTATCTTAGCATACTCAATTATATTAAATCCTATACCATTAACATAACTGGTAAACTGTGGGTCAAAAAGTACTTCACTATCTATATTTATAAAAGGTTGTCTTCTAACTATATCTCTAAACTTCATCTCTAAATAGAGACCACCTACCAAATCTCCTATATGGGGAATTTTCATTTTAACGGTTTGGCCAAAGTCTATTCCTAAAAAATAGTTATCACTAATTTTATAATAGTCACTAGCAAAGTTAGTAGATTGTTTAAAAACACTTTTAAAATGGGTGGTCTGGGGATTCCCATATAGGTATAGATCCTCTGGACCTTTAGCGTTAATCTGTAGCAAATTACCTATAGTCATTCTAAGTTAATATATATAGATAAAATATGTATCTATATTTATACTTATTTAGTTACAAAGTGTATTTTATATATCTATACTAGATTATTTTAGTGTAGTAAACTGATTAAATACAAATACTTTTTTACTATGTTCATCATCACTTGTATAGTCCGTTTCCATTATCTCCTTTTCATATTCTCTAACTCTATTAGATATAATACTATAGAACAAGTTGTTATCATATCTAAGTAATAAGTCATTAATGAGTTCTCTCTCTATATACCCATAGTCATAGATAATTTCATTTCCATTTCTAGATAATATATAGGGTGCCAGTTGTTGGTCTATATGGGTCTTATATCTATCCACTATAGTATAATAAGTCTTGATTCTATTTGTTCTAAAATAGTTTTCATAGGAATCTAAGTCTAATATACTTATAGTCTCATTGCCAGACTCTTTGGCTTCAATTTTAGTTTTCATTACATATTCTCTATATAGCTTAAGTCTAATTTCCTGTAAAAAAATATAGGATTTCTTTTCTGCTACTGTTTTGTATAGTTCCTGTTTTGCCATATCTTCTTTTAGTTTTTTTTGTTTCTGTTCTAATAAAATATTATTCTCTATATGTTCACACGCTTTTTTATATTCCTCATTTACAGCACAATCTATAGCATGAGCATCTATATATTTATTCTGTGGTAACATAATTTCATATTTAGATTCTTTTTTAGTAATCTGGTTATTTAACTGTTCATAGGTTTGGTCAGCCTTTAGTCTAACAAATAAGTTATTAATATAGGTAGTTAACTCTTTATACTCTTGATAGGCACTATAGTATTTACCTGAGTTTTGGCCAAATTTTTTTATAGAATTAACACCACCTATTAGAGTAGTCCCAAGTGTAAAAATAGAAATTAAATAGGTTTTACTAATATCACTAATACTTGAGATATTCATTACAAATGATGATATAATACCAAAAATGACTACCAATATTTGTAGGATAGAGTCTATTTTTTCTTTTTGTTTAGCCATCTTAAGTAGCAGGTGGCTATTAGCAATTAGTTTAGCATACTTGGGTTTGATAGATTCTATATCGGTTTTTGACCAGTAGAAGTCCTTATCTATTTCTGGTTTATCTAATATAGGCTCTTCTTTAGTAGTAGATTGTTTTGAAATAGCAGGTATATCAAATATCTCTATACTATGCATTATCATCTATTCATAAATTAAAATTAGATAAATAACAAAAATTTCTATATGCTATTTATTTAATTAGTATAAATAAGACTGTAGTGACTGTGTATATGGATTACTATTAAATGCGTCTAGAATAGTTGGGTCTATACGATCCTGGACTAGTTTATTATTATATTCATATCTATCTGTAGTTACACTAGCTTTCTTAAGTTCTGCTACAGAATTATATACCTTAGTGCTCACCGGTTGTCTAGAGTTATTTCTATCACTATCCATCTTTTTAACATCTAGTGTAAGAGTATCTTTACCATTATATAGTTTGACACTTTGTTTTGTAGGATTACGGCCTTCTAATGTTC
>Ga0214923_10004464_pt1 | contig 16866 bp, 16 predicted proteins | sample LL1510_MetaG_FD_177993 | JGI IMG/M metagenome (GOLD analysis project Ga0214923, IMG submission 177993) | Freshwater microbial communities from Lake Lanier, Atlanta, Georgia, United States - LL-1510 | ecosystem: Environmental > Aquatic > Freshwater > Lake | place: USA: Georgia | collected... | reverse complement strand
AGCGTTTGTAAAAAAACCAACCAACATATTAAGAGATTATTGCTCAGAATTTAGTGCTAATACTTTAACAAAATCTTTCCACATGTACAAAGAAACAATGAAGGGGATGACGTTTGGCTTACCGCAGAGGATGCACGTTGCTGTTCCATCTCCAGTATACCCAGATTTGGTTTCATTATCTTTAGAATCTAAAGAAAGATGCTATGGGCCTTGGATTACAACATTGATGAATCCTGGTGATTTAACTCCAGAATTGGCGCAAGAATTTGGTCTTTCACAATATAGAAATATTGGTGGAAAATTAGAATATATACGTGATGAAAATTTAGCACCTTGGAATTTCTTTGGTCATGACTTAATGAACGAGGCTGGTAAATTAAAAGCATCTTATGGCAATAGTTTATTGTTACACTCTGAGCGTGGTGGATTTGTTTATGCCGATGCTCCTAGCGGTATGAGTATTGGTAGATCTTTAATGGGGGGTGGAGCGTATGTCACAAGTATAGATGTTAGTGTCACTACGGCTGGCGTACAAACAACGGTCAAGCTCGACTCTTACACGGCACAATGGGGTAAATTAGATAGACAAAAAGAAATACAAATATCTCAAATAAGTCGTGAAAGACAAAAATTGAGAGACACTAAAAATAAGTTTATTAGAAGAGGAATTGGCAAAGCTCAAACTTCTATAAATTATGGTAATATTATAGGTTCTTTAGAAAAATCTATAAATGATACTATGAATAGAACATAGTATAAAATTGGCAGTATTCAAACACAAAGTCAAGATAGGTATAGAACTTTACCAAATAATCCATCTTCCACTATACAATTAAATAATCATCAATTTTACGTTGGAAACACTGATAATTTAGGCATAGTAGACGAACAACAATACCATCAAGAATCTCAAAATGCTGTCGTAGCACCAGAAAATCAAAATGATATTATAGCAACAAGAAATCCACAAGCTCAAAATGGTGCTGTTAAAACTCAAATAGTAAACAATGAACATCGTCAGGCTCAATATAAAATAGATAGTGACCTTGCTAGTGAACAAGGATGGACTGCCCCGATAATATCTTAGGAACATAAAATGAAAATTGGCATTCAGGCTCATGGTGAAAATGGCGCTCATTTATTTACTAATGATTCGCCAGAATTAGAATACGTTGGATTATCTAGTTATAGTCTATATCAATTAAGTGGTATAGTAATGTCTAGTGGAGTATTAAACCTCAAAGCGGCTAGTAGAGAAACTATATTTAAAACTTTGATGGGGGAAATGGCTCACACTGATTCAAAATATTTGAAGTTTAATAAAGATACCGGTGGATTTTCAGAAGTAGTAATACCTAAAGCTAGAATAAAAAATCTTATTGAGTGGCATGAGTATTTTAATGAAAATCCTAGATATATATCTACTCCAACTGGTGGATTTACTAGAACAGAAGCTAAAGATCACCTAGTTGATATTTCTAACAGCTTATCTGGATGCTTAACGTTTTTAGTTAGTGGTACTAATATTAAAGTTGATTATACTTTACCTGAAAATAACGGTGGTTGTGAAAAAGAATTTGCTACTTACATTAATTTGCATTTCACTAAGAGAAATAATGATGATACTAATCAGATAGTACAGAAGTTTCACTCAATGGCAGGCATACCAAATACTCCAGCTGGTACTAAATATAGCTGGACAGGTACTCAAAAAGCTACATCTGATAATCATCCCGGTGTTTTATCTCCAGTTCAAGATGGCGGTGAAGAAAATTCTAATAATATGATATCTGGACCAATCGCTAAATCTTACTGTTCTAATACTGGAAGGTGGGAATTTGGAACACAACAGGTATTAGTAAAGCTTCTTACAAATATCGACGCTGTAGAAGAAACGTCTTTAGATGCTGAAACTTTCGACAATTTATCTTTTGAAGAACTTTCTAATCCAGGTTCTATCTTTTATCTTAGTAATTATAAAACTGGTTGGGCTTCACCAATTTATCCACAAAATAAAAATCCCAATTTAGCTATGCCAGCATTTGTTACTAAATCTTGTGATAATAAAAATACAAAAGAAAAAATACAAGTTGTCAATAGAAGCACTCGCCCATATGCTATCGGTGAAACAGCAAAGGCTTCATTAATATGCGGTGAGTGGATATTATCACCACTATCAGATCCAAAACCACAGGTATTTACGCCAGCAATTAATAGGTGGCGTTTTCAAAAATTCATTGTCGATTCTGATAGTTATTTTAAAAACTATGCATATTTTCAAAGTTTAGATTATGATGGTGAACTAGAAAATTCAGAGAAAGAGTTTAGCAGCAATGTTAGTCCTACGCAATACGAAGTGAGTATGACTAGACTATATTTTATAGATATGTCAACTACGAATTTAGGCGCGTCTAATGATATTAATACAATTAATGATAAGGTCAAAATATCAAAAGCCAATTTAAATGCCGGAAAACCAATTGATACACTTAGAAGTTGGACTAATGATCAGTGGAATGCTTATAATATCCCAAACAAAATGGAAGAATTCAATGAGGGGAATATTATTATTCCATCAGATAGATATTGGCAAAGTACGGTAGCTGATCAAATGGGATATTGGACAGGAGGTGTTAGTGATTATAACATTATTGGTAGAACGAACATTGCGGTAAATAATAACTCTAGCGAGGAAGATAAACAAAATTGGGCTTATAAGTTTAATCACTTTTGGGGTCCGATATTTAACGCGGGATACGACGCGGGCAAAATTGATAGCATAAAAGATGGACAAGTATTTTTCCAATCTCATAAAAATAATTCTAAATATTTTAGTTCTTCTCCATCTTTATCTCTTGACTCCATACCACCAATTAATGATAATAATGTGGAAAGAAATATACAGTATGATTCCAATAGATTTATGTTTGCTGACAATGGTGATGGTAATTGGTCACAATTTCCAGCAGAAATGGCTCTTTTAGGTGGCCCTAATTCTAAAAATGGTGGGCCATTAGAATGCTTTAATATAATTAGGAGTGGAATTTCACCCATATGCTCTGGCGATGGTCAGGCACATAACTTATACTCTTTAATGGGAACTGTTATGGGTTTAGACGCCAGTGGTATTCCAGATCGTTGGGATTGGTTGTATATTGATGATGATAATGATGATGATCCATTAGTAAATGATCTCTATGATTTAAAGCCCAATAGTCTAGAGTTAACATTTATGCCCCTATCAGCCGAAATGGTTGGTAGTTCAGATAAATTTTCGCAAAGTTTATTACAAGTCACTCTTGGTGGTAGAGGTGATTTAAATCCAAGTATTAATATCTTAAGAAGATTATACATGACAGCTAGAGGCTTTAGAGGTAATTTAGATCAAATTGCTGGTTTTGATGCTGGATCTTTTTATACATCGCAATTTCCATTTTTGAAAGAGACTTACTGGTTAACAGGAACATCTACCAATCAAACATCATCACTACCTCATGTTTGGGGAAATCAATTTTTTACCAGAGAAAAGCAGCAAAATTTTGATAGCTTTAGAGTCATGAAATCTTATAGTAATAGGGATTCAGTGACAAGGACTTATGATGTGATTCCATATGACTATGCTGTTAAGCAAACTGCTGGTCATTCCGCTGGGAGTCCAGGCATTTGGTATGCAAGCAGTCTACTTAATCAAGATGACGATTTTAGGAGAGTTGGTGGATCTAATGGTAATGCTGACTGCGTTGGAGTTATATGCGCCAAGGTTAGTATGTCTTGGAATCAATCTTCTATACCGATTAAAGTATCAGAGCGTTTTGGATTAAATGGTGTTGGCGTTACATTAACTCCAACTGCTACTAACATAAGTGTTGACATATTTGGTCGCACTAGTAGTACAACGACTGTTGGGCAATCTACAAGGACAACAAATCCACAGTGGGGTAGCACAATAGATAATGCCCAAGGCTTATATAGTTTTGCCACAAATGCTTTATATGCTAGAGTTTTTACACAGTGGCCCGAGAAACAAACATTATTTGACGGTAGATATTTTGGCGTATTACATTTTCTACCGGGGGCGTTAAGTGGTCATATAAATGTAGAAACAGAAACTAAAGATGATGATAAAACATACCCAGGTACATGGAGTCCTACTTTGGCTAGAAATAGTGCCAATTCTCATCAAAGAACAGCTACTTTACCTCCTTATGAACGCCAAGTCGATAAAATAACTTCTGCTGTAGATTTTAGAGTTCCAACTTATGCTCATCCAAATAATACTCAGATAGATAATAAAATTTGTGGCGTTGGTCTTACGGTAGATAGACTAGGTGTTGCTGGAGATGTTTTAAGGCCAGAGTCTGAATGGAGAGTAAATACGATAAGAAGGGGTCAAATGTTTGCTATTGGTGCTAATGGTCAAAGAGTTTTTAGATATTTCAAGCGCGTAATAGGTGTCAGTGATGATACAAATAATTGGAAATATTCTTATGCTATTGATTCTGATGGTAATAGGATAACAACTGGATCAGCTGTAGATGATGGTAGAGGTAAAAATTATTCTATTGGTGATATAATAGGATTAACGGGCGGCACTGGGAGTAATGCCCAAATAGAGATTACAGCTACAGGTGTTAATGGATCAGTAACAGACTTTCGCGTTATTGACAAAGGTTATGGTTATCTACCATCAAATTTTAAAGCTAGCAATTGGGGAGAGCCTAGCGATAGAAAAGAAGACCCACTAACAGTATTAACTTCTATAAATTTTAAAGTGAAAAATTCTAAAGCGTCTGGATTAAAACTTGGGCCTATAGTTGGAACAATCTATGATAGATTAGAGGAGGATAAAGGGCCAATAGAGGCATCTACGATGACTAGACTTTCTTCACCAAGTGCTGGTGGAGAAAATAATATAATTGAAACAAATAGAAATACACAAATTGCTATAAATGCTCCCAGTGGAGTTAAGCCAAATTATGATTTGTTTTTTCATTACCACAATGATATATTACATACAATATCAGCGTGGAGAGAATGGGTCGCTCAAAAGGATAATTCCAACGGACTAGCTCAATACTGTACAATCACTATTGGATAATGTGTATAGTATATTAAGTTTTAATCATAAAGGAGACAAAACATGGCTGAAATATTGTTTTTTGCTAATGAAGTAGGATCAAATGGAGATTACCAGATAGCACACACGGCTGGCTCTGGACTTGGATTCTATGGATTGACATATGGCGCATCTGTACCCATTGGTAATCAACAGTCCACAACATTCGTTACTAATTCTAATGGTACATCAACAGAAAGATTAGAATTAAACAATACTGCTAAAGTTTCTGTGGGTACTACAACCACTCCTGGTCGCGTTATAATAAATAGATCTTCTGAAGTAGCTTTAAATAATCTCCCAAATAATAAATGCCCACTAAATATTAGATTTTTGCATAATGAATCTGTTAGAGTACAAAATTGCAAGTTAAGGATATTTGATAGAAATAATATTAATAGTCATGCTTCTGGGGTCACCACTTATGTTTATGAGGCTAGACACCCATCTCCAGATCAAGGTGTGAATAATCTTGCTTTTCGTGGACGCTCTTCAAATACTTGGATAGAATTTGACCCTACAGATGGCGGCTCTCCAGTAGATATGGTATTTACTGACTCTCCAGGCGCTAGTGGTAAAAATACATCTCCACAAGACACAAATATATCATTAGGATATACAACCACTGAAGGTGCTGCTCACTCTTCACTTAGGCACGATTGGTATGTAGCCTTAAGCTCTGAGCCACAAAGTATAGGAAGTAAGACAAACTACGGACTCTATTTTACAGTAGAGTATCTATAAAAATACTCGTAGCAAAATTTCTTCTACTACGAGTATTTCAACTAACAACAATAATTACTCAGACTGTTCAGTTTTTGGATTCCACTTTACCCACCCATTATCTGGAAGCCATTTACCGTCATTATCTTTCCTCTTTGGGAAAAGACCGCCACCCTTTTTGTGGACACCAAATGACAGTCTAGCTCCACAGTCTAGACAGCGTAATTCATAATAAAGATTATCATCAACATTTCTAACGACAAATCTTAAATTTTCAGAACTACACTTTCCGCAAGCAGTTTCGTCAAAAACTTCTTGGAACTTAGATAGTGATTCAAAAATATCCTTTTGAGATTCACCTTCAAGTTCTACTTTTAATCTATTATTCTTTGTGGTATAAGTAACTTTCATACATTTCTCCAATCTTCGTTATAGCCTAATAAATCATTCGGAATCACACTTTTATCACGCTGGTATTCATTAAGTTGATCTATAATATCACTTGCTATCTTCTTTGAAATTTTTCTATTATTATCTACTTTGAATACATCCTTAAACAACTTAGAGCCATTTATATTAAGTTGCTTACACTTTATGTCAATAAAGTTATACTGAGCGTCACTCATTCTTCCTTGTTCATCGTAATCGCCAGTAGAAGAAGTTTTTTGCTTAGAAATATCACGTACTATTTTAGCGGTATCTTTCTTAGTTAGTTCTTCTGCTGCAACACTCTTAATCTTTAAGGCTTTTCTTAAAGCTCTAGCTTCTGCTCTTGTGCTAGCTATAGCGACAGCGTATGCACAAAATGTATCATCAGTATTACCTTCCCAAGCGTCGGCTACTTCTGCATATGTAGATCCATTAGCAAAGGTGACTGTAAACACTACTGTGGCTCTACCGTGATGATCTGGCGTTTGAACTGGAAACACTTGAGTTGGCCCACTGAAAATGATTTGACCGATCACAAGCTCTGCTACGCGCCTCAAACCGGACACCAGCGGGTGACCATCTATCAATTCGTCGGCAGCAAAAAGCCCCATTGCATATTCATGCCACTCCTTGGATAACATATTTGGCGCATCTACTAATACTACATCTTTTATAGATGTATCTGTATTTGATGGGGTTTTCAATTCTTCCACGTTCTCAAACAAGTTTTCTTCTGTCATTATATTTCCTTTCATAGCTCAATTTCAATATATCGTTGTGACTCTTCTGGATATTTATACTCAATTTTTTTCAAGATGTCTAATATAGAATGTTTTAATTTTTCCTTATTGGCGTAGGTTAGATTATAGTGAAGATGTTTTATCCTTATCATAACAAAGCCTTTACTTAATACAAGTCCGTTTTTTTCCATGTCAGACTTGATTTGTTTTCTCAATTTTTCTTCACCCCAAATCGGTTCAAAGTGTGAGAGGCCGTCTACTTCTATTATAGCCTTGAGGGCTGGAATGTACATGTCTACTTCTAGCTTGTTTCCAGTAATAAGATTATCAATATGATATAATGCATGGTAACCATTTTGCTTAAGAATCTCCCTTAAAAATTTTTCTAATTTAGAACCTTCTTTGCTGGCTTTGTGTATTTCTATTAATGCTTTCTGGCGCATATTTTCTTTTTCTATTTCTGATAAATTATTCCATCTTTCTCTAGCTTTATTGCATCTTTCCTCATACTTATCAGTAGATATTGTTTGCCAATTTTTAGAAAGACTTTTACTAATTTTTAGTTTTTCATTTTCTGTTCTTTGTCTACCACTAGTCGGAATAATGGAAATACCTTTTTCTAAAGCGTTTTTTTGAGCTTCGCTTTTGTCTCTAAGTTCTATTCCTAATTTTTTTAATCTTCTTCTTACCTTGTTTGGGTAAGTGTTAAGCATCTTAGATATTTCATAAGGACTATTACCATCTTTATAAAGCTTTATTAAATCATTATCTATTATCATATACAACCTTTACCAAACCAACCAAATCTGAACTTATACCAACTGCATCTACTCCTGTCAATCTATATAATACTTTTGAATTTTCTTCAGAGCTTGAAATAATTTTACAATTACTATCTATCATCTTAAAAAGAGATAGTGTATTTTTTATTTTTTCTGGTTGATAATACAAGAAGGTTTGAAATTTGTTAATTATATTATTAGATTTAAGCCAAGATTCTTCTGAGAATACAACAAGTTGTCCAGTAAAAGACCATAATTCTGTAGAATTAAATAATGCTATATCTAACCCAAAAGGAAAGGGGCCAACATTATCATAAAATATTGAGATATTAGACAAGTATTTTTTATTAATTTGGACCTCAGTTACTATTTTGTTTACTAATTCTTGATCCTGTAGATTGTTAATGTAAAATCCAATATTCATAGATATTCTTCTCCAAATGTTACTAATTCCTTAATATAGTTGTTCTTTACGTAATCTTTATATTTTTTAATCTTTTCTATATCATCATAAACTAAAGGGTTTATTTCTATACCCTCAAAAATTTCTTTTGGCGTATTAATTTCACAAAATTCTAAATTGTTAACAACTGGATCGTAGCGTGAATTTATATAATGTGTTGGATATTTGTATTCATGAAATTCAAAGTGTTTATACCAAAGTTGTTTTAGGGCATAAAACCTTTTATTAATAGCCTGTAGATGTATAAATCCAATATCTTTTGTCTGCCTTGTAGGTAAATTTATATTTGGCGTTCTTGGGGTATGCATTAACATGTTACAATTATATCTATCCGTGTACTTCATTGGGGCTATGAAAGATTTATAATTGCTATGATAGCAAGGATCATTTCTAACTTTATTTATACTCCCCACAACGTTAAACCAAAAACATTGTAAGTTATAGGCTAAGTTTTCTGATAGTATTGATCTTAAATTTTTCTGAAAATTTGATGACAGTAATTCATCAGCATCTATGCAGATAGTTACATCAGCCCTATTATTTCTAGAGTACTCTAACATCCTATTCCTAATATGTGTCTCATTAAAAAATGCTAATTTGTCATTTATGATGATTGATTTGTCTCCAAGTTCACGATTAATTATATCTGATGATCCATCAGTTGAATTATCATCATAAAAAACCCACTGATCAATATCATAATTTTTCCAATATTTAATTACTTGGTTTAAAATTATAGCTTCATTTTTAAATGTAACATTGGCATGAACAATCATTTGTTATTCTTCCTAATATATTTTGTAATTATCATAGTAAATGTTTGTTTTTCCAAAAGAATGATTCTAATGGATATTGTTGCGGTGTGGGACTATCACATACAAGTTGTTGTTTTATCATTCCGTGGCTTAGACCATTCGATTCGTCTTTACTATACTTAGTGTTAAATATAAATGCTCTATTAAAAGCTGAGTATTTACCAAATATAGTTTTCATATTCTTACAAGCTCCACTGTATTCAACATGATTTATAATATTGTTGATGGTTATAGATGGAAATTCTGCATCATACTTTTCGCCCCATCTAAATTCCATATCTCCGTCTTCTTCTCCAATTCCTAACATTCTTTCATCAAACCAACCCAATTCATTTATACTGGTTCTATCTATAAAATAATGGCTCCAGCTTCCATTGATTTTAAATGCGGTATTATTGATATGTTGTTCTAAATCATCAAAAAACTCCCTACTTATAATAGATATATCATCGTTTAATATAAGCATCTTGTCACAGGTGGAATGTATAAGTAACGTATTCCAAAGTTTAGACAAACCCCTAAATGTTGGAAATATAATGGGAAATACTTTATTTACTTTTGAGCAATAATCTAAGATATTTTTTCTATATTCTTCATTAAAATCTTCGTTGTAATTTCCATTAATCGCTACTATAATAGGAATATCTGATCTATATTTTCTGATATTATCAATTAGTTTGACAAAATAGCTATTAAATCTATAATCATAAGTCGTTATACCTATAGTATACTCAGTCATTTGTGATCTTATCTTTAGGAAACCCTAAAGCCTTCCTTTTGTTATATACTTCTCCATCCCTACCAGAAAAAAATAAAGTTTTTCTTGCGGAGAAATCTAAATCTCCAGAATTAATATTACCATCTCTAGAATAATGTTCGTGCTTTATAATTATATCTGGCAAGTACTTTACTTTGTTCAAAGCTTTAACTACTTCTGTGAATTCATTATCACAATATAGACTTTTATAGTCTGGATGATATATATAGCCAAAATAATCGTATAGTTTTTTACCTAATATAGATAGCGTAATCAAGTTGTTTTCCGTATAACCATCATTAAAATGCAAAGCACCATCCAGATTTGGGAAATATTCTTGCATAGCACAACATATGTATTCATCCCACTTATCAACTACTGGTATCATATCATCAGAAGCACATAGCACAATGTCAAAATCTAAATCAATTTTATCGTTTATCGCACTTATCTTGTTAGATTTTTCTAAATAGTTAATTCTATACTTTGCCTTAGTAATAATATTATTTATTTCATTTCTTGTGGATTCACTATTCATAGAAGAATCGTCAACGTCACAATTAATATTAAAAAAGATATCATTTGTCTTACTGCATAGATCATTATATTTTTTTATGCAATCTATGAATTTAATTTTTCTACACAATGTAGGAAATTGTACTAATAATTTCATTTAATTTGTATCCTATTACTAATATCATTGTCAAAATTTGAAAATATACTTTTAACTCTGTTAACACATGTATGCTTTTCTTTAATATGTTGCTGTATTTCTTGCCAGTTATAATTTTCTTCATTATTTATATCAAATGAGTTTTCTGTCTTTGTTATTTTTTTGATAGCTTGTTTTATGTTATTATTTGCAGTTTGATAAAATGTCGGCACTCCATTATAAAGACTAGTATAGAAAGCTTGTGATACTATATTTGAATCATCATATATGGCAAATTTCTTATATCTTGTGCATAATGTTGGTATTTCTAAAATTGTACTTTTTATATCAACATTTGATATTGTTCCAATTACATGAAATGTTTTATACTTTTCATCCACATCCACGTTTTTATTAATACTATAACATCCAAGATCTATATTGTACATAGGTATTTCATTGACTGTGGGATTATAGACATCAAAAGCTAGTGGTATATACTGAAAATTTATTTTAGATCTTATATGCACACCAATTTCATTAGTATAAATCAATGGGCAATTTATCTTTTCATCTACTATTAAACCGTTAATGTTATTAATTATCTCTTGATTTAAGCCAGTAACATTTAAGATACATTGTATTTTACTATTAGATAAATATTCAATAGTATCTCTCTTTAAAAAAGAAGCATGTGTGAAAAATATATCTGGATTAATCGTATCAAATATATCATATGCGCTTATATTGTTCTTCCAATATGCAGCACTACAATTTTCTATTCTATTAATAGTCTCTGCAATATACATAGACTCAGTACTAAATGCTGTGACATAGTTTTGTACAAGAGCTTTCATGAAATTTCTCCAAAATTATTGATATAATGTGTGTGTAATTTAAAATTTTTTATATCCACCAAATCATTTATAGCCTCAAAAATAAACTTTTTTTTATATAGCTTAGTAGATACAATTTCTCTTAATACATTTAAGCAATGGATATTATTAATCCAAAACACCTCTAGCCATGAATTATTTAAACCAAATCCCAAATGATCTAGAGCATGTTTCTCATTTGAGACTACTCCAACTTCAAATCTTTTATCTGGAGGCCCAACTATGACACCCGATTTATTTAAGTCAATCTGTGATAAGCTATCTAAAGGAAATTGTAAAGCCCCCTTTATTACTATCACTCTATCGTTATAAATATTATTAAGACACAAACGTAAACTTTCAGAATCATTTGTTTCTTCTACTGAGCAGTTTTCTACAAATCTAATCTTATATAAAGTGTAAGTTTTTTTTATGTGGCTGACTAAATCATATTGGTCTTTGTTTATAGATATAATTACTTCAACATTTTTATACATATTTATTATGTAAGATAATTGAATATCTATAATAGCTTTGTTTTTAATAGTAGACAAATAAGATAAGTTATTTTTTTTATACTTATTCATTTTATCGGCAAGTATAATGACACTTATCAGACTATCTATATTGTTATTGTTACCTTTTATTGTATGTATGTGTTTTTTAGTTAAGTTCATATCTCTTTATAATATCCAACTTCTTTAGATATAAGAATAAAGTTGTCTAATGACATCCAATAACTAGGGCATGTATTTAGATAATCTTTAAAAGCCTTAGTTAAGACAAAGGTGTGCTTATCGCATTTTATTACAGATAGTTTTTCCATCTTATTCGATATCAAATCATTTATTTTATGTAGTGCAGACATATCAAAAGTATTAACATCTGTTGTAGTATAAAATATAAAATTATTAGATATATCGTGCTTGATCGCTTGTCTAACGAATAGATTAAATGATTCTTCTACATAATTCATAGTAACAGTTTTTATTGGTATTTTAATTAATCTATGGAACAAGTATAAGACATTATGAATATTTTTTGACGAAACAGAACTACATAATACAATTGTTAATTTAGCTGGATTATAATTGGACTCTACAATCTTATTATATATAAGATCTGATAATTCTCTATTCAGACCTTCGGTATCTATTATTATTCCAAAGCTTTGTGAAGATTCTTTGACGATTCTATCAATATCTAATATGCCATTATTCCACTTTTCACTTCTGTAAGAATTACAAATTCTTGTAATAACATAATGTTTCTTATCAGCTTCATCCACAAGATGCGCTTCATCTCTATTTATAAAATTTTCTAATCTACCAACAGCACAACCTGTTTGTAAATTATTTTCATATTTTGCGCACATACACTCTATGCAATTAGTTTGATATTTTTTTTCTTCTTGCTGAGATTTCATAGTATATATCCTTAATAATAATTTTTTCTATACTCATGCCAACTGATTTTAATATATCTCTGACTTCTGATAAATCAGAAATAAAAGATCTATTTTCTATTAATTCTGAGTATTGTCCCATGTTGATTTTACCGTTAATAACATATTGTGATAATGTATTAAGATCTATCGCACTGATCACTAATCTACAGCCAAATCTCATTTTGGAAAAAATACTCTGTAAGGTATCTGTAAAGTTTTCTAGTTTTATATTTTCTATTCCATCTACAAATATGATTTCTTCACATGAGTTATTTGAAATATGAGATAAATCTATAGCACCATGTTTCACTGGTATTGTTTCGTAACCACTAATATTTTTACCAACATCGCTAGTAATATATAATTTCATAATTGTCCCTCATAAGTGTCATCAAATACTTCATTCCAATTATTTACAAAGTTGGAAAGTGAAAAGTTATTTTCTATTGTTTGTCTGGCCGCTTTGCCTATATTATGTCGTAATTTTTTATCATTTAATAATTTCACTATATAAGATTTTAGTTCTTCTTCATCGTTAGAAATAAATCCATTGATCCCATTATTTATTATTTCTGGAATCATACATGTTGCTGTAGATACAACGGCGCAACCACAAGACATGGCTTCTAGTAACGACATTGGTATGGGGCTAAGAGTAGATGTGTTTAAATATACTGCACATTCATTATACGCTTTAACTAATTCATCTGTGTCTTTAGCAGCTTCTGATAAACCTGGAGTATCTCCAATAACTTTTACATTAAGACCATCTGTTATTCTTTTCCACCCACTATAGTTTAAGCAATAATCACGATTTATAAAATCATTAGCAACTGTTAGTATATGATCTTGTTTTTCTAAGATATTATCTTTAAATATTTCAGTATCTAATCCATGATGAATGATTTTAGTATTATGATCAATACCCCAAGCGCCTTTCGAATATTCAGAAATAAAAACATTAGTATTACCAATCATATGTTGCATTTTTAAATATTGATCTTTACTAATTGTCTGCGGAGTTGGCACTGTATGTTCTAATACTATTATTGGTAATTGTAAACTTTCATTAATTTGTTGAGCTACTTGGTATTGCCAAAATTTACTTTGAACCAATATAAAGTCAAAATCTATATATTGAGCTATTTCGTTTTCTGGTAATATATGATAATTTTCTGGAACATCTACTTGATCCCTATTCCACTTCTTGCTACCTTTTAAATGGAATGAATAAAAATTATGTCCAGTTTTGCATAATTGTGTTTCATACCTTTCATGAGTTGGGAATGTTAGTATGTTATATTTTTCTGGCTTTGCGCGATTGGCAAGACTAATTATTCTATTCAGTTTACTCATTTATATATTCCTTCATTATTTTACCAATATTTTCATAGGAAAACTTTTTTCCGCACTCAAATCCATAATCTTTATTTACGCTGTCTCTATTTTCATAATAGTATCTCATTGCGGCTTTAATTTCTTTTTCGCTAGGAACAAACCAATCCTCTCTACCTGTAAATATAAAATCAAATGCTGCATCACCTTGTGTGCATACAGAGTAAATTCCATTAATAAGTGTTCCAGAATTTTTATCATTTGTAATATATTCTTTAGGCCCACCCTCATTACAAGCTATAGGGGTATTACCAAAGCACATCGCTTCGAATGTTGGTATAGACCAAGCCTCACCGTGAGATACGTTGATAAAACAATTGCAAGAATTGTGCAAACTCATAATTTGTTCTTCAGATAGAGAGCCGCAAATAATAATTTCTTGTTTATATTTTTGAATATCTTTGTATATTCTTAATCTTTGCTTAACATTTGAACAAAAATCATTTACATATCTAAACAATGTTTCATCTTCTACGCCGTATTTTTTAACTTTTATTACTAAGTCTACATTGTCATTAGGAGTAAATTCAGAGTGAAAACACTTAACTATACTTTCTAAATTTTTACGTTCGTTAAGATCTAATATAGTGTAAAACTTAAAGGTTGATAAGTCTGGAAAAGCGATATTATTGTAAAATCCTCTATATTTTATCATATCAAATGTGTGTGGTACGATTTTAACATTTTTCAGACCGTCTAATTCTAATCTAATTTTAATATCAGCGTTTGGCACCCATATTTCATCCATTTGTTTTAGATTGCTTAGCCACGGAGTATATTTAATGGTACTTGATTCAAAAACAAAATACGCAATATTCTTTTTAAATTTTTCCGTTGGCACCATATGATGTGGCAAAACATGCTGAATGCAAACATCTATATCTTGAATATGTTTTTGCTCAAGTTCCAAAATACGTTTGGGCAAATTTAAAACATTATCTTTTGTAAGTGTAATATTTCTACAAACTACATTTTCTCCCGCAGCATCTAGAGCTAGAATATAATCTATCGCTGCCTGCGACCAACCACTACTCTCTTTATAATGTCCAATGTATAATATATTCATTTGATAAGATTCCTTAGTACTTCTTCTTTTAATTTAACTTGATCTTTTAAATTTCCATGAGTTGAGCTAATGTTACATGCGTGATATATAAATTTGCCTTCGTGATTAAAAGCTTGTGCTGGAAATATTTCTGTATGTTCTAAAATGTCATGATGATTACATTTTAACATACGCTGTAATATTGGTTGCTCATATGATGAAAATCCTGTATTTTTCCCCTGCTGGATCATATCATTAATAATTTGTAAACTATAAGCACTGTTTTTGAAAATTACAGCACCAATATTAATATTCCAATATCTTTCTCGCGGATCACAACTGGTATGACATAGTAATATATCAGCCTTTTCCCTTGACATACTAATGATGTTTCTTAGATCGATATTTTGATCTACTATAATTGCATCAATATCAAGTAAAAAAATCCAATCGTAGTTTTTTTCTTCTAATAGTTGTTTAACTAAGAAGATTTTATCCCAATATCTTTTATTTGTAGATTCTTCACTAGATGTCTTTACTACCTTATAGTCTATTCTATATTTATCAAAATAAACTTTATTATGTGGATATACTATATTGTATATGTCTTGAAAATTATCTTCATAATTAGAAATACATATCAGCTTCATATATTCATTGCTCTTATTCTTTTTTGTTCCCAGTGATTTCTCCTATGGCACATTGACGAGAAGTGCTTATAGGCGTCTTCTAAAGAAAACGGTGTAAGTCTTTTACCATCAAATGCTGCTGAACTTTCATTATAATACATACCGCCGGTAGTTGCTGTAGATGTTTTATATGTTAAATCTCTTGTAAGTCTTGCTTCAAGAAATGTATTCAGTTTTTCAGGCTCACGTAAAACTTCTACTATCAACCACTGAGCTAATTGTTGATAATTTGAAATGCCTTTTAATTGTTCCTCACTTAACATATTAGCTGGATTAGCGATTCTTGGTGGAGATTTCCATGTTTGTTCTTCTGGTAGTATTTCTACACTATCAAAATATTTTTCCCACTGCCCACCACTCATATGCCATTGAAAATGTTTTTCAAACATTCTTCTTGTATTTTTACCAAGTTCTGATCTTTCTTCTTTCGTTTTACTAAAAAACTCAAGAAATTTTTGTGCTGCTAAATCGTTGTCTGGAACGGCTCTCATGCACCCAGTTTCTAATTCTTTATATAAAGCTTTTGGAGTGAGCGGCGTACCCTCAAGCTGTCTAACTACACTTTCCATTGCTGAATAATCGGTTGACATTACTGGAATTCCACAAGCGGCAGCTTCTACTTGAGGCAAACCAAATCCTTCACAATTAGCGTATTGAACATATAAATCAAATAAATTCATAATCATGGCTAAATGTTGATAACTCGCACCATTTTTTACACTAGACAAAGTTGCGCCATATTTTTGCGTATAAGGTGACACTGCAACCGCTCCCCTAAATAAGCTAGGAAACGGTTGATGTGTATCTGGACACATATATGTGAAGTAAACTTTGCTTGCTAAATCGTGTTCTTGTATTAATTCTGGTAAGTCCCAACCCAAGTCTGGATAGCTTGTGTGACAATATAAAAAATATTTTTCTGGATTAGGTACTAAGTT
>Ga0214923_10004463_pt1 | contig 16867 bp, 17 predicted proteins | sample LL1510_MetaG_FD_177993 | JGI IMG/M metagenome (GOLD analysis project Ga0214923, IMG submission 177993) | Freshwater microbial communities from Lake Lanier, Atlanta, Georgia, United States - LL-1510 | ecosystem: Environmental > Aquatic > Freshwater > Lake | place: USA: Georgia | collected... | reverse complement strand
CGTTTGCGGGATCGTAAAGTCCCTGTTGTGCTGGGTAATTAGATGGAAGAGCCATCCGATACACGCTCCTGTTGCTCACACTTATGATTTAGTTGAGATTAAATAAGTGGGACAACTTTGGCCCGAGAAAGCTCACCGCAAGCGGTGGTATATGCAAAAGGGTAGCAACAGTTGGCGCTATTGGTCACCCCAGTTCCCGCCTGCCTGGTGGTTAAGTTAGATGCCGCTGACGTGGAGTATCTGCCCGATTCCAGCGGTAATCGCCATGCCGAAGCAGCCTCCCAATATTACGCGCAACGTAGGGGCGAGAATCTTTGATCCAGCCGTCTTTGCACTGACGATTCCGGTAACGATCAATCCAACAATGGTGAAGCTAACGATGCTAATGGCTACTTTTCCTGGCGTCGGAGCAAATGCACCGATAAATGGAATAACTCCGCCTGAAGTAAATGCCGCTGCTGAGGCGATCGCAGCTTGAACTGGGCGCGCCTTGGTATGCGGGAACTGTCCTAGTTCATCACGCAGATGCGCTTCGAGTGGATCGCGGGCATGCATCGCCTTGGCAACTTGCAACGCTAACTCAGGCGAGAGACCACGCTTTATATAAATTTCTTGGAGTTCAAGAAGTTCAGATGCTGGATCGATAGCTAAATGCTCAATTTCTAATAAACGATCTGACTCTTCAATATCGTTCTGGGAACGAACTGAAACATATTCGCCAACTGCCATAGACATAGCTCCGGCAACAATGCCGGCAGTTCCGGCGGTAATTAAGAATGCTTGCGCATCAGTTCCGCCAGCTTTGGCTGCGGTAACACCAATCATCAAAGAGGCAATTGATACCAATCCATCATTTGCTCCGAGCACAGCGGCACGTAACCAACCTGCACGATGGGTGCGATGATGGAGATTTCTTTGATAGACATCTTCTAAAGCCATATTAAGAGCCTACCTGATCGAGATTAAATTTATTGTGAGGCTTAGGCTCGATCTTGCGCTTGAAATTTACGAAAAAGCCAAGCTCCGAGAGCGACTATCACCATACTTACCCACTGGTTGATCCGCATCCCTGCTATTTGATGTGCCGGGTCTATCCGTAGCGATTCGATAAAGAATCGACCAAACGAATATGCGCCAATGTATGCCGCGAAGGTAGCGCCGGCCGACCATGCTTTTGAAAATCTCATAAGCGCCAAAGCTAAAAGCGAGCACCAGAGCGCTTCGTATAGAAAGGTGGGATGGAAAGTTTCGACAAGGCCGTAACCACTCGGGCGATTTTTATAGGGAATAGAGAGGCCCCACCAAGTGTCAAGTGGGCCTCCGAAGAGTTCGGCGTTAAACCAATTTCCAAATCTTCCAATAGCTTGAGCAAATAAAATCCCCGGCGCGATCGCGTCAAGGAAAACTCTAAAACTTGGAAGTTTGATCGATTTTGCAAGTCTTCGGTACGAAAAAAAAGCTCCAAGTGCGCCAAGTGAGATAGCGCCCCAAATTCCAAGTCCTCCCTGCCAAATTTTAATGGCGGCAAGTAAATCGCCATTTGCTCCAAAGTATTTATCAGGTGAAGTTGCTACGTGATAGAGCCTTCCCCCAACAATTCCGGAAGGCACTGCAATTACGGCAACTTCGGAGACAACTCCTTGCAGCGATTTATCGTGTGCAGCGAAGCGTTTATTACCAAGCCAGATAGCTACGCCAATACCTGCGATGATGCAGAGCGCGTAGAAATGAATCGTGAACGGGCCAACCGAAATCTGCGACAGCGTCGGCGTCGGTATCGAACGATTCATATAAAAAGCTTTTTAGGCTTTTTCAACTGCATACATAAAGTCAGCAAGGGTGTTGTACGCCTTATTGCGATCAATTTCCTTGCCATTGATTAATACGGTTGGAGTCGAATTGATATTTCGTTTGGCGCCTTCTTCGGCGACATTCTTTACCCAACCCAGGTAATCCTGATTTTGGACACATTTGTCATAGCTTGGGCTCGAAATACCTAGAGCCAGAGATAGCGTCTTAAAGTAAGAAGTTGTCCATGCGCCAGAATTCTCAGGTGGCTGATTAGCATAAAGTGTTTTATGGAATTGCAAGAACTTACCTTGATCAGCTGCGCAACCTGCGGCATTTGCAGCGAGTTGAGATTCGCCTCCCAAGAAGGAGAGCATATGGAAAGCTACTTTGGCTTTCTTATTTGCAATCAAATCTTCAATATATGCACCGCTAATTGTTTCGAAGCGTTTGCATGAAGGACATTGGAAATCTTCATAAATTTCAATAAATGGAACGCCTGTAACGTCCTTGTTAAAGACCATTCCGTAACGATCTTCTACGGAAACGCTCGATGGGATAGCGGCGCTTGTGTCGGATTTCTTAGATAGAACGGTTGGCACCAACATAATCAGTACTACACCTACCACCACTGCAATTACTAGATTGCGAGTGAAGTTATCTTTTCCGCCGTTGGACTTCTTATCTGGTGCCATCTTTATTCCATCTCTCCTGCGTTAGATCGATTTTGAACTTTATCCACTGAAAACTTGGTTACAGGGTAGCGAATTAAGAATAAGGCCAGCGCCACAAGCCCGGTGTCTCTGAGAATTTCCTGAAGATAGCGCGTCTGCCCTGGAGCAACCGTTCCTCCCCCACCAAAGCAACCGCAGTCGATATTTAAGCCGCGCGCCCATGCCTGTGAAATTGCGATGATGAAAATAAACATCGTAAATCCACCAAGGGCTGCCGCGATGCGCGTTCCAGCACCAAGAATTAAAAGTAGGCCGATGGCAACTTCAAAGAAGGGAAGAACCAACCCGAATAAATTAGCGATTGAGATCGGTAAGAGTTCATAGGCTCGTACCGCCATCTGCGACTTATCGGTCGCTCCAGCTTTTAAATATCCCGCGATAAGTAATACGCCACCCAGAATTAAGCGACTTAATAGTCCAAGCCAAGGTTGCGCCTTCGAAAATTTACTCATCGACCTTCACGCACACCCTTGGCTAGTTCGCGGGCAAGTTCAGAGACTGCAATTATTCCTGCTTCTTCACTTGGCGCATCCTGCATCGCTTTAATAAATGCTGATCCGACAATTACGCCATCTGCATACGCGGCTACGCCCTTTGCTTGCTCGCGCGTAGATACGCCTAACCCAACGGCGATTGGAAGATCGGTAGTTTTACGAATTCGCGCAACTAAATCTGCAGCCCCTGACGAAACTGAATTTCGCGCACCTGTCACTCCCATCAAACTTGCTGCGTAAACAAATCCACCGCATGCGGCGGTTACCTTAGGCAATCTGGAATCTGATGTACTTGGCGCAACTACATAGATTGGATTGATTTGACTCTTCTTTGTGGCAGATAGCCAGCCCTTAGATTCTTCGATTGTTAGATCTGGAGTGATAACGCCTGAGCCACCATTTGCCGCGATGGCGGCTGCAAAATTATCAACACCAAAACGTTCAATCGGATTCCAGTAAGTCATCACGACCGCGGCTACTCCCGCATCGGTAGCTACCTTTAGCGCAGACATAACTTCAGCAGAACCAGTTCCGTTTTCCAGCGCAGTAACTGCTGCAGCCTGAATAGTTGGTCCATCCATAACGGGATCGCTATATGGGAATCCAATTTCAATGGCATCAACACCTGCATCAACAAAAGCTTGGATTACTTTGGCGCAACCTGCCTGAGAAGGAAAACCCGCTGGAATATAAGCAATTAGCGCGGCTCGGTTTTCGGCGCGCACTTTTACAAATAAATTATCTAAAGCGGTCATCAACCGAGTGGAATTCCAAAGTATTGAGCAGCGGTCTGCACATCTTTATCGCCGCGGCCGGAGAGATTGATAACGATAATCGCATCCTTACCGAGTTCATTTCCCACCTGAAGAGCGCCAGCCAAGGCATGTGCAGTCTCGATGGCCGGAATAATTCCTTCAGTTTTTGAGAGAAGCGCAAATGCATGCATCGCTTGTTCATCAGTTATCGCGCGATATTCAGCGCGACCAATATCGTGTAAGTAAGCGTGCTCAGGGCCAACTCCTGGGTAATCAAGACCAGCCGAAATTGAGTGCGACTCAATAGTTTGTCCATTGGCATCCTGAAGAACATAGGAACGTGTTCCGTGAAGCACTCCAGGTGTGCCACCGGTGATAGTGGCAGCATGGCGACCAGTTTCTATTCCATCACCGCCGGCTTCTAAACCAATCAAGCGAACCGAAGGATCTGAAATAAAGCGATGGAAGATGCCGATCGCATTTGATCCTCCACCAACGCAGGCAAGTACTGCATCAGGCAAGCGACCAGTTAGCGCTAAAACTTGTTCGCGAGTTTCTTCCCCAATAATTTTATGGAAGTCGCGGACCATCGTTGGGAATGGATGAGGCCCAGCAACGGTGCCTAATAAGTAATGTGTAGTTTCAACGTTGGTCACCCAATCGCGCATCGCTTCGTTAATCGCATCTTTCAACGTTTTTGAACCTGAGGTAACTGGTACAACTTCTGCGCCAAGTAACTTCATTCGTGCCACATTTAGCGCTTGACGCTTTGTATCTTCTTCGCCCATATAGACAACGCACTCAAGACCCATTAGCGCAGCGGCGGTTGCGGATGCAACACCATGTTGTCCGGCGCCAGTTTCGGCGATAATTCTTTTCTTTCCCATGCGTTTGGTAAGGAGCGCTTGACCTAAAACGTTATTTATCTTGTGGCTACCGGTGTGATTTAGATCTTCGCGCTTTAAAATTATGCGTGCCCCGCCGGCATGTTCGGCAAAGCGCTTGGCTTCAGTAATGATGCTAGGACGCCCCGTGTAGGTGCGATGAAGTTCCGCTAATTCAGCAACAAACGTTGGATCAAGTTGTGATGTGCGGTGTGCCTCTTCTAGTTCTTCAAGCGCGTTGATCAACGCTTCCGGAACGAATCGTCCGCCGTATGGACCGAAATGTCCCAAAATTGAAGCGAGATCTTCTTGCGGCGTAGGCGACATGGGTCGAAGCCTACCCTTGACCTAATAAGGTCCGCATCGCCAAATCTGGATCTCCCGAAGTGACTAGCGCTTCACCTACGAGAATGGCGCTTGCGCCTGCGTTTTGCGCGAATTCAACATCTCGGCGAGATGAAATTCCAGACTCAGCCACGCGAATTAGTTCACTTGGAATTCTTGGAATTAAATCGGAAAATGCTGCAGGATCTACTTCAAGCGTTTTTAAGTTGCGTGAATTTACTCCAACAATCTTTGGTTCTATCTCAAGCGCTCTCTCTAATTCATCGGCGGTATGAACTTCTATAAGTGCAGCCATATTTAACTCAGTTGCGATATCAAAAAAGTCTTTCAATTGGCTTTTAGACAGCGCAGCAACAATCAGAAGGATGACATCTGCACCATGTGCGCGAGCTTCAAAGAACTGATACTCATCAACCATAAAATCTTTACGTAAAATTGGGAGATCTACTTGTGCGCGAACCGCGTCTAGGTCTGCAAAGGATCCTTTAAAGCGTCGCTCTTCCGTAAGAACGCTAATTACGCTGGCGCCAGCAGCTTGATATTTTTCTGCAAGAGCGGCGGGATCGCTAATCGCGGAGAGCGCGCCTTTGCTAGGTGAAGAGCGCTTTACCTCGGCGATCACCTTCATATCGCCGTTTTCTAGCGCCCGATGCGCATCACGAACTGGCGCCGCCTGTTCCATCTCTTCATGAATCTGAGCAAGAGATTTACGTCTTCTCCCTAAATCTTCACGCACTCCTTCGATAATCAAATCAAGGACGCTCATACTTGATCTTCTTCGCTCTTGCTTGGATCTATACCTTGATCAAGTGCGCTCCATGAATTTAACGGGGACGCTTTGCGAGATTGCCGCTCGTAACGCTTAGAGATTCTAAATTTTTGCGAGATAAAAACTGCACCTGTAGCAGCTACAACAATTGAAATTAAGACTTGAACTAGCTCAGACATTGCTTGGTCGCATTCGATTTGCTGCACTTACTGCGCCTAATACCGCAGCCGCCTTGTTCGCACATTCTTGATTTTCGGATTCGGGATCTGAGTCGGCGACAACTCCGGCACCGGCTTGTACGTATGCCATCTTGTTATAGATGAGCGCTGTACGAATTGCAATGCAGGTGTCGATATTTCCAGTGAAATCGATATATCCGATCGCACCACCATAGAGACCGCGACGAGTTGGCTCCAACTCTTCAATAATCTCCATCGCTCTTGGCTTAGGAGCGCCAGAAAGCGTGCCGGCCGGAAAGACCGCAAAGAGCGCATCAACCTGTGTAGATGAATCGGCAAGTTGGCCGATCACAGTAGAAACGATATGCATTACATGTGAATAACGTTCGATATGCATAAAGTCGATAACTTCTACTGAACCAGGCTTTGAAATACGACCGAGATCATTTCGCCCTAGATCCACCAGCATTAAATGCTCCGCGCGCTCCTTTGGATCGGCAAGTAGCTCTTCACCCAAGCGATGATCTTCTTCGGCCGATGCAGATCGTTTTCTGGTACCAGCGATTGGGTGAACCATCACCTCTTTGCCGGTTACTTTTACTAGCGCTTCCGGACTTGACCCGACTACTTCAACTCCATCTGTAAAGCGGAATAGATACATGTAAGGACTTGGGTTGTGAAGACGCAGTGCGCGATAGACATCTAGCGCATCCGCGGTGCACTCAATTGCAAAACGTTGCGATAAAACAATTTGAAATGCTTCGCCAGCAACGATCTCTTCTTTGGCTTGTAAAACTTTTGTTTTAAATTCATCACCGGTTAAATTTTGTTTATATTTTGGAGTTTGGCGTTCTGGTATCTCATCTATATAACCAGGTAGTGATCCTTTTAAATCTGCTTGCATACGATCAAGGCGGGCTTGCGCGTCGTTATAGGCTTCATCAATTCGCTCGTTGTTGCCATCCCAGTTAATGGCATTGGCAATCAATGTGATCGTTCCTTCAGCGTGATCCATAACTGCTAAATCACTAGTCAGCATGAAGGCGATTTCTGGAAGCGGAATATCTTTTTCGCTATGTGAAGGAAGTTTTTCCAAACGTCGAACTGCGTCGTAACCCATATATCCGACTAGCCCACCTGTTAGCGGAGGTAGCCCTGAGATCTTTGGGGACTTTAAATGTGATGCAGAAAGTCGCAGCGCTTCTAGCGGATCAATATCATCTGGTGCGCCCGCAGGTGTGGTGCCTACCCAAATGGCACGGCCATCTTTCTCGCTAAGAGTGGCTTGCGAATGTGCTCCGATAAATGAATAACGCGACCAGGCTCCCCCGTGTTCGGCAGACTCCAATAAAAAAGTAGATGCTTCGTTCTTGGCGATCTTGCGATAGACGCCTAGTGGAGTCTCGCCATCGGCGAGTAACTTTCGATAAACAGGAATTACGTTAAAGTTTTTCGCGTATTCGCGAAATTCGGAGAGCTGCATTATTTATCAGCGCCCAAGTTAAGCGGGTTATGGAAACAAGTTTTTTCGCCAGTGTGACAGGCAGCACCAATCTGGTTAACTTTTAAAAGTAACGCATCGCCATCGCAATCCAGAGTTACTGAAAGCACTTCTTGAATATGCCCGGATGTTGCACCCTTTATCCAAAGTTCATTCCGGCTTCGACTCCAATAGGTTGCTTGACCAGTTTCGAGAGTCAGAGCCAGGGATTGCGCGTTCATATATGCCAGCATTAAAACTTCACCTGATTTGGCATCTTGAGCGATCGCAGGAATCAAGTCCGCGCCATCTTTTAAACGCGCGGCAATATCTGCAGGAAGTGCGGCGCTCATGCTCTTATTCTGCCTTAAGCGGTTACGTTGTTGCGAATGGAATATCCCTGCGCGCTTAAGTAACGCTTAACATTACCAATTCGGTGTACTCCAAAGTGGAACACACTTGCCGCTAGCAAGGCATCGGCCCCCGCATCTAGGGCAGCAGCGAAATCTTCTAATTGGCCAGCGCCGCCACTTGCGATCAGAGGAACTTTAGAGATCGCGCGCACCGCAGTGATCATTCCAATGTCATATCCAGCGCGAGTGCCATCGGCATCCATTGAGTTGAGCAGAATTTCTCCAGCACCAAGTGAGCATGCTTTTTCTACCCACGCAAGTGCGTCGAGCCCCGCGCTCTGTCGGCCCCCGTGAGTTGTTACCTCAAAACCGGAGTCAGTTCGAGCGCGACGAGCATCGATTGAAATGACGAGGACTTGAGAGCCGAAGCGATCGGCAATTTCAGCGATCAACTCAGGGCGAGCGATCGCCGATGTATTGATGGAAACTTTATCTGCGCCAGCGCGTAATAAACGGTCGACATCATCTACTGAGCGAATACCACCGCCAACGGTTAATGGAATGAAAACTTGTTCAGCGGTCTTGCGGACAACATCTAACGTAGTCTCGCGATTAGAACTACTAGCTGAAATATCTAAGAAAGTTAACTCATCGGCGCCTTCTAGGTTATAAAGCGATGCCATCTCAACTGGGTCACCAGCATCAACTAAATCGGTGAAGTTAACACCTTTTACAACTCGACCGTCTGTTACATCCAGACACGGAATTATGCGGATCGATAGAGACATTTAGATAGCACCTTTAGTCAGCGCTAAAGCCTCTTGCAATGTAAACGCTCCTGCGTAAAGAGCTTTACCAACGATGGCGCCTTCGACGCCGATTGCGTGAAGTGTTGACAAGGCTTGAATATCTGCAAGAGATGAGACTCCGCCACTTGCAACTACCGGTTTACTTGTGGCTGCACAAACTTCTTTTAGCAGATCAAGGTTTGGACCTTTTAAAGTTCCGTCTTTGGTTACATCGGTGACAACGTAACGACTGCAACCATCTCGTTCTAGACGTTCAATCGTTTGAAAGAGATCACCACCTTCTTTAGTCCATCCGCGAGCGGCTAAGACATGGCCCCGTACATCTAGTCCAACTGCGATGCGATCACCATGTTCGGCGATGACGCGCGCGGTCCATTCGGGATTTTCCAGTGCCGCGGTACCGAGATTTACGCGAGTACACCCGGTTGCAAGTGCACGTTTAAGAGACTCGTCATCACGAATTCCACCGGAAAGTTCCACTTTTATATCAAGGCGTCCGACTACTTCGGTCAATAGAGATGAATTTTCTCCGCGCCCAAAGGCAGCATCTAAATCAACTAAGTGCAACCACTCGGCACCGGCTGCTTGAAATTCCAGGGCAACTTCTAGCGGCGCGCCATAAACACTCTCTTGAGTAAGTTCGCCTTGAACTAATCGAACCGCCTTGCCATCTTTAACATCTACCGCCGGAAGAAGTTCTAGATAATTCTTCAAATCATTACTTTGCATCAAAGCGTTCCTACCCAGTTCTTAATCAAGGCGAGTCCAGAATCGCCCGACTTTTCAGGATGGAACTGCGTCGCTGCAATTGCTCCGTCTTCAACCGCTGCCAGAAACCTTTCGTTATGAGTGCTCCAAGTCTGAACCTGACCAACTGCTTTTTTAGCAGCGTAAGAGTGCACAAAGTAAAAGGATTGATCTTCAATTCCTTTGAAGAGCGTGGAATTTGCAGAAACTTCTACGGTGTTCCAACCCATATGCGGCAAAATCGGCGCATCTAATTTAGTGATGCCCTCTTGCCATATACCAACACCTTGGTGAAGTGCACCTTCGGAATGTTCATCTCCATCGCGAAAGAGAATCTGCATGCCTACACAGATGCCAAGTGTTGGCCGTTTCTTTTCGACTCGTTCGCGAACAATTGCATCTCCTCCAACGGCAACCAGTCCGCGCATACAAGCGGCGAATGCGCCAACGCCAGGAACAACTAAGCCTTCGGCATTAAGCGCAGTGTCACGGTCCGAGGTAACTACAACTTCTCGACCACTATGTTCAAATGCCCGTTGCGCAGATCTTAAATTTCCTGAACCGTAATCAAGAATTGCGATCACTATTAAAGGGAACCTTTTGTTGAAGGAACTCCTGCGATTCCTCCATCGAGTGATACTGCATCGCGAAGTGCCCGAGCAACAGCCTTGAATTGTGCCTCAAAGACGTGGTGTGCATTGCGTCCTTCGAGAACGCGAATATGAAGTGCGATGCGGGCTTCAGCAACAATAGACTCCCAGATGTGCTTACCGAGAGTTGTGTCGAAGGTTCCGATAAGTTCGACGATCTCAGGTTGACGATGAACGAGATATGGACGACCTGATAAATCAACGGCTGCTTGAACTAATACTTCATCAAGCGGAACCATCGCATCTCCGAAACGACGAATACCTACCTTGTCACCTAGAGCTTCACGCAGAGCCTGCCCGAATGCCAGAGAAGTATCTTCAACTGTGTGGTGTGAATCGACATCGATATCGCCGGTTGTCTTAACAGTCAGGTTCAAACCTGAGTGCTTTCCGAGTTGCGAGAGCATATGGTCGAAGAAGGGAACGCCAGTATCAACCGAAATTTCACCAACGCCGTCGAGATTTAACTCAACAAGTACGTGGGACTCTTTGGTTTTTCGTTCGACACGGGCTGTTCTCATCTGCTCATCTCCATTAATTTGACTGTTAAACCGATTTTAAGATTTCTTTTAGGGCGCTGATAAATTTTTGATTCTCGGCTTCATTGCCAATCGTCATTCGCAAGTGCCCTAATAATCCCACATCTCTGATCAGAACTCCGCGATCGAGAAGTTGGCGCCACAATTGAGAAGGCTCGAGGTTGAATCCGGAGAAAACGATGAAGTTGGCGCTACTTGGGGAAACGATTAGGCCCATCTCCTCAAGTGCCGCAATCACTTTCTTGCGAGATTCAATAAGTGTGGCAACAGTTGCCAAGAGCTCGCCTTGAAATTCCAGCGCTACTTCAGCGGCAGCTTGTGTGATCGCACTTAAGTGATATGGCAGGCGAACCAAGAACATGGCATCTACTACATCAGTACTCGCAACCAGATAACCAACGCGCGCACCAGCAAAGGCAAATGCTTTGCTCATCGTCCGAATGACAACCACATTTGGGTACTTCGCAATGAGAGTAACTGCAGATATTTCGTCAGAAAATTCGGCGTATGCCTCATCGACTATTAGGAGTCCATTAACTTCAGAAGTCGCCTTTGCAAGAAGTTCGATTTCAGAGATCTTAAGCAGAGTTCCGGTTGGATTATTGGGAGTTGTTATAAAAGTAAGCGCAGGTTTTGCCTCGGAAATTTCGGTAACAGCTTTTGCAGTATCAATAGTGAAATCGGCACGACGTCCACCATCTCGCCAATTTACACCGATTACTTTAGCGATCAATGGGTGCATCGAATATGACGGAGTAAATCCAAGCGCTCCTCTAGAACCGAAGGCCATGAAAAGTGATTGGATAATTTCATTACTTCCATTTGCAGCCCAGATGGAGTCTGCCTGAAAGTTCGTACCAGAAAGCGTGTTTATAAATTTCGCAAGTGAGGCACGCAAAATTCTCGCGTCACGATCCGGATAGCGATTAAGATTCGTTGCCACGCGGTGTACGCGATCAGCTATGGCTTGTGCAAGTTCTGGCGATGGTGAATAAGGATTTTCGTTGGTATTTAAAACCGCTTCTGCAGGAACTTGCGGTGCTCCGTAGGGAGATAGCGTTGAAAGATCTTCGCGAAGTGGCAACCAAAGTGGCCATTGCTTTGCACTCATAGATCTTCCAAACGTACAGACATGGCTTCACCGTGTGCGGGTAAATCTTCAGAATTTGCAAGAGTGATAACTGTATGCGAGATATCAATAAATGCCTCTTTGGAGTATTCGATGTAATGCAAACCGCGTAAGAATGTTTGGACGGAAAGGCCGCTGCTGTGGCAGGCGCAACCACCAGTTGGCAGCACGTGATTTGAACCGGCTGAATAATCTCCGAGTGATACAGGAGAGAACCGTCCAATGAACACTGCGCCGGCATTGCGAATTTTCAGCGCATCTTGGGCCGCGTTCTGAGTCTGAATTTCTAAGTGTTCGGCAGCGTAGGCATTTACTGCATCTAACCCTTGGGCGATCGAGCCAACTAGGACGATTGCAGATTGAACTCCCGAGAGCGCTTCGCGAATTCGATTTGAGTGCTTAGTTGCAGCGACTCTTATTTCGAGCTCTTTCACCACATCTGCAGCAAGTCTTTCTGAAGTTGTTACCAGAACTGCGGCAGCAATGACATCGTGTTCGGCTTGAGAAATTAAATCTGCGGCAACATCGCCAGCGCGGGCTGTTTCATCTGCCAAAATCGCAATTTCAGTTGGCCCGGCTTCAGAATCGATCCCTATTAACCCGCGAAGTGCGCGCTTGGCGGCTGCTACATAAATATTTCCAGGACCGGTAACTAAATCGCATTTCTCGCAGAGGTCTTCCATCCCATAGGCAAAGAGCGCAATCGCTTGCGCACCACCCACCGCATAAACCTCATTGACGCCAAGAAGTGCACAAGCGGCGAGAATGGTTGGGTGCGGAAGTCCGCCGAATTCCTTTTGTGGAGGCGATGCAACCGCAATGCTCGCAACTTTTGCGATCTGTGCCGGAATAACGTTCATTAATACGCTACTTGGGTAAACCGCACGACCTCCAGGAACATAAAGGCCAACTCGATCAACTGGAATCCAGCGTTCAGTAATGACTCCACCGTCAACAACTTTGGTCGTGGTCTCGCCGCGAGTTTGGTCGTTATGAACTTTGCGGATGCGCTCGGCAGATAGTTCGAGCGCAGCACGAATCTTTGGATCTAAATCAGATAACGCTTTATCCAGAGCGCTCTGCGGAACACGAATTGAGGCAGGTCGTACCCCGTCGAATTTCTCGGCGAGCATTTTTAGATCTGCTTCGGACCCAGTTTTCACCTTTTCCAAAATAGGTTCGATCGCACCCATCGCGGCGGCAATATCTAAAACCGCTCGTGGAATCGCTTTTTGGTAGCCCGCTTTACTGAGAGCTTTACCGCGTAGATCAAGCGTGCGAATCATGGCGCAAGTCTAACGGTTGCAGGTAGAGCCAGGCGCGGCAAATAAATAGAACGATAAGGGGCGCTAAATCACATCCGAACTAAGCAGTCCGGCCCCAAAATTGATTTTAGATCTGCGCTCAAACTTGGTGAGGCGGTGACAAGCGCATCAATCTTCATCGTTGTTAAAACGCCTTGGTCATCAATCTGCATATGGACTTCTCGTTTTCCTGGATGAGAGCGCAAGATCTCTTTCATGCGATCGACAACGGGTGGCGTGCATTGTGCGATCGGAAGTGAAATTAAAAGTGGTCCAACTGGACCAGTTGATACATCCAGAGATTTCATTTCGATAGCAGTAAAGCGAAGTACTTCATCACGACGTTCAAATCGACCGCGCACTGTGACGACTCGATCTTCAATCAAGGTAAGTGCGTATTGGTTGTAAGTATTTGAGAAAAAGAGAACTTCGATTGCACCCTCAAGATCTTCCAGGCTGACAATCGCCCATGATGAACCTTGTCGCGAGACTTTACGCTGTACGCCGGTGATAAGTCCTCCGAGAGTGACAATTCCATCGGGATTGCTCTCATCATCAAGCAGTTCGCTAATTGACATATCTGTGGTAGATCGAAGAATATGTTCAACACCTAGCAAAGGATGGTCAGAAACATAGAGGCCAAGCATCTCTCGTTCAAAGCTAAGTAACGTCGCCTTATCCCATTCGAAATTTGGAATCTCGATTTCAAGTCCAGAAACTTGTGTCATTGATTCGCCACCAAATAGATCGAATTGCCCAATCGCTTCAGCGCGTTTTGTTTCGATCACTGAATCAATGGCTTCGAGGTGAACCGACATCAGCCCTTTACGTGGATGCTTTAGCGAATCAAATGCTCCACCCTTAATCAGAGATTCGATAGTTTTCTTATTGCAAACCTGCGCATCAACCTTGGCTAAGAAATCACCAAAAGAAGCAAATGCGCCTTTGGTTGTGCGCGTCGATTTGATCGAGGCTACGACACCCTCGCCGACATTTCGGATGGCAGCTAAACCAAAGCGGATATCTTTGCCGCGCGGTGTGTATTCGGCATTTGATTCGTTGACATCTGGCGGAAGAACTTTGATACCCATGCGACGACATTCTGAAAGATAAAGGGCAGATTTATCTTTATCGTCACGAACGCTGGTGAGCAGCGCTGCCATATATTCAGTTGGGAAATTCGCCTTTAGATATGCGGTCCAGAATGAGACCACGCCATAGCCCGCGCTGTGCGCTCGGTTAAATGCATAGTCAGAGAAAGGAATAAGAACATCCCACAGTCGTTTGATTGCTGCTGTAGAGAATCCATTTTCCTTCATGCCAGCTTCGAATGGAATGTATTCCTTATCGAGGATCTCTTTATTCTTCTTACCCATCGCTTTACGTAATAGATCTGCGCGACCAAGTGTGAATCCCGCGACCTTTTGAGCGATCGCCATTACTTGCTCTTGATAAACAATTAGTCCATAGGTATCACCGAGAATTTCTTGCAAGACTTCGGAGAGCTCTGAATGAATTGGTTCAACTGGCTTGCGACCGTTTTTACGATCGGCATAGTTATTGTGTGCGTTCTCTCCCATTGGGCCTGGGCGATAAAGCGCGATTACCGCTGAAATATCGGCAAATGAATCTGGCGCCATGCTGCGAAGAAGTGAGCGCATTGGCCCACCATCAAGCTGGAAAACTCCGAGTGTATCTCCGCGCGATAAGAGTTCGAAGGTCTTTTGATCAGATAGCGGAAGATCTTCAAGTACTACATCAATACCTTGGTTCTCTTTAATATTTAATAGCGCGTCATCTAAGACGGATAGATTTCGTAGACCTAAGAAATCCATCTTTAGAAGTCCCGTTGATTCACAGGCGACCATATCGAACTGGGTAATGATCGCGCCGTCTGCTTCACGGCGATGGATTGGAATTACATCAAGAAGTGGCTCACGCGAGAGAATTACTCCCGCAGCATGCACACCCCACTGCCGTTTAAGTCCTTCAAGGCCACGCGCCAAATCAACTACTTTCTTAGAATCTGGATCGGTGTTGTAGAGCTCGCGGAATTCGCCAGCTTCGCCATGACGGGGATCTTGCGAATCAAATACACCTGAGAGTGAAATATCTTTACCCATTACCGAAGGCGGAAGCGCCTTTGTTAGTTTCTCACCAATTACATATGGGTAGCCCAAAACACGTGTGGCATCCTTGATCGCCTGCTTCGATTTAATTGTGCCGTAGGTAATGATCTGAGCTACGCGGTCTTCGCCATATTTCTCGGTTGCATAACGAATCATCTCCGAACGACGACGTTCATCGAAGTCAAGGTCGATATCCGGCATCGAAATACGTTCTGGATTCAAGAAGCGCTCAAAGAGCAAGCCGTGAGCGATTGGATCAAGCCCGGTGATTCCAAGAACGTAGGCAACCAATGATCCTGCTGCAGATCCGCGACCTGGACCTACGCGAATTCCAACTTTCTTGGCATGAGCCACTAAGTCGGCAACAACTAAAAAGTAGCCAGGAAATCCCATTTTGGCCATGACATTGAGTTCGTAATTTAAACGTGTGCGATGTTCTTCAGTTGCGCGATCGCCGAATCGTGCGACCAAACCGCGCTCTGCTTCTTTGCGAAGCCAAGTGTCTTCCGTTTCTCCCGCAGGTACGGCAAAAGCCGGCATTAAGTTTTCATCTTCGCGCAGTTTTACATTGCATCGCTCGGCGATAAACAAGGTGTTATCGCAAGCTTCAGGGAATTCTTTAAAGAGTTCACGCATCTGGGCGGGAGATTTGAGATAGAACTCATCATTATCGAATTTAAAGCGCTTGGGATCTGCCAAAGTCGAACCAGATTGCACACAGAGCAACGCGGCATGTGCGGGCGCATCTTCGTGGCGGGTGTAGTGGAGATCATTCGTTGCAAGAAGTGGAAGCTTTAGATCGCGTCCCAGTTTAATGAGATCTTCTTTAACCCGGGCTTCCACATCGATGCCGTGATCCATCAACTCTAAAAAGAAGTTTTGTGCGCCAAAAATATCTCGGTAATCACTTGCTGCACGAAGCGCTTCCTTGTAATTGCCCATGCGCAAACGAGTCTGGATTTCACCACCAGGACAACCAGTTGTCGCAATAAGACCATCTGCATATCTCGAAAGCAGCTCGCGATCCATACGTGGCTTGTAGTAATAACCTTCAAGGGATGCCAGCGAAGAAAGTTTGAAGAGATTGGCTAGGCCGTGGTTATTTTCAGCCAAGATGGTCATGTGCGTATATGCACCACCTCCTGAAACATCGTCATCTCCCCCATCAGCCCACTGCACTTTCTTCTTTTCAAAACGCGACTCTGGCGCTACATAAGCTTCAATTCCGATAATTGGTTTAACGCCGACTTTTACCGCCTGCTTATAGAAATCAAATGCGCCGAAAACATTTCCGTGATCCGTCATGGCGATCGCCGGCATCTCTTGACGAGCAACTTCAGTTACGAGATCGCCGATACGTGCCGCACCATCGAGCATTGAGTATTCAGTGTGCACATGAAGGTGCACAAACGAATCTTTACTCGCTTTGGGCTGGGTTGGGTTTTCGGTTGTCACAGTTGCACAAGATTAGTCGTTAGGGCAGAACTGCCTCGGATAGCAACGCCAAGCAAGCCTGAAGGTCAGGTGCATAGGCAGCGTTGAGAACGAGTTCTTCAAAAGAGACTGGATGTTTGAAGCGAAGTTCGAGCGCATGTAACCACGGACGTGACATGGCTAAGGATTTTCCGAGGACAGGATCTGCGCCGTAAGTCATATCCCCTACTAGCGGATGATTTAACGCCGAGAAGTGCACACGAATTTGATGTGTGCGCCCAGTTTCTAATTCAACCTTTACTAACGAGACCGAGCGATAGAACTCGATAACTTCGTAGTGAGTAA
>Ga0214923_10004461_pt1 | contig 16870 bp, 31 predicted proteins | sample LL1510_MetaG_FD_177993 | JGI IMG/M metagenome (GOLD analysis project Ga0214923, IMG submission 177993) | Freshwater microbial communities from Lake Lanier, Atlanta, Georgia, United States - LL-1510 | ecosystem: Environmental > Aquatic > Freshwater > Lake | place: USA: Georgia | collected... | reverse complement strand
GTGAGTAATGGAAGAAAAATTGATTGGTATAGCACTTGGTTTGATTGTGGCGTTTTTCTTGGTTTTGGTAAGTATAGCGACAGTGAAAAGCAGTAATCGACACGCTGCCGAGATACAATGCAAACAATGTTTTAAAACTTGTGTTAAGGAGAGTGAGTGATGCCGATTATACAGTGTTACTTAAACGACGAGGAATTTGCAAATCTCAAAAAGATTTCGCAGGAAAAACAGGAAACACCTGAGTTTTTAGCCGAGGCAGCAATTTCAGACGCAATTTGTGAGTATTTCAGAGATAGGAGCAACCGAAATGACCGATAACCTAGAAAATTCACCAGCATTTCCACACATGCAATGGCATCCAAATGGAACGGGGCGGCAAGTCAATGGCATGACCCTGCGCGATTATTTTGCTGGGCAGGCAATGCAATCAATCATTGGCAATACCCATGCCGAGAAAACGAGGGGCAAAGCAGGCGTGCCTCTTATTGCGGGCTTTGCATACGAATACGCAGACGCAATGCTAAAAGCGAGGCAGTCATGACCGATAACCCCACAGAATCAGATCACCGTTTGATTACGGCAGCCGAAGAAATGCTGGCACATCATCGTGGTGAATTAAAACTAGAATCGCGTAAACAAGAAAGCGGCCTAGGGCACCGCATTAAGCAGGTGTTTCATTGGGTGCAGGTAGCGAAAGATGATAAAGCTAGTGTATAATGAAACACTTGAAGAAAACAGAATCCTGGCATGGGCGCTCAGAAATCCCCGCGCAATGGGAGGGTTGTTGCTAGGCTCCGCCGCCGTGGTTCCACTGACACAGGACGGTGGGCTTAAGCTATGGTTGCAGAAAATAGCAAAGAAACGCCTCGACGAAATTAGATTGGATAAGGAGATATAAATGAACCAGACCGAAATAGACGAAGCAGTAAACCTGATTGCTGAACTGGATGAGAAACGGACGCAGGAAGATTGGCAGTTATACGAATTAGTAAAAGGCGCTTATGAGGTTTGTGTAAAAGAAAACTATGCTTTTGGGGGCGTGTGCGTACCCCACCGCCTAAGTGATGCAGCCTTCATCGCCGCCGCCCCACTCATGGCACGCACAGTAGCAGCACAGGCCGAGAAGATTAAGCGGCTGGAGGCTTACAAAGCGTTTTTCGATTGGTTTTGGGGGAAATACACTGAGCAAGCGTTGTGCCTCGATGACGCGGCTGATGCCTTGGACACATTGCTGACATTGGGGCTGGTGGTCAGTGAACCTTACAACCCAGCAATACACGGAGAGAGCGGGGCGCAGGAATGGGGATGTGAATTAGGCGACCCTTGGTATTCAAAAAACGCAGCGATGAAGGAGTAGTTATGATAGGTGAATGGAATATACCATACCCGACACCAAAAGGTTGGCAATGCCCATGCTGCAATCGGTGTTATTCACCAAGTACGGCTATTTGCTTCTTTTGTGGAAACAATAAAACAACCAAAGAAACCACTCCGGAGCAACCGAAATGACTGATAACCTAGAGCAACGCATTAAGCACACCCTTGAAATGTCAAAGCACAAAGTTTTTGTGGAAGGATATGATGACATCATCCGCGAACTTCTCGGCGTGATTGATAGCCAGCGGGAGGCTTTGCTACACATTAAAGAAGCCACGAAGTGTAAGGCGCATTACGACGTAGCCCATAAAGCCCTCACACTATCCGCCCCGCTACAGGGCTGGAAAGAATGGGGGGTGTGATGCTGTGTTATTGCGAAACATGCCAGAAATTTTACCACCCATTAGGCATTATGCGTCATCGGGCAATGCACAGAGAGCGTAAAGAGAATTGCGTAATACGCATGAAAAAAGGAACCTTTGAGTACAATTTTGCAGGATTAGAAAAACCGCGTTCAAGATTAATTGAGGGGCAACCCAATGACTAAGAAGAAAAAGCCTGACTTGATAGACCACGCCTGCGAAATGCTGCAACTAATGGAAGCCGCAGAGGAAGTGTTGCGCCCTGTAAATCAAACGCTTCAAGTGCTGTACGGTGACTTTTACCCACACCACGGTATAGCAACGCAAGGGATTGAAAATAAGCTTGTTGTTCTGCTTGATGAGATACTTGGCGATGAGTTGGCATCATATTATCTATATGAATGCCGCCGGATGCCGGGTGGCGGACTTATTAAAGAGAAGAATGGTAAAGCGTGGCCTATCAAGAGCGTTTCAGACGTTAGAAAATACGCCAAACATTTAGCTAAGAAAACGGGAGTTAAGTCATGACAATCGACACATCAACAATCAAAGCTGGCGATAAGCTGTATTTATCTGATGGGCAGGTGGTGATACCCAATGAATCAAACGGATTGCGTATTGCAGGATGGACATTGTTATACCTGTGGGGAGATAACGGCAAGGCACTGCATCCCAGTCTTATCGGTGACATCATCCGCATCGAGCCAAAGCCTGAGCCTGTGGTGGAAACGTGCTTAGTAGGAAGGCTGGACGGCAGGCTTTGTGTTTTGTATAATCAAGATGATTTAGTTATGGCTGACCGCACTATTTACAAACTCACCTTCACCGATGGCAAGCCAAGCATTGAGAGGGTTAAGTAATGAATTTAACACCTGAGGAGATACTACAAACTGCATTTTGGGAATCTGATATTGGTGAGGACGTTAGTGTAATCAACGCTAGGCGAAATGCCGTGACTGTTGGGGTTAGACCATATATGAATGTAGTGTTGCAGCCTACGAAAAAAAGTTATGACAGGGATACGGCGTGGTTCAGTAATAAATATGGAGAGGTAGAGCCAGACCATTACGAGTATGTTGGCGTGGGGTTGGTAGGTATTGCCGGACAACTTTACGATATTGCAGAACAACTTGCTGCAAAACTTAGCTTTGCCGAAGCAAAGATTGCAAAATTAGAGGGGAGATAAATGCTGGAAATACCTAAATATATACCTGTGTATACAGGTAATGGGATATTTAGTGGTTATACTTAGCAGGTATACGAACACAATCCCTCCAAGGATACTGCAGAAACTCTATGTTATTTAAACTATGAACCACTCAAAATTTACAAAAGTGTTGAAGCTTGCCAAAAACAATGCGACCTACTAAATGGAGAAGTAAGATGAACCTTAATATAGATAACGACCAAGAAACATATCTAAAGAATTTAGAGGAAGTAACTGCTGCGTTAAAGCCTACAACCTTTAAAGAAAAGCATCTATGTAACTTTATAGCTAGATGGGAAACATATATCCCCAAGATGAGTAACGAAGAGGTGTACATATACCTTAATAGTACCTCCCCGCATCACAAAAGCGAAGGTATGAGATGGCTTTACGATAGGCTTTTAGGGGTATTAGTAGAAAGAGGAGCGTAGTATGAAAGATGAAAACGCAATAGACCTAATTATAACAGAAACAGGACTTCCTCCATATGATAAGGGCGCACCTATGGATAACACAATTCTTAAAGACGTAAATGACACGCCATATAAATTTAAATCTGGTATCACCGCTAGAGTGCTAGCCACGGGGGTGAATAGGGCTAGCCAAGTAACTAGGCAAGAAGCCCTCAAGTATTTGTCAGAGCTAGAGGATGCCGCAGGACAAGAGTTTTACACAATGGGAAAGCTATTTGTAACACAAAGATTAAAAGACACTAACTTTTGGGATATTGAAAGTTTTATTCGGGAGCTTACATGGTTGCAGGAAGACATTGCTGCTCTAAAAGAGATTACTGAAGTGACTGGAGGCATGGGAGAAGATTACATGGCCGCTGAACATGCCGAGTGGTATCATGATACGTTTGAAGACTTGAAATAGGAGAGGTTATGTTTCTATTACTATTATTTGCTAAAATCATGGTTATTACTTTATTGATGAGGTAGTATGTCTACGGACAACAAAATTCTACTACGGCTACTAAACAAATCGGCGTACGATAAGTACCGACAGCGGGTAAAGCTGCCGGATACCATCACTCCGTGGCTGCACACTATTGATGCGTGGTTTGCATCCCATACCACAGACATAACACCACAGGAACTATATGAGCTACATGTAGCTAGGTCTCCAGTTGCTACTAAAACGCAGCGAGAGCTACAGGAGGCATTCTTTAAGACACTATCTGAAACGGAATTCAATGAAGAAGTGATGGACTCCCTGCTGGAGCTACGTAACTTCCAAGATTGCTGCATGACATGGGCAGAACGTCTTGCAGAAGTAGCCTCTGGTAAGAGCAATAAGTTTGATGACATCGTATCAGAGATTACCTCGTATTCCCCAGAAAAAGCTGGTAAGTACGAGATAGCCACTATCGAGGCAGATGACATGCTGGAAGCAAGTCTGGCACAGAGTAAGTGGAAGTTTAACACCCCTATCCTGCAGGAAAAGATTGGGGGCATCGGCCCAGGAGTGTTCTTCCTCTTTGCTGCCCGCCCTAACGCTGGTAAGACGCTTATTGGTGTGCACTCGTGCTACTCTCCCGGAGGCTGGCTGGAGCAAGGGGCGAAGATTCTGTATCTTGGTAACGAGGAGCCTATCCATAGAACTAAGCACCGAGCTATCTGCGCCTATTTTGGGGTAGACTATAAGCACACGAAGGCACATCCTCAAGAATTCAAAGATATGGTGAATAAATTTAATGCGTTACATTCAGAGAAAGCACTCTTTATGCACGCTATTGGGCTGCCTTATAGAGAGTTGGGGGATATTATTGCCGAGCACGCCCCAGACATTGTGTTAGTTGACCAGATAGATAAGCTCCACGTACATGGTGCAGACATCCCAACCCACGAGAAGATGCGTACTATCTACACAAATACTAGGGAATGTGCGGTGAAGTACAACTGCGCTATCGGCGGAGTATCCCAAGCATCTGAGGCCGCAAGTGGTAAGAAGTTCTTTGGTTTTGACGCATTAGAAAATAGTAAGACTGGTAAAGGCGCGGAATTAGATTTATGTATCTGTATTGGTATGGAGAACCTTGACAACGATACAAATATCAGGTACTTTAAACTAGCGAAGAACAAATTAACTGGGGATGAGTCAACCGGCTCGTTCCTTATTAACAAAGAACAATCTAGGATTCTGGCTTAATATGAAAAAGAAACAGTATCGATTAGTCAAGCACACTGAGACAGCGTTTCTTTGGTGGGGAATCCATGAGTCTATCGTAGAAAACGGGAAGATATATTGGATTGGTAGTAAGGCTATCCGTAAATATGACAGCTATGACAGTGCCGTATTGGCATGGGGTAGGATAGAGCCTGATGCTGGGTTTATTGATATTATGGACTATGAAGACGCAGAGTTTTTCTTTGATAAACTAGATTATAGCGAACACGAGGAGTTGAACTTTGACTAAAACATCCATAACCCCATTCGACATACCTGCCGTTGAAAAGAAATACGGCGCTACCTTCGTGGGAGACTTCCCGACTAAGACAACTACGGGTTGGGGGTACGCGGGTGCGGTATTTTATCAACCTAATCCTGATGTAGATAAAGGTCACTCGCACCTTTTTGGGTTGGCTACATTCGTCGATGATAGTACAATTATCTATAATGCGTCCTACCTAGATGGGCATAAATTCTACGGGGTGCGCGACGGAGATACCTATTTATGGAGCAGGTATGTACACGATTTCAGAGAGGTTCCCGGCGGGTTTCTCGACGGAGGGTTCGATTATTTCCGACGGGTAGGTAATCCTAAGAATGAAGTTACGTTAATGATTAAAGATGGCGTTGTGGTAGAAGTAGATGACTAAAATAGTCTTAGATATTGAAACAACCGTGTACTGGGATGAGGAAGGTAAGTCATCACCTTCTCCGTATAATCCAGAGAACAAGCTGGTATCCGTCGGTTTAAAATGGTGTGATTCTGGGTATTCAGAGTACCTTTTTTTCAATCATTCCGAACTGCGTGAAGGCGAAGCTGCAACTAGTAAAAAACGGCTGCAACAAGTGCTGGACTCCGCCACACAGATAATTGGGCATAACTTAAAGTTCGATATGTCGTGGTTGTACGAGTGTGGGTTTACGTATTCTGGCTCGCTATACGACACGATGATTTTTGAATACATAACCGCAAAGGGGCAGAAGCCTATCCTATCCCTTGCTGCCTGTGCGGAAAGATACAACCTAGAGTTAAAGAAAGATATTCTATCCATATACCTAGACCAAAAAATAAACACGGATGCTGTGCCGAGATTTGAACTGCTTGAGTATGGCCTACAGGATATTGAGACGACCTACCAACTCTATGAATACCAGAGGAAGCGGTATAAGGAGAGCGAAGAGGTGCAGAGCATGTACCCAGTCATCAAGTTATCTAATGAGACGCTAGAAGTTCTTATTGGTATTGAGCGTAACGGTATTAAGATTGATACAGATGCGTTAGAGAGTATCGAGCAGGAGTACCGCAAGGAGCAGGCAGAACTGCAAGTTAAGCTGCAGCAGATGGTGCGAGATGTCATGGGCGACACACGTATTAACCTAGCCTCTCCAGACGATATGATGGCCGTAGTATATGGCAGAAAAGTAAAGGATAAGAAGGCGTGGGCGGAGCTATTTAACATAGGCACCGAGAGTCGCGGCGCGGTGCGTAAGAAGAAGTACCTTCGTAGGTTCACCCCCACAGAACTCCGAGACGCTGTGATAAAACACACAGAGAAGCTAGAGCGCACAAAAGCGTCTTCGTGCCCAGCCTGCTACGGCAAGGGGTATATCTACAAAAAGAAAAAAGATGGCTCAGACTTTAAAAAGCCGTCTACTTGCCAGACTTGTGCCGGACATAAGGTAGTGTATACAAGTACCGGCATCGGGGCTGGATTTAAGGTAAAGCCCCTATCGTATGAACATGCCTCTAGTGCTGGGTTTAGTACCTCTAAGAAGGCTATTGATGAGCTTGTAGCAGCGGGGGGATTATCCACGGCAGCTAGAGAGTTCCTAGAAGCTCTGCAGCGATTGAACGCTATTGATACCTACCTCACCTCGTTTGTGGGCGGTATTCGTAAGGGAATACGAGAGAATAATTTATGTCACCCCAACTTCAATCAGTGTGTAACATCCACAGGAAGGCTGTCGTCTTCGGGGCCGAACTTCCAAAACTTCCCGCGAGCTAACACCTTCCCTATTCGTAGAGTGTTCGTGTCACGGTTCGATGGTGGGATTATGTGCCCTACGGACTTTGCTGCTCTGGAGTACAGAACTGCCGTTATGCTTGCTGATTGCCCCGCCGGTAAGGCTTCCCTTTTTGAGGGCAAAGACAGGCACCAAATTTCTGCCGAAGTAATTTTTGGTGTTAAAAAAGACAACGTAGCACCAGAGATTTGGAAAGAATTGCGCCAGAAAGCCAAATCTTTTTCTTTTGCTCCCTTGTTTGGCGCAAGCGGCAGCGACGAGAAGACTCGCGCCTATAAGGAAGCCTTCTTTGAGGAACACACGGGAATTACTGCATGGCACAATGTCCTATGCACTGCCGCACTCACTAAGAAGCAGGTGCAGACACCATCTGGGCGTATCTTCGCCTTCCCGCACTGTGTACGAGACAATAACGGCAGCGTAAAAGGTAAAACACAGATAGTGAACTATCCTGTGCAGTCGTTTGCCTCTGACCTAGTATGGGCAGTTATTATTCCTCTGTACCGAGAAATGACCACTATGGGGCTTAGAAGCTGTATTGTACTACAAGTACATGATGACGTAGCTATTGATATTCACCCAGAGGAATACGAAGTAGTAATCGCCCTTATTAAAAAACATTTTAATAACGCTACAGCGTACTTGACAGAAAGGTTTAATTATGTTACTGATGTTCCCGTAGGATACGAAATAAGTATTGGTAAAAATTTAATGGATAAAAAGGAGGTGTATGCTAGTAAATAACCCAGAAATTAAGGAATATCTAAACCGCATCGAGCGTCTCGAAGATGAGATTGCAGGTCTAAAAGATGATGTGAAAGATATTTACTTAGAGGCAAAGAACAAAGGATACGACGTTAAAATCCTGCGTAAAGTAGTTAAGATTCGCAAGAAGGGCATCGAAGCCTATCAGGCGGAGCAGAGCGAACTAGAACTATATATGGCCGCAGATGGCCTTGTACCAACGGAATAAGGAGACAATATGAAACAATTAACCACAAATTACGTAGAAGTTGAAGACGAATCATACAAACAGATGTTCCAGATTCGAGGAGAAGAAGAAAACTTCTCTGCGAAGACGGTGAGATTTAAGCCCTACGCCAAGGTCAATAAGATTATTGAACGCGACGCCTCAGACCCATCCATCGTGGTGAATGAGACTATCTTCTTTGAAGGAGTTGCTAAGGGTCGCCCCATCCCAGACAAGCTGGGCGGCAATGCTTGTGGGCGCGTATTCCCTGCATGGCAGAACGGGGAACTCTTAACTGACGAGCAGAAAGAAGCCCAAAAGAATAAGAAGTGGTACGACTACTTGTTTGGTGAAGTGTATTTCGATAAATACCCCCCAGTGCTAGTGAACTTACGTCTTACTGGCCGGTTGGGCATGCATTTTAGCAGCTATCTCAAAAATTTAGGTCGAGATAATGGTAAATGGCCGTCCACGGTGTTTGAACTTACTGTTCGCGGAATGAAGGGTAAACCGCAATTTGCCGAGATTGATATTACTGTAGCTCAGGGGGGCTTAAAGCTCGAAGGCACAGAAGAAGTATTTCAGCTTATTACGTCGTATATTCAAGAACATAACGATAATATTACAGGTAATTTAGATGCTTAAGTTCGAGTTGACAAAAGAGCAGTATGATGCTATAATTAAAGTTCTAGCTACTACGCCTACAGAAATAGGGTTCTGGCCTACTTACTGGTTCATGATTCAGGCAGAACCTCAACTTAAGCCTCAGGAATAGTATGCACATTATCGAAAAACACATCCGAGATTTTCTATCCCTTGCAGCTACTGGGCAAGCCCCTTTTGATGAGGTTTTGTTAAATACCTGTAAGGAAGATATTCAAGCGAAGATTGTTCAAACATTCTACGAAAAGCCGGAGAAAGAGTTCCGACTTCGGATGTCGAATATCGGTAAAGACCTCCGCCAACTGATGCTAGAGAAGAAGTACGGCAGGACAAAAGCCGAGCCTGAATTTCTTCTAAAGATGTTGGCTGGGCATACTGCAGAAGCCATTCTTACGTACATTGTCAGAGCCTCTGGCTTAGAGTTGAAGACAAACACTCTTGTATCTCTACCTGTTGACGACACGATTATTGAAGGTGAAATCGACTGGCATCTTGTACATGATGACAAAGTATACGACGTTAAGACTGCTTCTGCCTACAGCTTCACTACTAAGTTCTCAAGCTACACCTCCCTCGCTGAAACGGATACTTTTGGTTACATCGACCAGCTTCTAGGTTACTCTATTGCCTTAGGCAAGGAACCCGGCGGCTGGGTGGTGTACCAGAAGGAGACTGGAGAGTTTAAAGTGCTCCCATATCCGTACCAGCTTAAGGACGTACAAGAGGGGTTCTTTAAGCGCCTACGCCACCGTATCGCAATTATCAACTCTGATGTAATGCCCGCGTGCGAGGGGGTAGAACAAGAGACTTTTTATAAGAAACCAACCGGCAATACGATTATCGGTAAGAAATGTCGCTATTGCCCTTACAAACAATTATGCCACCCTACCGCTAAAAAAGAACCTTCCAGAGTATCTCAGGCGAGAGAAAAGCAAGATGTGTGGTATTTAAAATAGGAGTATAAATGATTCGTTTATGGATTGACGACGCGACGGTTAAGAAGCATGTTAATGAAGACGGGGATTTAATACTTAGAGTAAAAGACATTTATTTTTTTAATAGACAGGATGTTGCTTACGAAGAAGGCTACCACCTAGAATTCAACAACGATATGGATGGTGGCTTTGAACTATACTTACCATATGACGATATGAGAAACTTATATCTGTTATTAGGTAGACGCCTACTACAATACGCCCAAGGAAAAATTCACGAAACTGATTAGGAGTTACTATGCCACTTAAGAAAGGCTCATCTGCTAAAACCATTAGCACAAACATTAAAAAAGAAATTGCGGCGGGTAAGCCTCAAAAACAGTCGGTAGCGATTGCGTTATCTGTTGCCGCTGGTAAAAAATCTAACGCAAAAAAGAAAGGTAAATAAAGTGAAGAACGAGAAAAAAGAATCGAAAGCCTACGAGGCAAAAGAAACTAAAGGTGCTAAAATGGCAGGCACTAAGAAAAAAGCAAAAGGCAAAATGGGTGGAAGCTGTGGCAAAAAAGGGAAGTAAATCTCCTGCGTGGCAGAGAAAAGAAGGTAAGAATCCCGAAGGCGGTCTGAACGCCAAAGGGAGAGCCTCGTACAACAAGGCCACTGGCGGCAATCTAAAAGCCCCCGTATCTAAAGAAGAGGCTGCTAAATCCCCTAAATCTGCATCTCGACGAAAGAGTTTCTGTAGTCGGATGGAAGGTATGAAAGATAAGAACACCTCCGCCAAAACCGCCAAAGACCCTAATAGCAGAATTAATAAATCCTTACGTAAGTGGGATTGCTAAGCATCTCCCTCCATCAATCACTTTTGGGGGCGCTTTGTCGCCCCTTCTTTTTATGAGGCTTTCCATGGTACAAATCGACTACTCTCGTGATGCTCTTCTTGACGCATTTGCAATCCGCACACTTAAAGACCGCTACATGATTGAGGGTGAGAAATCCCCCCAAGATGCGTTTGCGAGGGCGGCTAAGGCATTTGCCGATGATGATGCTCACGCTCAGAGATTGTACGATTACGTATCTAACTTGTGGTTCATGTTCTCGACCCCAGTATTGGCTAATGGGGGCACTAAACGCGGATTGCCTATTAGCTGCTTTGGGGCCGAAACTCCTATTTTGACAAAATCGGGGTTCAAGTATATTTCAGAAATTGTTGTTGGCGACAAGGTTTTAACACATACAGGCAACTATAAAACTGTAGTTGCTACACGTAAAATTGAGTCAGATGATATTTACGAACTTGTTGTCAATAAACGAGCCACAAAACTGACCGTGACAGGAAATCACTTAATCTATACCAACTTAGGATGGGTGAGAGTGGATGAATTGGACAAATTTGTTCATTATGTTGCATGTAACCATAAAGTTAATATAGTAGAAAATGACTATATAATACAAATTACAGAAAATACTAAGTATGGCAATGGAAAATTTGAAAGGGCAGAAACTAATCTTAAAGTTGCTGTAACTGATGATGTAGCGTGGGCGTTAGGTTTTTGGTTTGCTGAAGGTAGTACAAGCTCTACTGGGACACTTAAAGTAACTAATAATAACAAAGAGATTTGCCAAAAATGGGTTGATACCATGACGACTGCTTTTGGTGTACCGGGCAAAGTACGAGCTAACAGGACGTGGTTTGATGGAGAGATTAATTCAAAAACTTTATGTGAATTTTTTGACTCCGAATTTGGAAAAGGCTGTAAGACTAAAACTTTGACAGATTGGATTGTGGAATTACCTAAAGAAAAACTACAAAAATTTTATGCTGCTTTTTATCTTGGGGATGGATGTAAAACAACCAACGCCCCAATGATTGAATTAGCTAATCCTAAACTAGTTGCTGGATTATCAACTATCTTAAACAAATTGGGTGTTAAACATAGCTTACAGTTAGCTAAAAAAACGTCAACTGCTACTAACGGAATTATATCTGTCTCTATAGGGAAAGGCCAACAAAACAATAAAAACTCCCCTCGTTGTGGCCTTCTTATGCATGATGGGTTGATGTATAACTGTATTGATAGTGTAACGAAAGTCGAAAAGAAAATTGATGTGTATGATATACAAGTTGAAGACGATGAATCTTTCTCCGCTGCTGGCATTGTAGCACATAATTGTTTTCTGTCATCTGTGGATGACAGCCTTGCAGGCATTATCGACCATGAAGCAGAATCCTCGTGGTTGGCGGCTATGGGAGGCGGTCTAGGGGCATCGTGGTCAGCACTACGCACAAATAAAACGAAGACAAGTCGCGGGGGCGAGTCCACCGGCGCTATCCCATTCATTGCCCAGTTCGACAGGAAAGTGCTTGCCTATCGTCAGGCGGGTACCCGTAGAGCAGCATACGCAGCCTATATAGACATATCCCACCCAGAGATTGTAGAATTCGTCTCTATGCGTAAGCCCACTGGGGGAGCCGCAGAAAGAAAGTCTCTAAATCTGCATCATGCAGTAAATATATCTGATGCGTTTATGGATAAGTTGTATGCTGCAGACGACTCGTGGGAGCTTATCGACCCGCACTCAAAGAAAGTTACAGATGTGGTGTCAGCACGAGAACTATGGCAAGCCATTCTCACGATGAGAGTAGAGACGGGGGAACCGTATATCCACTTTATCGATACGTCAAATCGTGCGCTACCACAAGAACAGAAGAATCTTAACCTATTGATAAACAACAGTAATTTGTGTAGTGAAATCGTTTTGCCAACATCCGCAGAGAGAACAGCCGTGTGCTGCTTGTCGTCAGTGAATCTGGAGAAGTACGACGAGTGGAAAAATACCACGATGGTTGCAGACCTGATTAAGATGCTGGATAACGTGCTTGACACGTTTATTGAGGCGGCAAATCTTTCTGACTCGGCTAAGACCTCCATTCGTCGGGCTACTTTCTCGGCATCAAGAGAGCGTAGTTTAGGACTAGGAGCTATGGGCTTCCATGCTTACTTACAGAAGAATTTGATTCCTATGGAGTCAGAAGAAGCAGCTAAGATAAACGAAGAAATCTTTGCGTCTATTCGGGAGCAGGCAGAGAAAGCCACGGAGGAGCTAGGACGAATTAAAGGCTCGTGCCCAGACTACGTTGAGGGCGGCGGCACTGGGGTACGGAGAAATATGCACCTTATTGCTATTGCCCCGAATGCGTCCAGCTCTATCCTATGCGGCAACACCAGCCCAAGCATCGAGCCGTACTCTACTAACAGCTTTAGCCAGCGCACAGAAAATGGAACTAACATCTTTAAGAACCCCCACCTGACGCGGCTACTTGTGGAGAAGGGGATGACAGAAGATGAAATTAAATCTGTGTGGCGGTCTATCGCGGCTAAAAAAGGCTCGTGCCAACACCTGACCTGCCTTAGCGACCATGAAAAAGCGGTGTTCAAGACTTCCTTCGAGATTTCACAAAAGACACTGGTTAAACTCGCAGCAGACAGGCAAAAACATATTGACCAAGCACAATCGTTGAATCTATTCTTTAAAGCGCCTATTGCAGTGGAAGAACTTCACGATACGCACTATTCTGCATGGAAACTCGGCGTAAAAACCTTGTATTATATGCGTACCAGTATCGAGCGTTCTGGCGAAAATATCGGCCAAAAGATAGAAAGAGCCGGAGAGGGCTTGACAACAGATAAAAATACTGATACGTTTGTACAGACCCAGTTTAAGACAGTGACTAAAACTGGATTTGAAATCGAATGTGTGGGGTGCGAAGGCTGATGAGACATAGGTACAGAGCATTGCCCGGTAGTAAGGTACAAGCTATCAATAATGATATTCTTAGGTACTGCTATGCTACTGGGGCAAGTAAAATTTCAGGAGAAGCCCTGAATTATATTTGTGAAATTGAACATCAAATTACGGGGATTTATCACCCCACAGATTTATTTGAAGTATTTCACAAATATGTAGATGGGCATAATTATGTCCTACTTACTCACGTTAAAGATTTAGAAATGGTTGCATAATGACGATTTTAGATAAACGAGATTTTTATAAGCCGTTCAGCTACCCGTGGGCGTTTGATTATTACCGCCAGCAGTTGAAGCTGCACTGGATTCCTGACGAGGTTCCTATGCAGAGTGACATCTCTGATTGGAAGCATAATATGACAGAGGCAGAGAAGAACCTACTCATGCACATCTTCCGTTTCTTTACGCAGGCGGATACGGATGTTGCAAAAGGGTACGCCCAGTTCTATTTACCTAAGCTATCGTGTCACCCCGAGGTCACCCAGATGCTTACCACATTTGCTTCGTTTGAAGCGATACATGTTGAGGCCTATGCCCTGCTGTTAAACACGTTAAACATCCCAGACTCCCAATTTCAGGCATTCTCAGAATATAAAGAGATGGCCGACAAGCACGAATATATGTCGGCAATGAAAATGGATTCTGTAAAAGATATTCTCCGTACTATTGCTATTTATAGCGGGTTCGGGGAAGGCATGCAGCTATTCTCTAGTTTTGCTATCCTGATGAACTTCCCTCGTTTTGGGAAGATGAAGGGTATGGGGCAGATTGTGACATGGTCTATCCGCGACGAACAAATCCACTGCGAAGGTATGTTACGACTGTTCCGCACTATTGTCGAGGAATATCCAGAAGAATGGACGGATGAGGTTCGCGGAAGTATTTACGAAGCCTGTCGCCGCATGGTAGATTTAGAAGATAAATTCGTAGAGCTGGCTTTCGAGCAAGGCGGCATCGAGGGGCTTGACAAATCAGAGTTATTGCAGTATATTCGCTACATTGCAGACCGAAGACTTTTACAGATGGGGTTAAAACCTAACTTTGGTGTAAAAGAGAATCCGTTACTGTGGCTCGAAGAGATGTTGAATGTACAAGAACATGCTAACTTCTTTGAAACTAGAGTTACAGAATATCAGAAAGCAGCTATTGAAGGAGACTGGAATAAAGTATGGAAATTTTAGCACTGAGTATTGCCGTAGTGGCTGTAGTAGCAATTACGGTTTGGTATATTAACCTTTTTATTGGAGACGAATAATGGCCGCACTAAATTTAACTAAGGAAGAGTACATTCTTAAGGCTCGTATCGGCGTTGATGGGGAGTCTGGAAAACCAGTATACCGCATTGTAGGTAATATGCGTAGTAATGACACCGGCCCGTATGTGCGCCTCAAAAACAGCGAAGATTTGCGCAACGCTCTTGAACAGGTTCCAGAGGGCGGCTCACTATACCTTAACCTTTACTTACCTTATCGTTCAACAGATGAGTAAGGTTGAGGAAGAGATTCTACGGCAGTTGATTGTCACCAGAGCAGACCTTCTGGAGTGTCAGGATACTGTCGAGCATCTATACGCAATAGTCGAAAACCTTAAAAAGGATTTGATGACTGCGTATTATGCAATAGAACATATTGCGGAATTATCCCCGCAATACGAATACGCCTTGAATACCGTTAAACAGAGTATCCATTTTAATATACAATACTCGCCCCAAATGATTAGCATGAAGGAGCACTAATGACTGAAGAGCTACCACCACTAGCAGCGAGGGTAAAACACTTTTCCGACTGCTTTTTTATCGCCCAATCACGGGGACGCAGGTTCGTCGTTTCTAAACAGGAAATTATGGAACTAGTTACCGCCGTTGCAGAATTAGAAACACGAATTGCAAAAGGAGAAGTACATGACAGCCAACACACCGCAAAGCCGAAAGGCGAAGGGGAGAACATTACAAAAGGAAGTGGTGAAAGCCATTCTACAAGTGTTCCCGACGCTGACGGAGAGGGACGTACAATCGACGAGCAGCGGGGCACCCGGAGTGGACATAAAACTGTCGGAAAAGGCAGTGGAACTGCTACCTCTGGCATTAGAGTGTAAATTCACCGAGGCTTTTTCGTTGTGGAAGGCGTGGGGGCAGGCAGTCAGCAATAGCGGTAGATTAAACCCCGTGGTAGTGCATCGTAAAGCACGCACTAAACCTGTAGCAATCGTAGACTTAGACTATCTGCTATCGCTACACGCAGAGTGCGATAAATTAGCTCGTATGGTGGAGAAAGCTAATGGCTAAAGGCTTAGTCTTAGATTTAGAAACAAGCTACATTCTAGCGCACACGTTTAGTCTGTACCCAGACTCTATCTCCCACAATAATATCGTGGAGGATTGGCGCATCCATTGCGCTGCATGGAAGTGGGTAGGGCAGAAAAAAGTGTATACGGCTACGGAAAAAGATAGGGATGATTTTGGCGTTGTGGCTAAGGTGGCAGAAGCCATTAAGAAGGCTGACTATCTCATTATCCATAACGGCATTAAGTTTGACATGAAAAAACTTAACGCTCGTATTATCTACCATAGACTACCCCCTATCCCTGCCTTACCAGTAGTTGATACGCTACGAGAGGCTAGGGCTTGTGCTGCTTTTACATCCAATCGGCTGGACTACATTGGCGAGTATCTCAACGTAGGTAGAAAGCTACATAATTCGCCCGGACTATGGACAAAGGCATTTAATGGTGATAGAAAATCTTTGCGAGAGATGTCTTTGTACAACGTGCAGGACGTGTTACTACTAGAGGATGTATATAACGAAATTCGTCCTTACATGAAAAAACACCCTAATGTGGCGTTAATAGATGGTAGTGACGGATGCCCTTCGTGCGGCAGCCCGTATTACGAAAAACGAGGGTTTGTACACAGCAGAACCACCACGAAGCAGCGATACAAATGTAATTCGTGTGGAACATGGTTTACAGATAAAAAAGCGTTGGCTATTGCGGATAAGAGGTAACATATGACAAATACTAAACTAACACTACAAGAAATTTCTACTATTATGGCAAAGAATCCCTTGACAAGTAGAGAAGAACAGTTTAGGATACTAGCAGATGAGGAACGGGAACGTGAGTACGTAGCATCTTTTGTTTCGGTTTCCCATTGGGGTCTCTTCCACAAATAAGTTGGAGCTTATATATGACAGATAACGTAAACCGCCCCCCACACTACAACCAAAATCATAAAGGTATTGAGTGCATCGAGGCTATTGAAGCCGCACTAACTCCAGAAGAGTTTAAAGGCTACGTGAAGGGTAATATCATTAAATATACGTGGCGAGAGCGCTACAAAAACAAAGACGAAGAT
>Ga0214923_10004460_pt1 | contig 16873 bp, 15 predicted proteins | sample LL1510_MetaG_FD_177993 | JGI IMG/M metagenome (GOLD analysis project Ga0214923, IMG submission 177993) | Freshwater microbial communities from Lake Lanier, Atlanta, Georgia, United States - LL-1510 | ecosystem: Environmental > Aquatic > Freshwater > Lake | place: USA: Georgia | collected... | reverse complement strand
GGCATGACAGGCTGAAGCCTGTCCTACGTCGGGCATGACAGGCTGAAGCCTGTCCTACGTCGGGCATGACAGGCTGAAGCCTGTCCTACGATGCGGGATGGTCAGCCGCGCTTCGGGGGTGTGAACTTGATCTTCTTGATCAGCTCGACGATCTGGCCGTCCTGCACCTTGCCGGAGACCGCGGTGATGGCGCGGACGACGTTGACGTACTTGAGGCCGTAGTCACAGTCGAACTCGACTTCCGTCCGCTCGGCGAGCGAGTTCGGGCCGGTGTCGGTGCCCACGAGGCCGATGACCCGCTTCCGCAACTCCTCGAAGTCGGTGACGGGCGTGCCGTTCATGGCGATGGCCGCGAGCCCTCCGTCGGGGCCGGCGCTGAGCTTGACCCGAACCGGGGGCACCTGCTGGTCGTCGGGGGCGGCCGCGGCGGCCGCCCCGAGCGGCATGCGGATGTCGAAATCGCCCTCCGGGGCCACCACCTTGAGTGAGCACATGAAGAACGACATCAACTGAAATACGACGTCGATCATCGGCGTCATGTCGACGGCCACCTTGTCCCCCAGCGACGACTCCCGTTTCGCCATCGGACTCTAGCCCTCGTCGTATTGGGCCCGGAGCGCGAACCGCTCGAAGCCCTTCTCCTGGCAGATGCGGATGATGTCCTGCACCTCGCCGGTCTTCGCCCTCCCGTCGGCCCGCACGATCACGGTGGCCGCGCTCGGCTCCTTGCCTGCGTCGATCATCACGCTCTTCTCGCGGTCGAGGTAGGCCCCGATGTCGCGGACCGCCACCAGCTCGCCGGCGTAGATCACGGAGCCGCCGTTCGTGAGCTGGAGCGTGATCGGCGTCTCCATCGCGCCCTCGACGGGCTTCGCGAGCTGGCTCAGCGGCAGCTGGATCCGCTCGTCCTGCTCCGCCTCCGAGAAGTTCATCACGAACATGAAGAACGTGATGAGCTGGAAGGTCATGTCGATCATCGGCGTCATGTCGATGTCGGTACTCGACGGTGCTCCGCCCGCTTTGCGTGCCATGATCGGCTCACTTCTTGCCCACGCCCTGGAACCGGGCCATGAGCCGCATCGCCTCGGTGTCGACGTCGCCGTTGAGCTTCTGCAGCCAGTTCTTGAAGAGGGCGAAGCAGGCGATGGCCGGAATCGCGAGCCAGAGCCCGATCAGCGTCGTGATCAAGGCCTGCGAGATGCCGATCGCGAGTTCGTTCGGCTTCGGCGCCGTCGAAGACTTCGCGATGATCATGAAACTCGCCACCATCCCGTCGACCGTGCCGAGCAGGCCGAACATCGGTGCCAGCGCCCCCACGAGCGACACGTAGCTGATCTTGTGCTCGAGCTTCATCGCCTGCTCCCCCTCCTCGGCCTGCAGCGACTCGAGCGCGGCGCCGTAGCCGGCCTGGAGCTTTCCCATGCCGGCGGCGAGCACCTGGCCGAGGTACGAATCGTCGTTTTTCGCGAGCTCGTAGGCCTGCTGGTATTCCTTGGCGTCGAGGTGCGCCTCGAATGCCTGGCTGAGGCCGGGGGGCATCAGCACGGCCTTGCGGATCTGCAGGAAGCACATCACGAGCAGCGCCACCAGGCCGAAGGAGAGCGCCAGGAACACGATCACGTACTTGATGCCGAGCGCGTTGTAGTAGAAGACGAGCATGCTCTCGCCTTCCTCGGCCGACGGCTCGTCGGCGGCTCCCTCGTCCTGGGCGATCGCCGTCGCCGGCCACACGAGCGTCGGCGCCACGGCTGCCGAGAGCGGCATGACGGCGACGAGCAGCCGGGCGACGAGGCCGGGGAGCTTCTCCATCCAACGAGCCGAACAGGTCCCACGGCCGCCGTCACTCGCCATCCGCATCACGTCTCTCCTTGCAGCAGGTACCACTTCCGCCCCCATCGTACGCCAAACGCGGGTTTCCCGCAAAAACAGGCTCTTTCCACCAGGGCGGCCGGCGGCCCGCCTCATGCGCCCCCCGCCGCCTGCTTCCTGGCCCACGGGCTCGCCGGGTAGGAATCCAACAGTTGCTTCCGACACTCGCGGGCCCGCTCCGGGTTTTTCGCCTTCTCCCAGAGCTCCGCCAGGTGGGCGAGCGCCTCGGCGTGGTTGTCGGGGCTGCCGTTGTAGACGAGATCGACCGTGAGGTACGCGATCACGGCGTCCTGGTCCCTGTCGCCCGCCGCCCGGTAGGCCGAGCCGAGCACGTTGTAGGCCCGGCCGAGCAGCTCCTTCTCCTCGGGATCGGCCTGGCCGATGATGCCCTGCACCAGGGCCACCGCGTCGTCGTTCTTCCCGAGTTTCGCGAGACACCGGGCCTTGCCGAGCTGGGCCGCCCGCTTCTGCTCGGCGCCCGCGTCGTCGCCGGCGTCGATCGCCAGCGCCGCGTCGAATTCCGTCAGCGCCTCGGCGAATTTCTGCTGGTCGAAGAGCATGCCCGCCTTGGCCGCCGCCGACCGCACCTTGAAGGCGGCCGGCCCCTTGGCGAGCGTGGCATAGGCGGCCAGCGCCGCATCGGCCTTGCCGGCCCGGGCGAGGAGGTCGCCGAGGAGCTGCTGCATGTCGTAGACGTGATGGCTCTTGGCATGCTTGGCCAGGAACTCCGCGACGAGCCGGCCGGCCTCCTTGGGATCGGCTCCGGAGGCGAGCGCGGCCCGGCCCGCAGCCGCCGCCTTCACGAAGTCCATCTCGTCGAGCAGCAGCTGGTCGGCACCGTCGAGCTCCGTGGCCTCGACCTTCGCCACCTCCTCCAGGGCGTCGGCCGCCCGGCCACGGGCCAGCAGCGACCGGGCCGCCCGCAGCGACTGCGGCTCGCCGCCGAACTGCACCTCACGCAGCCTGTCGACCGAGACCTTGCGGGATTCCCCGCCGCGGTCCTCCATCTCGATGCCGTCCGCGGACGTGCCGACCACCTTCCCGGTGAGCGTGCCGTCGGTGGTCACCACCCGGTCGGGCGCCTGGGCCCGGGCGACCGGAGCCCATCCCACCGCCGCCAGCGCGACCGCCGCCGCCGCCACCACCCGCGCCGACGAACCGCCTGCCCGTGTCTGCCTCATCGAAAGAATCCTCCGCTGTTCATGTTCCCGCGTTCGGCGGCGTTCCGGCCGCCTGCTGCGCCTCCCTGAGGCCCGCCAGCCCCTTCGGCGCCGGATTGCCGCGGCCCTTCTCGATCTCCTTGAGGAGCCGGTCGAACTGCTTCTCCATCCCCTTGCCACCCATCTCCGGATAGAGCTTGTACGTCACCGCGACGTCGTTGTAGGCCATCTCCAGGAGTTTCTCGCGATCCTGGGCGGCGACCTCGGCCCGCTTCAGCCGGCACTTCGCCACGTTCAGCCGGGCGGCGAAGAACCGGTTCCGCGCCTCGAGCGACTTCTCGTCGCTGCCGGCGAACGCCTGCCGGGCCAGCTTGTTGGCGATGCCGCCCCAGCCCCAGATGACGCTCGCGCCCTGCTTCCTGCCGACGATCGCCTCCTTCAGATACTGCTCCGCCTTCCCCTTGTCGGCCGACTTCTCCCCGGCCGCCTGGAGGAGCTCGGCCGCCTGGATCTGGCCGTCGAGCGAGTTTTGCCGCCGGGGATCGGAGAACACCTTTTCGATCTGCTCGAGGGCCTCGTCCCACTTGCCGAGTTCCCGGTAGACGCTCGCGATCTTGAGCCGGATGGAAGGCTCGAACTTCGCGATCTCCTCGCCCCCCTTGTCGAGAAGCCGGCGATAGGCCTCCGCCGCCTTCTCGAGGTAGCCGTCGGCCTTCGCCCGGGGCACGGCCGAGCCGGTGCCCGCCCCCGAACCGAGCGCCAGGTAGGTCGTCGCCACCCACATCTGCGACGAGACCTTCGCGTCGCGCTTGGCGACGCCGTCGAGAAACTTCTCGAACCCGCCGAGGATGGTCGCGGCCCGCGTCAGGGCTTCGGGGGATCCCGCCTTGGCCTCGGCACCGAGCTCGTCGAGCTGGGCCTGCAGGTCCTGCCCCATCCGCCGGTACATGTCGGTGAGCTTGGCGGAGGCCTCCTCGCCCGTGCCGGCGGCCGCCTCCAGCCTGTCCATCGCCTGCTGCGCCTTGTCGAGCTGGTCGGCCTGGATGAACGAGCGCAGCGCCACCGTGAGCGCCGTCTCCGCCAGCGGGCCGGTCGTGAAGGCGGGGTCCTTGCCCGTGACCAGCGCCCAGGGGCCGTACCCGGGCTGCTCCAGCAGCCGGAGCGCGAGATCGCGGTCGCCGTCCTCGAGTGCCATCTGCACGCGGGCCAGCGCGCCGGCCACGGCCGTCTTCGACGGGGCGGCGCCGGCGGGAACCGCCTGCAGCCCCTCGTCGATCGCCTCGGCGGCCCGCCTCTTCCAGGCCGCGAGCGCGTCGGCCGGGGGGCGCACAGCCGCCTCGAGCCGCCGCTTTTCCAGCACGTCGCGCCACAGGGCGGAGCCCGCCCGCAGGAGCACCTCCGACCGGCGGGGCGACGCGGCCGGGACGTCCGCGAGGATCTGCAGCAGCCGCTCCGGATCCCGGGCCTCGGTGGCCGTGGCGATCACGATCACGGCCGCGTCGGCGCTCTCGGCATCCTCGGGCCAGGTCCGCATGATGAGCCCGGCCACGTCGGCACATCGGCGCTTCGCCGCGTCGCGCCACTCCGGCACGCCGTCCTTCGAGAGCTGCTGGAGGCTGGCCATCGCCACCTTGGCCGCCTGCCGGCTGCCCTTGGCGTTGGGATACCGCTCCGCGAGGAAGGTGCCGAGCGCCGCGGCGTCGTGGAGCCGCCGGGCGTCGAAGAGCATGAACGTGAGCATGTAGCGGGCCTGGTTGACCGCGTCGAGATCCTCGGCCGTCGCGAGCGGCACGGCCCGGCGGATCCCTGCGATCACCTTGTCGCGTTCGGCGGCGGCTGCCTTCTGGGCCGCCTCCGCGTCGGCCGCCTTGCCGGCGGCCTGCGCCTGCTTCGCCTCGCCCTGCTTCTGCTGCATGGTCGAGAGCGACATGCGGGCCGCATCCATGGCCGCCTCGAATGAGGCCGCCACGCCGCCGGCGTCGTCCGGCAGCGACTTCCCGAGCTGCTCCAGCAGCGATCTCGCCTCCTTGGCGTAATCGCGGTTGACCTTCGCCACCTCCAGGGCGAGCCGCTTCGCGTTCTGCAGCAGCGGCCGGGCCTTCGCCTTGTCCTGGGCCGCGTCGGCCATCCGCTCCAGGTACAGCCCGGCCCGATACTTCATCCCGAGCCAGTCGGCGTCGAGCCTGTCGGCCGGAACCGAGGCGAGCACGATCTTCTGCAGGCGCTCGTCGAACTCCTTGAACTCCTTGTCGGCGTATTTCTTGAGATCGAGCCAGCATTCGAGCGTCGAGTTCACGGCCTTCGCCCGCAGACCGGGGATGAAGCCCGTCTCGCCGTCGAGCGAGCGGACGTCGGCGAGCGTGAGCAGCGCCTTCTCGGCCAGTTTCTTCCGCTCCTCGGGCTTCGCCTCCGCCTGCGCCAGCACCCAGTAGTTGCGTCCCTCGTAGTACCTCGCGAAGAGGCCCGCCCCCCGGCTCCGATACTTCTCGTACAGTTCCTTGTAGTCCTTCGCCGAGGTGTCGAGCGCGGCGCGCCACTCCTTCGATCCGGGCGCGAGGGCCCTGGATTTCTCGTAGTACGCCCCGGCGATCAAAAGCCTCGTCTGCAGGAGCTGGCCCCGCAGGGAGTCCTGCCGTTCCTCGAGCTGCTCGATGACCCGGGTGTCCGAAGGCTTGCGCGGCCCGCGCCTGGCCCCCTTGCCGGAGTCTTCATCGTCGCCCTTCGACGTGCCCTTCATGTCGGCCAGCCGCGCATCCACCCCGCGCAGCTCCTTGAGGACGGCATCCTCCGCGTTGGTCGGGGTGGCGATCTCCGTGTCGGGCTTGGTCTGGCCCTCGAGCGCCTTGATCGCGCCGTCGAAGAAGGCCCCGGCCTCGGCGAGCCGGGCCGCCGCATCCTCGCCCGCCCGCTTCGACTGATCGACCTTGGCCCGCCCGCGTTCCACGAGCAGGTTGCCCTTCTGCGTGAAGGCGGCGATCGCCTGCTCACCCGCGGGCGATTCCTTGAGAAAGCGGTCGATCTCCCGCTCCGCCGAGTCGAGAATCTGCGCCCGCTTCTTGGCGTCCGACTCCAGCCGGCTCACGGCCACGAGCGCCGTCGCCCGGCGGAAGGGCACCTCCTTCTGCAACGCCGCGGAGGTTCCCGGATCCTTGGCGAGCCGGTCGAGCACCCAGATGGCGACGTCCGGCATCTGCCGCTCGTCGAGCGCCTCGATGAGACGCCGCGCGACCACCTCCTGCGTCGGGGCCGGCTCGTCGGCGACCGCGAGGCGGGTTCCGCGCGCCGCGGCGCAGAGCACGACCGCCAGGACGAACGCACGCCGCGCCGTGCCGCCGGTGACGATGGGAGCGGTGGTCATGGATCGAGACGCCGGGAGCCGGGGCGAACACCAAAAAATTGTGCGAACCTCGCCGCTTGCAGTCAAACCGCCGCGGTGGCCGGCGGCGGATGGGGGCAGGCGGCGGGCGTCAACGGCCCGCGGCGGGGCCCTCCGTCAGATCGTCGAGCAGGCCGACCAGTGTGGCTCCGACCGCCGTGACGTCGCCGCGTCGCCCCCACGCGGCGGCCACCGTCCGGAGCTGGTCGACGACCGACCGGGCCGGCGCGACATGCACCGATCGGCCCGCGACTTCACTCACGCCGACGGCCAGCAGGAGTTCACAGCCCCGGGGCGAAGGCAGGGCTCCGTCGACGCCGTCGATCGGGACGCCGTCAGCCGTGAGCCGGCGCGCGACCCCCGCCTGATCGACGAAGGTGAGGAACGCGGCAATGCCCGGAATGCGCGTGGTCACGCCCCGGCGGGGCACGACCTCGTAGACGGCCCTGATCGCCTCCCCGCCGTGCAGGTCGATCGTCCTGACCACCGCCGCGGATCCGCCGCCCGCGGCGAGCGACTCCGGCACCTCCTGCCTGTGCCCGACGAGGCGGAACGCGGCGATCGACTCCGGATCGAACCTCACCTCCAGTTGCACGCCGCGGGCCACTGCCGCCGGCCGGGCGAAGACGGCGTCCGCGACGCGCCGGCGGACCGTGGTCGGATCACTCACCGCCCATCCGGGCACGTCCGCGAGTTGGTCGGCGACATCCCCCTCCGGCACGCCGCTGATCAGCAGAAACACCGGCCCGCCGGCGCCGGCGGAGCCCCGGGCCGAAGTCTGCCGCCAGCGAAGCAACGCCGCGCGGCCGGGCCCCGAGCACCGCTCGGCGTGGGCGCCGTGCGCCACGACGACGAGCCTCGCGGCAGCGCCCGCCCGAGCCATGGTCTCCTCGGCGAGCGTCACGGCCGCATCCAGATCGGCCACGCCGAAAGGCGGCTCCGCCTCGAGTTCCGCGGCCAGCCGGGCGATCTCCGCCGCGCCGGCCCGGATCGCGGCCAGCCGCGGACGCGGCTCGGCCACGACGACAGTCAGTCGATCGTCCGGGCTCATGCCGGCGGCCGCGACACCGAGCCCGCGGCAGGCAGCCACCCACAGCGGCAGGGCCGACGGCGCCGCCGAATGATCGAGCACGAGCAAGGCCTCATCGGCACCGTGAACGTCGCCGGCCTGGTCGTCGGCCGCGGGCAGGTCGACGCACACTTCGACGAGATATCCGGGCCTGACCGCGCGGAGCGAGCGCACCGCCGACAGGCCGAGCCGCGGCCCTCCGCCTGACTCGCCTCGGGGAGCGGCGGGGAGCGCCGCCACCACGTGCTCGACCCGCATCGCCTCCATCTCGACGCGCCGCTGCCGGCCGGCAGGCAGGGGCCAGACACGGTCGAACGAATCGGTCGCGACCCCGAGCGGGGGGCGGTCGGCGGCGAGCGAGGGAGCCAGCGCCGGATCGACGAACGGGTGCTCGCCGTGCGCCATCGCGAACGCGACGTCGAATCCGCGGGTCCGGGGCAGAGGCCTGCGCACGGTGCCGCCGGCGCCGTCCCAGGCATCGGCCACCACGCGCATGCCGGTGAAGGGTGCGGCGCCACGCCCTGCCCCCGTGCGGCGGGGCGGAGCACCCAGCGGCACCGGCGCCCCCCTGACTTCGGGCACGGGCCGGCGGGCCGGGAGCTCGTCGTCCGTCGACGCCGACCCGCCCGGCAGTCCTCCGACCGCCCCGCCCGGCGGGGCGGACGCGACGCGGTCTCCGGAGGGTGCCGCGGCCTGCCCCGGAGAACGCGACGGCTCGGCCCGGTCGTCCGCCCGCCCCGCAAATCCCGTCGGCGCCGGGATCGATGGACGGGCACGCGGCGGGGCGACGTCGTCCGCCGGCCGCGTCCGGAGAACCGCCACCCCGAGAATCGCCGCCGCGAGCGCGAGCAGGGCGCCGTCGCCGAGGGCGGCCCGCAGCCACCGCACCCCGCGGACACCGGCGGCGGGCCGGTCGCGCGCCGATCGCGGCATCCGGGCGGGCGGCGAAGCAGCCGGCCGCACCGCCAGAGCCGGTGGCACGGCGACGTCGGTGAGCATCCGATCGATCGCCGCGTCGTCGAACACGGTCGAGGGACGCAGGCGGGCGGCGAGGTTCTCAGGCACGGGAACGCCACGGAGCACGTCGTCGAGCGCGGCGTCGGTCCACCGGTCGGGAGTCATGCGATCACCGTTCGGACGCGCGGGAGGAGCCGGCCCGCGGAAGGGCTGCCGCACGCAGACACTCCCGCAGCCGCGCCCGTGCCCGGCTGACGCGCGAGAGCACCGTGCCGAGCGGGATGCCCTGCAGATCGGCAGCCTCCTGATGGGTCAGCTCCCCGACCACGACGAGCAGCAGGGTCTCGCGGAGTTCGCCGGGCAGCGTGCCGAGAGCCCGCTGCATCGAGGCGGAGAGCTCGTCGGCGAGGGGCTCCGGGCCGGGAGGGGCCACGATCCCCTCGGCTGCGTCGCCGAGCGTCGCCGCGCCGGCGCCGCGACGCCGCCAGTGGTCCGCCACGCGGCGGCGCAGGATTCCCAGCAGCCACGCCCGCTCGCTGCGGCTGGCCTGGTAGAGGTGCCGGCTCGACCATGCCGACCGGAACGTGTCCTGGAGCACGTCCTCGGCGTCGTGGACGTCGCCCAGGAACCGGTAGGCCACCCGGTAGAGCGCGGGAAGATGGTCGATGGTCCATTGCTCGAACCGCGACGCGCAGTCGTCGGCATCGCCCTGGTCAGGGGGAGGGGATTCGTGCGACATGATCGAGCCGCGTCTCCTCCCTGACTGTTCCGCCGACCCACGGCGAACTATTCCAGGAGTCCGGGCGGGCCGATTCCACGTCCCTCTAGCGCCCGGCCAGCTGGGGTGCCCGGGCGGCCCGCGTGGCGGCCGCCGACGCGGCCAGCCAATTCGGCACCTGCCCGGCAGGGGGCAGCTTCACCACCCGCGCCGACCGGATGCCCTGGCAGGCCCGCACCGCCCCGAGCGCCTCGGCCGAGGGCTCCTGGTCGAGGTTGAGCACGCCGATGGCGTCGCCGCCGGGCGCCGTGCGGCCCACCGTCATCTGGGCGATGTTCACGCCCGTGCTGCCGAAAGCCGAGCCGACGCGGCCGATGATTCCCGGCACGTCCTGGTGCGTGAACACGAGCAGGGTGCCGTCGAGGTAGGCCTCGAGCCGGTGCCCCTCGAGCTGCACCAGCCGTGGCATCGCGTGGCCGAAGAGCGTGCCGGCGGCACGGTGCACGCGCTCGCCGGCGACGAGATCGACCGCCACCACGGAACTGAAGGCCCCCGGATCGGTGCGGCTCTGCTCCACGAGGTCGATGCCCCGTTCCCGGAGGAGCACCTCGGCATTGACGATGTTCACGTCCTCGAAGGCCGTCTCGAGCAGGCCGGCCGCGAACGCGGCGGTGACGAGCTTCGTGCCGCGCGATGCGATCTCGCCGCGGTAGGCGATCGAGCACGACCGGGGAGCGGCGTCGTCGAGCTGGGCGAGCAGGAGCCCCAGCCGCCACGCCAGGTCGAGGAAGCCGCGCACCCCCTCGAGCACCGCAGGGTCGACGGCGCTGGAGTTCACCGAATGGCGGATCGTGCCGGTGGAGAAGAAGTCGACGAGCAGCCCGACGCCCTCCACCGCCACCTGTGACTGCGCCTCCTCGGTGCTCGCCCCGAGGTGAGGCGTGACGAGCACACCCGGCATCTCGAAGAGGGGGCTCTCGGTGCAGGGCTCCTTCTCGAAGACGTCGAGCGCGACGCCCCCTATGACGCCGCTCTGCAGCCCCTCGACGAGGGCCTGCTCCTCGTAGATGCCGCCCCGGGCGCAGTTCACCAGCCGTACGCCGCGCTTGAGGATCGCGAGCTCCGGCCGACCGATGAGGTGCCGCGTCTCGTCGGTGAGTGGCGTGTGCACCGTGAGGTAATCGACCTCCGGCAGCATGCCGCGCACGGTGTCGACCAGCTCGATGCCCAGTTCGGTCGCCCGATCCGGGGCGAGGAACGGGTCATAGCCGATCACCCGCATGTCGAAGGCCCGGGCCCGCTTGGCGACGGCCTGCCCGATCCGGCCGAGCCCCACGATCCCCAGCGTCTTGCCGGCCAGTTGCACCCCCATGAACCTGTTGCGGTCCCAGCGGTGGCCGCGGAGGCTGGCGTCGGCGGCGGCGATGTTCCGCGACAACGCGAGGATCAGCGCGAAGGCATGCTCGGCGGTGCTCAGGGTGTTGCCCGCCGGCGTGTTCATCACCACGATGCCCTGCCGCGTGGCCGCCTCCTTGTCGATGTTGTCGGTGCCGACTCCCGCCCGCACGATCGCCTTGAGGCGGTGATTGCCCGCGAGCACGTCGGCCGTGATCTTCACGCCGCTGCGGCAGATGGCACCGTCGTGCCGCTCGAGCGCGTCGCGGAGGGCCGCGCCCGAGAGCCCCGTCGCCACCTCGTAGGTGATGCCCACGTCGGCGGCGGCATCGAGCAGAGCGAGGCCGTCCGGGCTGAGCGTGTCGAGCACGATGATCGAGGGCATGGGATCCTCTGGAAAGGGACGGGGAGGGCGGGGCGCCGTCAGGCCCGCCGGGTCTGCTGGAATTCGAGCATGTAATCGCGGAGCGACTCGACGCCCTCCATCGGCATGGCGTTGTAGACACTGGCCCGGATGCCGCCGACCGAGCGATGCCCCTTCAGGTCGACGAGCCCGCGGACCGTGGCCCCCTTCACGAACTCCTTCTCGGTGGCCTCGTCGGGCAGGCGGAAGGTGACGTTCATGTCGGAACGGCACTCGGGCCGTGCGTGGCCGGCGTAGAAACCGGCCGACGCGTCGAGCACGTCGTAGAGCAGCTTCGCCTTGGCACGGTTGTGCCGGGCCATGCCCTCGAGCCCTCCCATCGAGTCGCGAATCCACCGGCAGACGAGCCCGAGGACGTACACCGCGAACACCGGCGGCGTGTTCGGCCGGGACCCGTTCTTCACATGCGTGCGGTAGTCGAGCATCGTGGGCAGGTCGTCCCGCGAGCGTTCGAGCAGGTCGCGGCGGATGATCACCGCCGTGACGCCGGCGATGCCCGCGTTCTTCTGGGCGCAGGCGTAGATGAGGCCGTAGTTCGCCACGTCGACGGGCCTCGAGAGAAAGTCACTGGAGCAGTCGCACACGAGAGGCACCGCGCCCACGTCGGGATCCCGCTTCCACTGCACACCCTGGATCGTCTCGTTGCTCGTGACGTGCACGTAGGCCGGAGTATCCGACAGCCTGATCTCGCCGGCGGCCGGCAGGCGGTCGTAGTTCGTCGCGGCACCGTCCCAGGCCACGTGCACACGGCCCTCGCGTCGGGCCTCCTTGACGGCCGTCGCCCCCCAGGTGCCGGTGACGACGTAGTCGGCCGACTCCGGCCGACCCCGTAGCAGGTTCATCGGCACCATCGAGAACTGCAGGCTCGCCCCTCCCTGCACGAGCACCAGCTCGTGCGAGTCGCCCACGCCGAGCAGACCCTTCAGGTCGGCGAGCGTCTCCTCGAGGATCCGGTCGAAGGCCGGGCTGCGGTGGCTGATCTCCAGCACCGAAATGCCGACGCCGGGCAGGGCCAGCAGTTCGTCGCGTGCCTGCTCGAGCACCTCCAGCGGCAGCACCGCGGGGCCGGGCGAGAAGTTGAACACCCGCTCTCCGTCCGAAACGAGACTGCGCTCCGTCACGGCATGCCTCCACGAACGCCTCCGCGGCGGGCCGGCCGCGGGGTTCCCCGCGTCGCGCGGCGGTCACCGGCTGGCGATTCCGGGCAGGATAGGACCGCCCGGCGCGACGGTCAACGGGCCACCGTTCCCGACGCGGCGGCCGACCCGTTGAGGACGGCGACCCTGGCCGCCACCGCCGGCTGCCGTCCGTCCACGGCGAGCGCCCGGGAGTAGTTCTGCAGGGCCTGTGCCGGGTCGCCTCCCGCCTCGCGCAGCCGCCCGAGCGCCACGAGGGCCCGCGGGTTGTTGGGGTCGATCGCCAGCGCGTCGACGAGATGGTTCTCCGCCTGGCGGACGTCACCCTGCTCCTGCCAGAAACGGGCGAGCTCGATCTGTGGATTCGGGTTGGCGGGCTCGCGCCTCCCCCAGTCTTCCAGCTGCGCGACCGCCTCGCCGTCGCGTTTCTCCTCGACCAAGAGCACGGCCAGCGCCCGCTGGCAGGCCTCGTGGCTGGGGCTGCGGGCGAGGCAGAGGTGGTAATACTGCTCGGCGGTCTGGAGGTCGGCGGGCCTGCGGAAGAGCTTCGCCTGCTGGTGATAGGTGGCCCCGAGATTGTAGAAGCAGTCGGGGCTGCCGGGTTGGCGGGCGAGGGCCTGCTGGAAGTGGTCGACGGCGCCTTTGTAGTTGCCCTGCTGGTAGAGCTTCACGCCCTCCGCGTTGTCATTGCGCACGAGGCCCCCGCAGCCCGCCGCCAGGCAGGCGCACCACACGGCGACCGCGATCGATGCCCAGGACGGCTTCATGAAGCGGGACCGTACCGCCGCTCCGGCCCCCGGAACAAGGCCAGCCCAGCCTGCCCAGGCTTCGCATCCGTAGGACAGGCTTCAGCCTGTCATGCTCCCCGTAGCACAAACTTCAGCCTGTCATGCTCGCGCTGTCGTGCTCTCGGCTCGAGCACTCGCGGGGCGGGCGTAGCCGAGGGAGCGGACGACCTCGAGCACTTCGCTGCAGGTCGGGAACATCCGGCCGCTCGTCCGCTTGTACCGGTCGAGGGCCTGCATGAACTCGAGTTCCGCGGCGTCGTACTCCCGCTCGCACGTCGTGGGGTCGATCATCCGCCGCCGGGCAAAGGCGGTCTGCGGGGCTCGCACACCATGCTCGACACGGCGCGTGGCACACCGGGGGGTCTTGAGGGTCGCGTTCGACATCGGGGAGGCTCCTCGCTGCAAGGGATGCGGCCGGCACGGGCCTTCCGGTGGGAAGGTCTGAGGAAAGCATGACCGCTGCCGCGTGCGCAAGCTGTGCACGTCCCGAAAAATCTCCCGTCGGCCCGGGTCGTCCGGCCGGCGCGACCGGCACGTCCCGGCCGGACCGTCACGACCGTCACGACCGGCCGTCAGCGGTTGTTGAAGAACTTCCGCAGCGCCTCGGCGGCCGCGTCGCGGGAACTGTCGGCCGACTTCTTCGCGGCCGCGGGGAGCATACCCGGTTTGGACTGCGACTCCTTCACCGCCTGGATCGCGATGCTGCTGCTCGACTTGGAGGAGATGCCCGATTGCGAGGCACCCGATCCGGCGGCGTCGGCCGGCGGACCGGCGTGGATGTCGCTCGCGTCGACCGCGGCGGAATCGGCGGCGGGGCTGCCCGCCGCCAGCGGCAGCGTCTGCGTGGTGTCGAACATGCCGGCCGGCGCGTCGTCGGCCATCAGCCACTTGGAGACGTCGTCCTCGGCGCCGTCCTGGACCGGCTTGCCGCACGAGACCTTCAATTCCAGCGATCCGACCCGCACCACGTCGCCGTCCGACAGGCGGGTCTTTTCCGTGATCCGCACGCCGTTGACGAACGTGCCGTTGCGGCTGTTGAGATCCTCGGCCCACGCGTCGGCGGGCCCCACGTGGATCGCACAGTGACGGCGGCTGACGTCCTCGCTGAGCGGCCGCACGTCGCAGTCCTCGGCCCGGCCGATGAGGAGCGGACTACGCCTAATCGAGATCGCCCGTCCGGCGCTCTTGCCCGACGCCACGATCAGTTTCGGCTGCATGGCTGAACGCTTCCGTGATTGGTCCGCTGCGGTGTGCCTTCGCTCCCGGTATCCTACTCAGCGTCCTCCGGGTGAGAACAGGGGGAGGCGGGCCGACCCACCCGGTTCAGCGCCGGCCGGTCCAGCGGCAGTCGGCGAACCGGCGGGCCCGTTCCCTGACCAATGCTTCAGGGGCGAACGGCCCCTCCTCGGCCACGAGCTTCATGGCCAACGAGTCGGCGACGACCCTCAGCCACCGCTCGGCGAGCGGCCGCGCGTCGGCGGGGGAGAGGCGGTTTCGGGTGAGTTCCCGCAGGCCGGGATGGGAGGCCTCGCCGGGCACACCGCGGTTTCGCTCGAGCAGCAGGCTGCCGTGCTGCATCACGGCCGCCGCGAGTCGACGCTGGGCGCTGCCCATGATCTTCGCATCCCCGCCGTGATCGGCGTCGGCGGGGAGGACGAGGTCGCCGGACGACCGCCTGTCGAAGCAGAAGAACGGGTCGTCGTGCCGGGCCGCGGCCCCCGCCACGTCCGGCGTCCAGAGCGCCGCGACGACGCCGTGGTCGGCCAGCGCCAGCCGCATCGCCCCGTGCAGCGCGTCGTAGAGAAGCCGAGGGCTGCCACCCCACGGATGGGATTTCGGCACGGCGGCCGCGTAGGTCAGGTCGCTGCCGTGCACGATCGCCCCGCCGCCGCTGGGCCGGCGGACGAGCGGCACCCCGGCGATCGACCGTTCGGCCCGGGCCGCGGCGACGCTCTGAAAGCCACCCAACGAGACCGACGTGCCACGCCAGCCGTAGACCCGCACGCAGCAGGCGTCGCGGACGGTCGATTCCGCGGCGAGCAGCTCGTCGGCGGCCATGTTCCAGGGGCCGTCGGCCGGCCGATCCCACCAGACGTGCAGGTTCATCGTGTCGGCGCCGCAGGCCGCCCGTCCCGCGGGCGGCGGTCAGTGGGGCTGGCTTTTCACCACTGCATCATAGGCGGCCTGGTCGAGCAGGGCCGACATCTCGGCCGGGTCGTCGGGCCGCAGGCGGACGATCCACCCGGCCCCGTACGGATCCCTGCCGAGCGTCTCCAGGGCGGAGGGCAGGGCGGTGTTGACCTCCACGACCTCGCCCGAAACCGGCGCGTAGATGTCGCTCACCGCCTTGACGCTCTCGATCTCTCCGAGCGACTCACCCGCCTTCACCCGTCGGCCCACGTCCGGCAGTTGCATGAACACGAGGTCGGTGAGGGCCTCGACGGCGTAGGAGGAGATGCCGACCGTGACGAGGCCGCCCTCCTCGGGCCGGGCCCACTCGTGGGACTTCGCAAACTTCATCGCTGCTGCCATCGTTCGTTTCTCCTCGAAGAACGGACTGCCATGATCGTCGCCGATCAGCCGCGGCGGTAGAAGGGGAGGGGGGTGACGCGGGCGGGGAGCCGGCTCTCGCGGACGACGACGTCGAGCGCGGTGCCGGAATCGGCCACGGCACGATCGACGAGGGCCTGTGCCACGGCCCGGCCGATCGTGGGCGCGAAACTGCCGCTCGTCACGCCGCCGACCTCACGATCGCCCTGCACGACCACGCCGCCCTCGCGGGCTGCCCGCTTGGTGTCGAACTCCAGGCCCACCCGCACCCGGCCCCGCGGGCGATCGCGGAGGTCGACGAAGCGTTCGTGGCCGGGGAACGACCGGCCGTCGAGCGTGACGCCGAGGCCGAGGCCGATCGCGAACGGGTCGCTCCCCTCGCGCAGCTCGTGGCCGTAGAGCGGCATGCCCGCCTCGAGCCGGAGCGTGTCGCGGGCCCCGAGGCCGCACGCCGCGAGCCCGGCCGCCCGGCCCGCCACGTGGATCGCCTCCCACACCGGCTCGGCAGCCGCGGCGGCGACGACGATCTCGACGCCGTCCTCGCCCGTGTAGCCCGAGCGGCTCACGGCCGCCTCGTGGCCGGCGATGGTGGCCGTGGTCGCCCGATACGTGCCGAGCGCCGCGATCCGCGCGGCGTCGGCGGCGGGACAGAGGCCGCCCACGATCTCGACCGCCCGCGGGCCCTGCACGGCGATCATCGCCGTGTCGCGAGTCCGATCGACGAACCGTACCCCCGCCGCCGGCAGCCGCGACTCGAGCCAGGCCACCACACGCGAGCGGTTGCTCGCGTTGACGACGAGGCCGAGCCGCGGCGTACCGTCGGGAGAGTCGGCCTCGCGCGACACGATCGCGTCGTCGAGGATCACGACGTCGCCGCCGCCTTGAAGGCTCCCCGTGACGAGCGTGTAGCGCAGCCGCCCCGGCTCGATCCCTTCCACCCGCCTCGTGAGCAGCCCCTCGAGCCAGTCGATCGCCGCTGGCCCGGTGACGGAAAGGCGGCCCATGTGCGAGACGTCGAACAGGCCAGCGGCCCGCCGCGTGGCCAGATGCTCCTCGACGATCGAGCCATACTGCACCGGCATCTTCCAGCCGGCGAAGTCGACCATCCGGCCGCCGTGAGCCTCGTGCCAACGGCAGAGCGGCGTTTCAAGCAGGGGCGCTGTCATGTGCGGAATCGTAGCAACGACGCCGCGAATCTGCCGAGTGGAGGGCTGCGCCGGAGGTTCAGCCCTTGCGCGGTGCGCCGGCTTCGGGCCACCCGATCCCCCTCGCCGGACGTTCGCTGCGCCCATCCCTGGCAATCCTGTTCGGCACGGCGATTGCCTGACCGTGGGGCAAGCGTCCCGCTTGCCGTAGGACAGGCTTCAGCCTGTCATGCTTTACCCCAACGCGCCCAATCCGGCTCGGGGTAGCCCCGTACCATCTCGCCGG
>Ga0214923_10004459_pt1 | contig 16874 bp, 28 predicted proteins | sample LL1510_MetaG_FD_177993 | JGI IMG/M metagenome (GOLD analysis project Ga0214923, IMG submission 177993) | Freshwater microbial communities from Lake Lanier, Atlanta, Georgia, United States - LL-1510 | ecosystem: Environmental > Aquatic > Freshwater > Lake | place: USA: Georgia | collected... | reverse complement strand
TTAAGGCGGCCATTCGTCGTGCGGTGATCGCCAATAAGCTGGTCCCGGTGGTTGGCGGTTCGGCGTTCAAGAACAAAGGAGTCCAAAGCTTGGTCGATGCCGTGGTCGAATATCTTCCCAGTCCGATCGACATTCCCCCCGCCGTCGGACACAGCACCGAGAATCCAGAAGAAAGAATCCCGGTGAAGGTCGATGATGGGGAAAAATTCTGCTCGTTGGCCTTTAAGCTCTGGACGGATCCGTTTGTCGGTAAACTGATCTTTTTCCGCGTCTACTCCGGGAAGCTTTCGAAAGGGGAATTTATCTACAATTCCCGCACAGGAAAACGGGAGCGGGTCAGCCGACTGATCCAGATTCAAGCCGATAAGCGCGAGGATATCGACACGGTGTTTGCCGGGGATATCGCCGCCACCGTCGGTCTGAAGGATATTGCCACCGGCGACACCCTTCGCAACGAAGACCTGGAAATCACCCTTGAACCACCCAGCTTTCCGGAGCCCGTCATTTCCATGGCCGTCGAACCCAAGACCAAGGGGGACCGCGAAAAGATGGGTGAGGCTCTCCAGCGTCTGTCCGAAGAGGATCCGACTTTCCAAGTACAATCCAACGAAGAGACCGGCCAAACCATTATCAAGGGGATGGGGGAACTTCATCTGGAAATTATCTGCGACCGTCTCAAGCGGGAATTTAGCGTGGAAACCAATGCGGGCGCCCCGCAAATCGCGTATCGTGAGACCATCACGAAGAGCTCGGGCGGCGAAGGAAAGCTGATCAAGCAGTCCGGCGGGCGGGGTCAGTACGGCCACGTCATCCTGCAAGTGGAGCCGCAAGAACGCGGCAAAGGCATCGTGGTGGAAAACAAAGTCACCGGAGGAAATATTCCAAAGGAATATATTCCCGCGGTTAAAAAAGGCGTGGAAGAGGCCCTGCTGAACGGGGTGATCCACGGTAGTCCGGTGATCGACATGAAAATCCAGATCATGGACGGTTCCTATCACGAGGTGGATTCGAACGAGTTGGCCTTCAAAATGGCCGCCATTTTTGCGGTCAAGGATGCGATGCAAAAGGCCGGCCCGATCCTTTTGGAGCCCATTATGTTGGTGGAGTGTTCGACGCCCGATGAGTTCCAAGGGGACATCCTGGGGGATATCAATCGTCGCCGGGGGAAGATTATGAATGTCGACTCCAAGAGCCTCACTTCCATCGTGAAAGCTGAAGTCCCTCTGGCGGAAATGTTCGGCTATGTGAACACGATCCGGTCGCTCTCCCGTGGACGGGCGGCCTACTCCATGGAGCCTTCCCACTTTGAACAGGTTCCCTCCAGCGTGCTGGCGCAAGTCACCCAACAAAAGAAAGGCTGATCCCATGGCCGCAACCCGCATCCGTATCCGTCTCAAGTCCTTTGATTATCGCCTGCTGGATAAAGCGGCAGGGGAGATCGCTGAGACCGCCTCTCGCACCGGTTCCCGCGTGGCGGGCCCGATCCCTCTTCCCACCAAGATCGAGCGTTACACAGTCAACCGCTCCCCCCACTGCGACAAAAAGAGCATGGAACAATTTGAAATCCGCACCCACAAGAGGCTTCTGGATATCCTGGAGCCCTCCGGCAAGACGGTGGACGAGCTAAAAAAGCTGAACCTTCCCGCCGGGGTCGATATCACCATCAAGATTTAACCCGAGGAGAAACCACGATGATCGAGCGTTTTGGCATGATCGGAAAGAAGGTCGGTATGACCCGGATCTATGATGATCAGGGACAAGCCACCGCCGTGACCGTCATCTCGGCAGAACCGAACACGGTTTATGAGGTTCGCACCCCTGAAAAGTGCCGTGTGAAAGCGGTGGTCATGGGGATGGGCGAACGCAAGGCCTCACGGACCAATAAGCCTCAACGGGTAGCTTTCGAAAAAGCCGGACGCAAAAACCCCCTCGTGCTGCGCCAATTTCGGGCGGCACCCGCTGATTTGGCGGTGGGGGCAGAAGTGAATGTGACGCGTTTTAAGGCCGGTCAATTGGTGGACGTGTTGGGGGTTTCCAAGGGGAAGGGCTTCCATGGTGTCATGCGTAAGCATAACTATGCCGGACAGGCCGATGCCCACGGTTCGACGACTCATCGTCGCAACGGCGCCATCGGTTGCCGTTCGACTCCCGGTCGCGTCTACAAGAACGCCGGGATGCCGGGACATCTCGGAAGCGATAATTGCACCATTCAGAATTTGAAAGTCATGCAGGTGAGGGAGGGGGAGAAGCTCATTCTGGTCCGTGGGGCGATTCCCGGACCGAATGGTTCCGTGGTCATTGTGCGGGACGCGATCAAGGAACCGTTGAAGGCCTGACGTCATGAGCAAAGCCAAACCCATCAACTTAAGCGCAGCCGAGAAGGCATTGGGCGTTGAGCTCTTCAAGAACCGGAAGGCCAGTCAGGCGCTGCATGAGGCCGTGACGGCCTATCAGGCAAATCGTCGTGCCGGAACCCATGCCACTTTGACCAAAGCCACGGTCGACCTGTCCGGAACCAAGCCCTGGAGGCAGAAGGGTACCGGTCGCGCGCGTGCGGGTTACAAATCTTCCCCAGTGTGGCGTGGCGGTGGAGTGGTCTTCGGTCCACACCCACGGGATTACAGTAAAAATCTACCCAAGACGGTGCTTCGGACGGCCCTGCGTCGGGCCATCTCGGACCTAGCCACCGCCGGTACGCTGCATACAGGATCGGCCCCTGCCTTAAAGGCTCCGAAGACCAAGGAGCTGATCGGATGGATCAAGGATGCAGGTTTGCCGCTTTCCGTTTTGCTTGTCCTCTCCAAGCCAGAAGAGGCCTTGGTAAAGGCCGCCCGTAATCTCCGTGAAGTGGATGTCCGTCCGGCCCGGGAGGTTAACGCCGAAGATCTGTTGCGCCGCCGGCAGGTATGGATTTCCGAAGAGGCTTGGTCGGAACTTGGACGTCGCCTACAACCGAAAGTCAAAAAGGAAAGCGCCTCATGAGATCACCCACGGAAGTCATTTATTGGCCCCGCGTTTCTGAAAAGGGAACTCGTCTGGCCAGTGCCCACAACCAGTACCTCTTTGAAGTTGCTCCGGACGCCACCAAGCTGGAAATCCGGCAAGCCATCACGGCCTTGTTTGGTAAGAAGGTTGTTCGCGTGAATACGATGCGTCGCCAAGGTAAGGTTCGGCGTTCCCGTCGGGGAGAGCCGGGTCGCAAGAATCACACCAAACGGGCCATCGTGACCCTGGCCGCAGGCCAGAAGATCGAGTCGGCGTAAGGAAAATATATATGGCCCTTAAAGAATTTCGCCCCCTGACGCCCTCCCTGCGGTACACCATGCTGCGGGATTTCTCGGAGCTGACCCGTGACTCCGTTCCGGAGAAATCGCTCCTCGAGATCAAGAAACGGACCGGAGGAAGAAACTCCTATGGCCGGATGACTTCACGTCATCGTGGCGGTGGCCACAAAAAGAAGTTTCGTATCATTGAATGGAATCGGGCCAAACGTACCGCTCCCGGGAAAGTGCTCGCCATTCAGTATGACCCCAATCGTTCGGCCCGCATTGCGTTGCTGGAGTATGGCCCGAAGGATCGCGCCTACATCCTTGCTCCGGAAGGCTTAAAGGTCGGCACATCCGTGGTGGCAGGAAAATCCGTGCCCGCGGAAGTTGGAAATGCCTTACCCTTGCGGGCCATCCCCCAGGGACTGCCTTTGCACAATGTCGAATTGGTCCCGGGACGGGGTGCCAAAATGGTTCGTTCCGCCGGGGCGGCCGCGATTTGCACCGCCATCGACGGGGATGATGCCCTCCTGCGTCTTCCTTCAGGCGAAGTGCGACGCCTGCATGCTGATTGCTATGCCACAGTGGGACAGGTTGGAAACATCGCCCACGAAAAGGTTAGTTTAGGGAAGGCTGGTCGCGCCCGCTGGCTTGGCCGCCGACCCCACACCCGTGGAATGGTCATGAACCCGATTGATCACCCCATGGGCGGAGGACAGGGAAAGAGCAAAGGTGGTGGTGGGCGTCAGCATCCGGTTTCCCCCTGGGGACAGTTGGCCAAGGGTTTGAAGACCCGCAAACGTCACAAGCCCTCGAACCGATTCATTGTGGAAGATCGGAGAAAGAAGAGATCGTCATGAGCCGAAGTCTGAAAAAAGGTCCATTCATGGACGACCATTTGATGGAGAAAGTCCAGAAAATGGGGGGAGCCAAGAAGCCGATCAAAACCTGGTCACGCCGTTCGATGATCGCGCCGGAATTCGTGGGCCACACCTTCCTGGTGCACAATGGTAAAGCCTTCAATCCGGTTTTCGTAACGGAAAACATGGTCGGCCATCGGCTGGGCGAGTTTTCCCCAACCCGCGTTTTCAAGAAACACGGTGGCCATACGGAGAAGGTGACCAAGTGATGAATATCGCCCTGGTCTTTTCGGCTCTCCTCAGTGCCACGGTTGCCATGGCGGCTCCGCAGGTTGTCACGGATGAACTCGCGATGGCGCAGGCGGAGGCGAAGGCGTACCGGGAGGCTTGGCTTGAGCTAAAGAGAAGGGACGAAGTGTTGGGTCTGACGGGCTTAAGTCCCGAAGTGCACGATTCCCAGGATAAGGTGGCGCGACTCTCCGGTGAACTGGTCCGCGCGCAAAAAGACCGGGAAACCCTTGTGCAAAAAGCTGAAAAGGTCATTGAAGCCTCCATCCGCTGGGCAGGGGAAAGTGACTCGTCCAAAAAAGCCTCGGCCCGGTCCGATTTTGAATCGATGAAACGTGATTTCCTTGCGACGATCCAGAATACAGGGGAGGCCCGGCCTTTGGCTTCCGGGGTTACCGATGCCCAAGTGGTGGCCGTGGATCGCAAGCAGCAAGCCTTGGTGCTGAACCTTGGAAGGGCTCAGGGTGCCCGGGAAGGTATGCCTTTCCGAATCCTGCGCGGGGACAAGGTGGTGGGGAGTTGCCGGTTGATCGAGGTGCGGGAAATGGTTTCTGCCGGCATGACGGAACAACTTAACCAGGGCACAGAACTTAAAGTGGGGGATCGCGCCGCGATCTTAGCTGAAAAATGAGCAACGAATTAAAAACGTCCCGGGCCGAAATGAAGTACGCCCGTATGTCGGCCTTCAAAATCCGCGATATGGCCCGCGCCCTCCGGGGTCTGGCGGCGCCCGAGGCCGATGCCCGTCTTCGCTTCGCGCCGCAAAAGTCGGCCCGTCTTCTCATCCAAACCCTCCGGTCGGCCGTGGCCAACGCGGAAAACAACCATTCCATCCCCGCCGAAAAACTCGTGGTACACGAGGTCATGGTGGGAGAGGGGCCGACCTTCCACCGTTTTCAACCGAAAGCGAGGGGAAGCGCCGGTCCGATCCGTAAACGGACCAGTCACATTCGCATCACTTTAAGGGAAGCTGCTCCTTCCGTGGAGAAGCCCGCGGCCAAAATCAAGAAGTCGGCCAAAGCAAAGGCTGAAGGGAAGGGATAAGACACGTTATGGGACAAAAGACACATCCAATTGGTTTCCGGCTACCGGTCACGCGCAACTGGCGTTCCGTCTGGTATGCGGACAAAAAGAATTTTCCCGTTTTCCTGCATGAGGATTACCAGATCCGTCACTTCATCAAGAAGCGCCTGGAGAGCGCTGCCATTTCCAAGATCGTGATCGAGCGCGCCTCCAATCGTGTGCGCGTGACCCTGCATACCGCCCGTCCTGGATTGGTCATTGGGCGGAAAGCCAGCGAATTGGACAAGCTGCGGGACGAGACCCAGCAACTGACGCCGAACCGCGAGGTGTTGATCGATGTGAAGGAAATCAAAAACCCTGAACTCGATGCCCAGTTGGTGGCGGAGAATATTGCCCTCCAGCTGGAGCGTCGGGTTTCCTTCCGTCGGGCGGTGAAAAAGGCGATGCAGACCACCCTTGATTTCGGTGCGGCCGGAGTGAAGATCCGTGTCGGCGGTCGATTGGGCGGAGGGGAAATTGCCCGCACGGAACAGTATCATGAGGGCAAGGTCCCTCTGCACACCCTGCGCGCCAATATTGACTACGGATTTGCCGAGGCCATGACCGTGGCGGGTAAAATCGGGGTCAAGGTCTGGATCTGCCAACCGGAGGAGAAGGCCTAAGCGGCCGGTGGACTTATGCCCTTAGTTCCCAAGCGAGTTAAGTTTCGCAAGACGCAGCGCGGTAGCCGGAAAGGCTTTGCCACCCGTTGCATCACCCTGGCTTTCGGTTCTTTCGGCCTGCAGGCCCTCGAGCGTTGCTGGTTGACCAACATTCAGATCGAAGCCGCCCGGGTGGCCTTGACCCGTAACATGAAACGGAAGGGAAAACTCTGGATCCGGGTGTTCCCGGACAAGTCTGTGACCGCCCGTCCGCCCGAAACCCGCATGGGAAAAGGAAAAGGGCAGCCAGAATTTTGGGTGGCAGTTATCAAGCCGGGCACTATCCTTTTCGAGCTCGACGGCTTGGCCGAAATCGATGCGAAAGAGTGTTTCCGGTTGGCGGCAAGCAAGTTGCCCATGGCCACCCGGTTCATTAACCGTGAGAGGAGACTGGTATTTTGAAGATTGAAGAAGTGCGCGGACTGAAGGAGGCGGAATTGGCCCGCAAGGCGGAGGAACTCCGCCGCGAGCGGTTTCAACTTCGCGTTCAACAGCAGACCGGACAGCTGGAAAAACCCAGCCGACTCCGTGAGATCCGTCGTGCCATTGCCAAGATTGAGACCGTCCGCACGGAAAACCGCCACACAGCTGCGGTGAAAGGATCCAAATGAGCGCCCCGGTGGAAAAGCAAGTCGTCGCCAAAGAGAGAATTGGTGAGGTGGTCTCCGCCAAGATGGAAAAGACCATCGTGGTGCAGGTGGAACGAAGGATGCCTCATCCCCAATATAAGAAGATCATCCGTTTGCGAAAAAAACTTTATGCCCATGATGAGGAAAAGAAGGCCAAGCAGGGAGACACGGTCCGCATCGTGGAATGTCGTCCCCTGAGCCGCTTAAAACGCTGGAAGCTGGTTGAGGTGCTGGCTCAGGCAGAAGCCCCGGCAGGAGCCGTGTCATGATCCAGATTCGTTCCTGGCTCAATATCGCCGACAACACCGGCGCCCGGAGGGCGACGATGATCGGTGTCATTGGGCGAAAAACCCTCACGGCCAAGGTGGGGGATGTGATCACGGCCAATGTGAAAGAAGCGGCTCCCGACGGCACCGTCAAAAAAAGCGAGGTCGTCCGGGCGGTGATTGTCCGGACCAAGTTTCCTATTCGTCGCCCGGACGGGTCTTATCTTCGTTTTGACTCCAATGCTGCGGTGATTATCGACAAGGATTCAAATCCCCGTGGCACCCGTATTTTCGGACCGGTCGCCCGGGAACTCCGGGAGAAGAATTTCATGAAAATTGTATCCCTCGCACCTGAGGTTCTCTGAGGACACGACCATGAGTTTTCACGTGCGCAAAGGAGACGAAGTGGAAGTGATCACGGGATCCCAGCGGGGCCGGAAAGGGAAGATTCTCGAAGTGAAGACCGAATCCCTCCGGGTTCTGATCGAAGGTGTCAACATGATCAAGCGTCATGTTCGTCCCACTCAGGATAATCCCAAGGGAGGGGTGGTGGAGCGGGAAGGCTCTATTCATATCTCCAATGTGAAGCTCATCAATCGCCCGGCCGCCGGAAAAGCCAAGGACAAGAAAAAGCCTGCCAAGGCCAAGAAATAAGCCATGGAAAACGACCTGAAAGTGCATTATTTGAAGACGGTGGTTCCCGCCATGATCAAGGCGCGGAGCTATACCAACGTCCATCAGGTTCCCAAGTTGGAAAAAATCGTTCTCAACTGTTCGGTGGGTTCCTCGGGTGACGTGAAAAACGCCTTGGAGGACGCGGTGCATGACCTGACCCTCATCGCGGGCCAGAGGCCGATCAAAACCAAGTCCAAAAAAAGCATCTCGAACTTTAATCTCCGGTTGAACCAGGAGATCGGCTGCAAGGTCACGCTGCGCGGGAAGATGATGTATGACTTCATGCTTCGCTTCATCCGGGCAACGCTGCCCCGGATCCGGGACTTTCGTGGCATCCCGAACCGCGGCTTTGATGGTCGTGGAGCCTACACCCTCGGGGTGAAGGATCACTCGATCTTTCCCGAAATCGAACTGGACAAAGTGAAGCGGACCCTCGGATTTGACGTGACCTTTGTCACCAGTGGACGAAACCGGGAAGAGACCCGTGAGATGCTTTTGCAGATGGGAATGCCTTTCATTGCGCGTTCCCATTCCCCCGATCAACCCGCCAAGACCGGCGACAAGGAGAAAACCCATGGCCAAGAAGTGTTGGCGGCTTAAGCAGAAGAAGAAACCCAAGTTCTCGACCCGGAAATACAACCGGTGCTCGATCTCGGGGCGCCGGCGTTCGTATCTTCGTCGTTTTGGCGTCAGTCGAATCCAGTTCCGAGAGATGGCGCTGCGTGGCGAGATCCCGGGTGTCACCAAGGCCAGCTGGTAAAGGATTTATGGTTACCGACCCCTTAGCAGACTTTTTGACTGAGTTGCGTAACGCCTCCACGGCGGGACTCAAAAAGATCAAGACCAAGCACTCGCGCATGCGTGGCGACGTTCTGGCCATCCTGAAAAAAGAGGGCTTCATTGAGGATTTTGAGTTGAAGAAGGAAGGCAAGCACACGGACTTTCACATTTCCCTCAAGGCGGGCAACCACCGCAACGGCAAAGCGATCACCTGTATTCGCCGTCTCTCGAAGCCCGGGTTGCGTCGCTATGTGGGCGTGCGGGAGATTCCCCGGTATCTGGGCGGTTTGGGCGTGCCGATTCTTTCCACCCCCCGGGGCGTCATGTCCGGGGAAGAAGCGAAAAAACAAAACGTGGGCGGGGAGCTTCTCCTCGTGGTCTGGTAAGATGTCACGTATCGGCAATGCCCCGGTCGTGGTTCCCGCCAATGTGAAGGTGGCGGTGGAGGGGAACCGTTTGAAGGCGGAAGGTCCCAAAGGCAAGTTGGGCCTCAATCTTCCCCCGAAGATCAGCGCCAAGGTGGACGGGGGACGGATTGTTCTGTCGCGGGAGAACGAAGAGCGTACGTCCAGGTCCTTGCATGGGTTGGCCCGTAGCTTGGTTAGTAATGTCATTCATGGGGTCAGCACGGGTTATGTGAAGCAGATGGAGATCATCGGGGTGGGATTCAAGGCGGCGGTTCAGGGGAAGAAACTGGTTCTGAATCTAGGAAAATCCCACCCGATCGAATATCCCATTCCGGCGGAGATCAAGATCACCGTGGCCGACAACGTCCGCCTGACTGTGGAGGGTTCGGACAAACAGCTGGTCGGTGCCGTAGCCGCAGATATCCGCGGGTATCACCCCCCCGAACCTTACAAGGGGAAGGGCGTTCGTTATGCCGGGGAAACCATCCGCCGTAAGGAGGGCAAGACTGCCCAGAGCAAGTCGGCCTAAACGCTTATGCCAAATCCATCCAAAATTCGCCGGGAACGTCGCATTCGCATTCATGAGCGGGTCCGCTCCCGGGTACGCGGGGAGACCTCGAAGCCTCGCCTATGTGTTTCCTTCAGCGGGCGCAATATTTACGCCCAGCTGATCGATGATTCGGCCGGCAAGACGTTGGCGGCCGTCTCCAGTTTGGAGGAAAGCCTGAAGAAATCCACCAAGGCTAACTTGGCCGGAGCGGCCAAGCTTGGCCAGGCGATGGCGGAGCGCGCCTCCAAAAAGGGAATTTCCAGCGTGGTTTTTGACCGGGGTGGATTTTTGTATCATGGCAAGGTGAAGGCCTTTGCCGAGGCAGCCCGTCAGGGTGGCCTTAAATTCTAAAGAGGTAATCTGATGACCACCGCCCCCGCAACCGATGTGACTCCAGAGACGAAGGATCTGGAGGTTGTCCCTGAAAAAGCCTTCTCGAAGACATCTGAATTCATACCCACTCCGGAGCCTGCCCAACGGCGGGATCGGACCCGTACCCCATCGGAGATGTTTGAGAAGGTCGTCTTTGTCAATCGTTGTGCGAAGGTCGTTAAGGGTGGGCGGCGTTTTAGTTTCAGCGCCCTCATGGTCGTGGGGGACAACAAGGGCAAGGTGGGGGTGGGGTTTGGAAAAGCCCGTGAGGTCAGCGAGGCGATCCGCAAAGGAACGGAGAATGCCAAAAAGAATCTTCATGTGTATAATATCGGTCCCAGTACTTTACCGCATGAGGTGGTGGGAGCTTTCGGGGGTGGTCGAGTGCTTTTACGCCCTGCTTCCCTTGGAACGGGGCTCATCGCGGGTGGAGGAGTGCGTGCCGTTCTCGAAGCGGCGGGTGTGAAAGACGTGTTGGCCAAATCCATGGGCTCGAGCAACGCGGCCAATGTGGTGAAAGCCACGGTGGATGCCCTCTCCAAATTGCGGACCCGCTCCCAGATTCTGGAAGTGCGGGGCAAGAAGCGTGCCGAGCGCCCGGCGAAGACGTCCCAGGAGAAGAGCGAATGAGACCGACTTCCCCCAGGCCCGGTGCCCGTCACCGTCGGAAACGCGTAGGTTGCGGAGAGAGTTCCGGTCACGGTAAAACCTCAGGCAAAGGACACAAAGGGCAGAAAGCCCGATCCGGCGGCAGTATCCGGCTTGGTTTTGAGGGCGGTCAGATGCCCCTGATCCGGCGGATTCCGAAGCGCGGATTTAACAACGCGGTGTTCACCACCCGTTACGCTCCCGTGAATTTGGACAGTCTGGATATCTTTGCGGATGGCTCCAAAATCGATGAAGCCGCGTTACGGGCCAAGGGAGTCGTCAAGGGAGCCTGGGAGGGGGTCAAACTCCTGGCGGGAGGAAAGTTGAAGTCAAAAAATCTTGTTCTTGAGGTACATGCGGCCAGCGCATCTGCCAAGACGGCGCTTGAGGCGGCGGGTGGTAAACTCACCCTCCTGAAAAAGTAAGCCTCTGGGCTTCTGACGGGCCATGCTCCACGCCCTGCTCAACTGTTTCAAGATTCCGGAACTCCGGCAACGGATTATTTTCACCCTTGCGTTGATTGTGGTGGTTCGGGTGGGAGCCTCGATCCCATGCCCGGGAATCAATCCGCTGGTGCTGGGGGAATTCTTCCGCCAGGTGGTTGACCAGCAAGATCGGGGAAGCGTCATCGGACTTTTCAATCTCTTCAGTGGTGGGGCATTGGAAAACTGCGCCATCTTCTCGCTGACGATCATGCCGTACATTAGTGCCAGTATTGTCATGCAATTGGCCACCGGTGTCATTCCCTCTCTCGGTAAAATGGTGAGGGAAGAGGGAGGGCGTCAGAAGATCACCCAGTATACCCGGTTGGGCACCCTGATCCTTTGCGTGGTGCAAGGGTATCTGTTGGCCGTCAGTTTTGAGAACCCGGCCCGCATTCCCATTTTCAACGGCATCGACCAGGTGATCCAGAGAATGGGGCCTTTGGTGCCGGAACCTGGCTTGGGTTTCCGCATCATCACCGTCATCACCCTTACCGCGGGAACCATGCTTTTGATGTGGATTGGTGAACAGGTGACGGAAAAGGGAATCGGGAACGGAATCTCGTTGATCATCACCATCGGAATTGTCGCCCGTCTCCCCGCCGCTTTGGTGGCCGGCTGGCAGGTGTTTGTGCCGCCCGCCGGAAGCGGACGTGAGCCCATCAGTCCTTTCGTTCTCTTTTTGCTCCTGGCTTTCCTGTTTGTGGTGATTGCCTCCACCATTGCCCTCACCCAGGCCTTGCGCAAGGTGAGTGTTCAATACGCCAAGCAAGTGCGAGGGAACCGGGTATACGGTGGTCAGACCTCCTTCCTGCCGCTCAAGGTCAACTACGCGGGGGTGATGCCGATTATTTTTGCCAATGCCATCTTGCTCTTCCCGGCGAGCATTCTGGGATTTCTTTTTCCGGGATCACCGACCGCCAACCGGATCTCCGCGGCTTTGGCCACGGGCTGGCTGCATTACGTCCTGTACGCCGGCATGATTTTTTTCTTCTCCTATTTCTGGGTCGCCATGGTCTTTAATCCGATCCAGATTGCCGATGACATGAAGCGGCACGGGGGATTTATTCCCGGGGTCCGTCCGGGGGAAACCACGGCCCAGTTCCTTGATTATTCGATGACCCGCCTGACGTTTGCCGGTGCAATTTTTCTCACTGCTCTGGCGGTGCTTCCGATGTTGGTGCAGAACCTGATGGGAGTGCCGAGTATCACGGCGCAATTCTTCGGCGGCACCGGATTGTTGATCATCGTCGGAGTGATGTTGGATACCATGAGACAAGCCGAAACCTATCTTTTACAACGTCATTATGACGGGTTTCTGAAGAAGGGGCGCATCAAGGGCCGGACGGTGGCTGGGGTAGGGGGAACCTCCAACGCCATTTCTGAGTCTCAGATAGCCTGGTTGTTGGTGATCATTGCCATCATCGCGTTGGGTGGAATCCTCGTTTCCCTTCGTTAAAATCCCGGTCGGGCATGCCGATTATTCCCATCAAGGATGCCTCAGGCATCGCCGGAATGAGGTCCAGTTGTCGCTTGGCCCGCAAAATTCTTTTGGAACTGGTGTCTGGACTGGAGCCCGGTCGGACCACGGGGGAAATTGACCGCTGGGCCGGGGAGTTGATTGCCCGGCACGGTGCCCGGAGCGCTTTTCTGGGGTACCGAAAGTTTCCCGGGCAATTGTGTATTTCTGTCAATGAGGAGGTGGTGCATGGAATCGGTGGCTCCCGAAGGCTAGCCTACGGTGATGTGGTCAAACTGGACGTCGGCATTGTGCTGGACGGCTGGGTGGGGGATACGGCAACCACCGTAGGAGTCGGCGCACTCACCCCCACCCGGCAGAGATTATTGGAGAAGAGTCAGAATGCCCTGGCCGCCGGTATTGCGGCAGCAAAGGGAGGGGCTCGTTTGGGAGACATCTGCCATGCGGTGGAACGGACGGTGAAAGAAGCCGGTTATACCGTGGTCAAAGAATTTGTGGGGCATGGAGTGGGTAGAAAATTGCATGAGGAGCCGCAGATCCCCAATTTTGGAAAGGCCAACACTGGTCCTATTCTGCGACCCGGAATGACCTTGGCGATCGAGCCAATGGTCAATGAGGGGAGTTGTGAAGTCCGAATTCTCAGGGATGGGTGGACCGCGGTGACAGTGGATGGGCGTGATTCCGCCCATTTTGAACACGTGGTCCTCATTACCGAGGGGGAACCGGAAATTCTCACCGATTCCGTTGGCTCCGAAAGAGATGCAAAAGCACTTGCCAGCGGTCAGGGATTTCGATAAGTTTCTCGTTTCCCCTTATATGAGAGTACGAGCTTCCATCAAACGTCGCACCAGTGACTGCCAGGTCGTCCGCCGTCGCGGGCGCATCTATATTATCAACAAGAAGAATCCGCGTTTGAAGCAGAGGCAGGGTTGATCGTATATGCCACGTGTTTTAGGTGTCGATATTCCCGGGGAAAAAAAGGCTGAATTCAGCCTGCGCTATGTGTACGGCATTGGGCCGACCCGTGCACGGCAGGTGATCGAGGAGGCAGAAATTCCAAGCGATTTAAGGGCCAAGGATCTGACCGATCAGCAAATCAATCGCATCATCGGGGTCATTCAAAGAAACCGCTTCCTGATTGAAGGAGATCTCCGAAGGGACATTCAGCAGAATTTAAAGCGGCTCCAATCGATCAACTGCTACCGTGGAATCCGCCACCGCAAAGGTCTTCCGGTTCGTGGGCAGAGAACGCAAACCAACGCCCGGACCCGAAAAGGCCCCCGTAAAACGGTCGGCGTGATCCGGAGCAAGGACGCCAAGTCCGCCAAGACCTAAAGGTTTTCATGAGCGACGCAGAAAAGAAATCCGAAGAAAAGAAGCCCGCGGCCGCCAAGACCGAAGGCGCCAAGGCGAAGCCCGCCGCCCCCAAAGCCAAGAAGGAAAAAGGGGGAGCCAAACCGGGCGGAAAAGACGCGACCCCCAAAGCCGAGGCGATGCCTGCACCCGAAAGTTTGACTCTGGATGGTTTGGATGACGCGTCCAAAATCAAGATTCCGAAAATCAAGGGTGCCAAACAGATTCAGAACGGCGTGGCCCACATTCTGGCGACTTTCAACAACACCGTGGTTTCGATCACCGACCTCAAGGGGAATGTGATTGCCTGGTCCAGTGCCGGTAAGATGGGTTTCCGTGGTTCCAAAAAGTCAACCGCTTATGTGGCGCAAGTGGTGGCCCAAGACGCCAGTCGTCAGGCCATGGCCCACGGGTTGAAAGAAGTCGAAGTGAGGGTGAAGGGGCCGGGCACCGGAAGAGAATCCGCCGTGCGGGCCCTGCAGGCCATCGGGCTGGAAGTCAGCACCATCCGGGATGTGACCCCGGTGCCCCACAACGGATGCCGGATGCGTAAGGCGCGTCGGGTCTAAGGAAAGGAATTTATGGCACGTTACACCGGTCCTCGGGACAAAATTAACCGCCGTTTTGGACAACCCATTTTCGGGGCATCCAAGGCGTTGGAACGGAGAAATTTCCCCCCGGGGGTTCACGGAGCCAAGGGGCGTCGCAAGCAGTCGGACTACGCCGTGGCGCTGGGTGAAAAGCAAAAAATGAAGTATGGCTACGGATTGCTTGAAAAACAGTTCCGCCGCTACTACCAGAAGGCCGTGCAGAGCCGGGGGGTGACCGGTGAAAAAATGTTGCAGCTTCTGGAAACCCGCTTGGACACGTTGGTGGACCGTCTTGGATTTTCCGCCACCCGGCGGGGGGCCCGCCAGATGGTGACGCATGGTCATATCGCCGTGAATGGACGCAAAGTGACGATTCCCAGTTATGCCTGCCGCACCGGGGATGTCATCGAGGTGCGGGAACATCCGAAGTCCCGCCAACTGGGAACCAAAGGACTGGAGACCACCCAAATTCGTCCCGTTCCGGATTGGTTGACCCTGAACAAGGAGCAGTTCAAGGGAACCCTGACAAGAATTCCGACCCGTGAAGAGCTCAGCCCCGTGGCCAATGAACAATTGGTCGTGGAGTTGTATTCCAGGTCGTAACCCTTTTCCCGCCTGCTACCGGCGGGATGAAGCAACCACAGTATCGGCCGTTGGTCCCTTCCCGAGGTAGCGGGGAGGGGGTAACCCGGCCGGAAAGAGAGACAAGACCATGCCATTGAGATTAGGAAGATTCGAACTGCCGAACCGCCTGCAAAAGGAAGAGGACGGCTCCACGGAAACCTACGCCAAGTTCATTGCCGAACCTTTCGAGGCCGGCTACGGACACACGCTGGGGAACTCCTTGCGCCGGGTTCTTCTCAGCTCCCTGGAAGGCGCGGCGATCACCAGTGTAAAAATTTCTGGGGTGCAGCATGAATTTAGCACCATCGACAATGTGGTGGAGGATGTGACCGAGATTGTCCTGAACCTGAAAAAACTGAAATTCAAGCTTCCGAACCGTGAGCCCCGCTTGCTGAGTCTGAAGGTAAATAAGGAAGGCCCGGTGACCGGTGCGGATATTGAACTGGATGCCGGCATTGAGCTACTGAATCCGAAAGAGGTGATCTGCACGCTCGACAAGAAGGCCAAATTTGAAGCTGAACTGGAGGTTCGGGTAGGACGAGGCTATGCGACTTGGGAGGAGAATAAGCGGGAGGATTCCCCCATCGGTCTCATTCCGGTGGATTCCCTCTTTTCCCCGGTTAAAAAAGTGAAGTACGAGGTGAAGAACACCCGCGTCGGGCAACGGACTGACTATGACAAACTCGTCATTGAACTCTGGACCGATGGGCGTTTAACCCCGGATGAAGCCATGCTCCACTCGGCCGGGATCCTGCGTCATCACCTTGATATCTTTGCCAACTTTGACAAAGAACCGATCGAGTTTGAGGAAGTGAAATTTGAGGCCCCCGTCGAAAACACGGCCCTGAAAAAACTTCTGGCCATGAGCGTGAATGAGATTGAACTCTCGGTGCGCGCGGCCAACTGCCTGAATAACGCCAATATCACCACCGTGGGTCAATTGGCGCTCAAGTCAGAGGCCGAAATGCTGAAGTACCGGAACTTTGGCAAGAAGTCGCTCAATGAAATCAAGGACAAGCTAACCTCCCTCGGGCTCTCCTTGGGCATGAAGTTTGACTCCTCCCTTCTGACCAGCATCCCGGTGGTGCCCCCGGTGGAAGCGGTTGGGACGAATGGTCAGGCATGAAGCACGGCCGTAACAGAGCCAAACTTGGGCGGACCTCCCAACATCGGGACAGCATGCTGGCCAATCTGGTCGGCTCACTGATCCGTCATGAGCGGGTGCGCACGACGGTGGCCCGGGCCAAGGCCGCACGGCCGGTAGCCGAGAAGCTGGTTACCTTGGGCAAAAAAGGGAGCCTGCACCATCGTCGTCTGGCCGTGGCAGCCCTTCATGAGAGCGACTTGGTGCACAAGCTTTTTGCCGAAATCGCTCCCCGGTTTAAAAACCGGACTGGGGGATATACCCGAATCCTCAAGCTAGGCCCTCGTTATGGGGATGCGGCACCCACGGCACTTCTGGAGTGGGTTGAGCGGCCGGCAGTTGAAGCAGAGCCCGCAAAGGAAGCCAGTAAGGAAAAGTCCAAAGCTCCCAAGCCTCCGAAAGGCGAAAAAAAGAAGTAGCGTTTCTGCGCTAGGCAGGGACGCTGGCTAAAATACGAAACAAGACCCACGCCAAGGCTGCGGCGATCGCCGCGGCGAGGATGACCTTGCGGCGAGCCATCCGGCTTTCCACCAACAGCACAGGTTCATGTTTCACCTGCGAGGCAGGGGACACGGAGTTGATCGGGCGATGGCGCCCGGAATCCACCACGGCAGTTTCCTCCACCAGGCGCCGGGCGGTATGGCCTAAACGGGACGACTCGCGACTCAGTCGACGCAACTCCTCTTGGATGGGGTCCCTTTTAAACCCTATAAATGCCATGCCGTATTCCACGATG
>Ga0214923_10004458_pt1 | contig 16876 bp, 21 predicted proteins | sample LL1510_MetaG_FD_177993 | JGI IMG/M metagenome (GOLD analysis project Ga0214923, IMG submission 177993) | Freshwater microbial communities from Lake Lanier, Atlanta, Georgia, United States - LL-1510 | ecosystem: Environmental > Aquatic > Freshwater > Lake | place: USA: Georgia | collected... | reverse complement strand
CGTTTAACGACATGTATAGAATTTATGTGTTGAATAGATTTTACTTCTAATCGTTTAATTAGTTCAGCCACTTTTAACATTTTTTATAATTATGCGGATTGTCATATAGATTGACTTATATAGAATTCTTAGCAAAATATTATAAATTTCAATTTTTATACATATATACTATTATTATTACTAAAATAATAAAAAATATTAATTATAAAGAATAATAATGCTAACTATTTTGTCAATCTCAAAATGTGTATTATGTTCTATAAGATGACAATCCAACTAATTTTATCCCGACTTTTTGTATTTTTTCTTTTTTCGAATGAGATTTTGAATTTTCTTGTTCATCTATTTTGACTTGTGTTTGTACAAGTGGATGTTTAGTTTGCGTTGTTTTTGACAGGTGTTTAATAACAGGTATAGAATTTATATGTTGAATAGACTTTGTCTCAAAACATTTAATTAGACTAGACACATTTGACATTTTTTATAATTATACAAATTGTTATATAGATTGACTTATATACAATTCTTAGCAAAATATTACAATTTTCATTTTTTTATTATTACTAAAAATTATAAATAATAATTATGTGTTTTATTGCTATTCATATATTATAGCATCAATAATTTTTGCTTTTTCTGCAATATCTAATTTTAACTGTTTGATGTTAATCTCAAATATACTCGAATTATGTAATAAATGGTTAAAATTAATTCTATGAGTATTTTGTTCTAATATATGAATCGCTTCTGTATTAAATACTATACATCCCCAATTAATTTTATCTATATTTTTCTCTAATATATGGATAGCATTTGGATTTTGTGATAAAAAGTTCCAATTAATTTTATCCATATTTTGTTCTAACAAATGAATAGCATTTGGATTTTGTGAGAACCAACTCCAATTAATTTTATCCATATTTTTTTCTAATAAATGGATAGCATTTGGATTTGCTGATAGACTATTCCAATTAATTTTATCCATATTTTTTTCTAACAAATGAATAGCATTTGGATTTATAGATAGATTATTCCAATCAATATTATCCATATTTTGTTCTAACAAATGAATAGCATTTGGATTTTTTGACAAAAATTCCCAATTAATTTTATCCATATTTTTCTCTAATATATGAATAGCATTTGGATTAAGTGATAATTTGTCCCAATTAATTTTATCAATATTTTTCTCTAATATATAAATGGCATTTGGATTTTGTGAGAACCAATTCCAATTAATTTTATCCATATTTTTTTCTAATAAATAGACAGCATTTTGATTATATGCTAACAATGTGAAATTTAGTCTTCTATTCATTATCCAATCTAATATTTTCTTTTTTGGTTTCACGAGATATGATGACACTATATTTAGAACATCTAATGGAATATTCATTTTATTTATGATATAAAAAATAATAATGCTAAATATTTGTTTTTCAATTTTTATTATTCACATATTATGCCATCAATAATTATTGCTTTTTCTGCTATATCTAATTTCAACTGTTTTGTGTCAATTTCAAATATATTTGGATTACTTGATAAATTCGACCAATCAATTTTATCCATATTTTTTTCTAACAAATGAATAGCATTTGGATTAAGTGACAATCTATGCCAAAAAATTTTATCCATATTTTGTTCCAACAAATGAATAGCATTTGGATTTTTTGATAAAGACCACCAATAAATCTTATCCATATTTTGTTCTAACAAATGAATAGCATTTGGATTTTCTGATAAAAGCATCCAATCAATTTTATCCATATTTTTTTCTAATAAGTGAATAGCATTTGGATTAAGTGATAATCTATGCCAAAAAATTTTATCCATTTGTTGTTCTAACAAATGAATAGCATTTGGATTTGTTGATAAAAACCACCAAACAATTTTATCCATATTTTTTTCTAATAAGTGAATAGCATTTGGATTTCCTGATACAAATATCCAATCAATTTTATCCATATTTTGTTCTAATAAATGGATAGCATTTGGATTGTATGATAATTGTCTCCAATCAATTTTCTCCATATTTTTTTCTAACAAATGGATAGCATTTGGATTATTCGATAACAACATCCAATCAATCTTATTTATATTTTGTTCTAACAAATGAATAGCATTTGGATTTGTTGATAATAATCCATACCAATCCAATTTATCCAATTCAACCCAGTCTAATAATTTCATTTTTGGTTTCACGAGATAAGATGACACTATATTTAGAACATCTAATGGTACATTCATTTTATTTATGTTATGAAAAATAATAATGCTAACTATTTATTTTTCAATTTTTATTTACAAAAAATTGAAAACATCAATATATTGTGCAATAAACCTAATATATATAAACAAAATGAGTCTCGAAAATTTTGAATCTTGTGTTTGTGCGAATGCTGTATGTGTTTGCGCAAGAATAGTTCCAGAAGAAAAAAAAACAGATATTAAACCTAATATTGATATTATCATATACGACAATATTTTTTCTGTCAATAAACAACTAATAACAGAAAATTCTAAACTAATTAATGATATTCTTGACGAAGACCCACTGACTGAAAATATTGACCTGCCATTTATTGTTGAAAATAAATGGATAAAAGAATTTGGATATTTTCTTGAATTCTTGAAATACAAATATGTTGACGTCCCAAAACCATTGCCAGAAAAAGGAGAACATTTCACAAAAGAAAATTGTGGGAGTGATGCTAATGTGAATTTTATCAATAATTTTTACGACAAGACAATTATCAATGAAAAAAATAAACTTCCTGTTGAACTGATAAATTCATTGTGTTTGGCAAATTATTTGGGAGCAACTAAATTTCTAAATTGGTGTTGTGCAAAATTTGCCTCAGTATTGATTGAATTAGAATTAGCAAAGATTAATTAATTTATAATTTAGTAATATTTTGTATAATTTTTTATTTTTTCCACCACCTTGAATACCTTTATCAGTCTCTCCTATTTTTCTTTTCTTTCTACTAGAAGGTTGTTTATTTATAATTTTATCATCTTGCATTTTATATTGATCATATCCCTGAATATCCTCCTGAATACCATCCTGAACACCCTCCTGAACACTTTCCAGAACATCTTCCGGAATACTCTCCTGAACATCATCTGGAATAATCTCCTGAACACCCTCTGGAATAATTCCTTTCTCAATATATTGTTGTTTTAATTGTTCTCTTTGTTGTTTGTATTCTCCATCTATAAATTCGATTTTTTTAGTAAATGTTTCTAAAGCTGGTATCATTTTTTGATTTAAGTATTTTATATAATCTTTTTCTTTTTGTATTTCCGTCAGTGCCTGAATTTTATCATTGTTTATTTTGTTTTCACGTAACAAAGTAAGTATTGTTATAGAATTGTTTATTATTATAACCTTATTTATTAATTTTATATATTGTTCATCAAATATATACGATTCATATATATAATTTTTGATATTTTTATTATCAAATTTATTTAATTCATTGATTAATATCATTGTTTCTCTATCAAACATAAGTTTATGATTAATTAATTTTTTAATATTTTTTGTAAGTTTTAAATATTCTTTCTTCTCATACTCTTTATCTTTCTCATCATCATTATTGAGTTGTTGTGCCACAGATATTAAATGTGTCATATAACTATTGACAATAGATTTTATATATTCATATACATTATTATCACCTGGATTATTATTTTTACCAGTTTTTATTTTCCATATTGATATAATTTTATCTTTAAGTTTAGGTGTATTATAAATTACTTCAGTTATTGGTAATAATAATATGTTAAATTTATTATAAAAATCAATCTTATCAGGGGGGACTGGACTCTTTTTATATGCTTCTATTATTTTTGTTTTCATATATTTTTGTAAATTCTTGCTTATTTTTAAATAAGAGTTAACATTTGTTTCAAAGTCAACATCATTTAAATCAGCATACAAATTATTAAATTCTCCTCTTGTAAATTTTATTTCTTTTAATTCAATATATTGTACCTCCATTAAATTCAGTTCAGTGAGATAATTTATTTGATTTTTTAGGGCAACTGCTATCAAACTACGAAACTCATTCATAATTTCTATGTATTCTTGACCATGTAAAGTCTCATATTTATCAGGTGTTGGTTCATAATATGTTGTATCATATTTTTTGTCACTATCATTAAAAACTGGTCTGAAAAATTTACTGTCCTTAACGGTTTTAATATCGTGTGTTGTTATTGCTATTAAATAGTCAATAAGATTTTGTATTCTACGCAAAACCGAACTAATACCGTGTGGCATTGCTAATATTAGGTCTATAATTAATATATCATCTGGATATTTCTTTTTTAATTCATTGATAATCCATTCTTGTATATATCGAGTTGTTATATTAACGCAGATTGTATATTTTATTAACCCACCATAAGATAATTCATTCTGATCTGCTAAAACATAGTTTGTACCCTTATCCCAACTAAAACCTACAAATGGAAATAACATATTTGCTCTAAATTGGTTAGTATGTCCATCAGAAACATAGTATGGAATATATGCTTCACTCTCAATTTTGTTATTTTTTATTTTTTGTAAATGATATATTACTGAACGACAAATAATATCAACCTCTTTATCGCTAATATAATAACTTTTTATAGGTGTAAATACAAATTTTACATTACCAGAGTTAAAAGAAACTGTTATTTTTGCGTGATTATAAGTTCCTGCCATTACTATCATAACATAAAATAATAATATTTATAGAATTATTATTTTGTAATTACATATTATAATGATTAGAATTAAAGAAAGCGACATACAATCAAGAGATAAAAATATAAAAAATGTAAATATTATGGATCAAAATAATAAGTCTGTCAATATTTTCAAACTTGAAGTTGCAGAACAAAATTTGGCATATTTGTTTATAAAAAAAGATGACATTGTTTTAGAACTTGGAGGGCGTTATGGTTCTGTTTCTTGTGTTATAAATTATAATCTTGATAATAAAAAAAATCATGTAATTGTCGAACCAGATGATAGAGTATGGAGTGCTCTTGAACGTAATAAAATAAAAAATAAATGTGATTTTCATATTGTAAAAGGTTTTATTTCAAAGAAAAAATTAGCATTAACAAATCTTGATGATTGGTTTGGGGGTTATGGTTCAACATCAATAGAAGAAGAACAATCAAAAATTCCATCTTTTTCATTAGATGAAATTAAGCAACAACATAATTTGAAATTTAATGTTCTTGTAGCTGATTGTGAAGGATTTTTAGAAACTTTTTTTGATGAAAATCCTGAATTTTATGATGAATTAAGATTATGTATTTTTGAGGCAGATTATCCAGATAAATGTAATTATGACAAAATTAGAGTTATCTTACAAGATAAACAATTTACAGAATTATTAAATGGACATCAAAATGTATGGATTAAAAATAATTTCTAATTGACTGATACCAACTCAATGGAATTGTTGATGCCCATAATGATAAACTATAAGGTTTAAAAATTTTACACCATTGAATTATTTTGTCTATTTCAACACTATTCATTACGCTATCATAAGTTAAAAAACCAAATGACAATCTATTATTATCTATTTTTCCTATGTTTAATGCTACCTGACTTAAAAATATGTCAAATGTTGTATCATAAGTATTCATCGTTGTTAATAATATATCATTATTGTCATATATCATTGTTGAATTATAAGATGACAAATAACCATCAATCCAAATATTTAATGTTCTATTTATTTGTTTTAGTGCTTTAGACCATGTATTTACAAAATGTGTTAATTTATTTTTGTCTATTACTGTTGATAATTCAATATCCAAATAATAACCATCGTAATCATATTTAATTGCTTTTGTAATTGTATTGTCTATAAATCCTGACATATTTTTGTATAACTTTTCAAATCTCTCACTAAATCCTTGACCCCCACACATCTGTATTGTTGTATCACAAAAAAAACAAGGATATGATTTTAACCCTAATTCTTTTTTTAGTCTATATTGATATTCTTCTGCTGATACATTATTATTTGTTTTGTATGTGTCCATCTCACCATTTTCATTAATCTCATAAACTAATATAGAACTTCCTGTTATAATATTCATTGACTTGTATGTTTTGTATAAATTATACTGAAATGTTAGTTGTTGATTCGTCCAATTAGTTAGTCCAGATGATAATATTACATTAGCAGAAACAATATTTAGTAATAATAGTAAAAACATTTTATCTAAAAATATATGTATGTTTTTAGATAAAAAATATAATTTATTATTGATATTCAGTGATAATTTTTGTAATGACTCGTGTGCCTTGTTTTTCACATTCATACGCATTTTTTCCATAATCAAAATATGGAAAACTCATAAGATACATAAAATCGTATGTAAAAAATTGTTTCATTGGTGATACTAGAATTTGTTCTTTTACATTTTCATATGGAAAAGAATCACAAAAAACAAATCTTCCTGAATGTTCTAAATCAATTATTTGTCTTTTCTCAAAAATTGTTTCGTGTGTTATTTCACGAATTGTTCCATCTTGTATCATAACATGTTCGCCATCATAATAATTATCATCATAAAGCATCCAAGATAAATATATCAATGTTTTTTCATTGAATATCAAGAACAATTCATCAATAAATGTTTTGTGTGCCATAATGATAGTTTGTATTTATATATGTAAATTGATTAATGTTTGTAGATTCAATTTTTTATTAGTAAAAAATAAATAAATTAAATTATACTTTTCGCGTTTGTCTAGTATAGTTAGTGCGATAAGTAGTCATTGGTAATGTCGTCTCATTTTTCATTCCTGTAAGTGTATTCTTAAAAACCTTACATAGTACTGTTTGTCCTGCTTTATGTGTAGTAGCAATTAAGTATTTCAATAAAGTCTCTGTGCTATTCTCACTTAATTTTGTATCCCCCTTTTGTAAAATCTCGTCATAACTAAATTTGAGTGAGCTATTTGTTTGGTATGATTGTTGCTGATTTTGTGTTCGAGGTTGTCTTTGTTTAATGAAATTTTGTCTTCGTGGTCTAGTTTCTTGTGTATCAGTATTAACTCGATGATGTGTTTTAAATATTTCTTGATTATTAAATTCCTTCTCACTAAATGTCACAAACTCAGTTTTTTCATCATCACCATCATCATTTTCTGATACTGATAATACATTATCTTCTTGCTTTTGTGTTTCTTGCTCTTGAGTTTCTTGCTCTTGTGTTTCTTGTGTTTCTTGTGTTTCTTGCTCTTGTGTTTCTTTAGGTGCTACTTTCTTGCGTCCTCGCACGGTCTTTTCACCAACACTAGCACTTGCGTTAGCGTTAGCATTAACACGAGTATTAGTGGTTTCGGTTTTTGATGCGGATACTCTAGATACTTTTGACATTTTAATTTATTATATATTTTACTTATTTACTTAAATGATTAAAATTCAATTTTTTTTTTATTGTTTAATACAACATTCATAAAATAAACGACAGAATATGTATAGAATCACAATACTCATTATTGTTCCACCGGCAATTAATGATCCATAATTTGTTGATTGTTTATAAGTATTTTCAAAAGAACATACTAAATTAATACAAGAACAATACAAAGTAAATGATTTGCCAACTTCCATATCAGGAGGACATTTTATAATATCAGAGCATTGTAAATTAGTCTTATCCCATTTGAGAATATTATTAGAACATATATTTGTGATACTTGTGTGAAATGAGAATTCATTAGGTATTAATGTTTTATTATAATATGTTATGTCAATTATTATTTCTTGGTTATTTGATGAGAATATTGGCAAATCCATAATTCCATAAACCATAACAAAAAAACCTACACAACAAAAAGAACATATAGCAATATCAACAATATATGATGGCATTTTTGTTATAAATAATTATGTTATTAAACATTTGAGATTTCATTTTTTTGTGTTTTATAAAAAATGAAAATTAGTACATATAGTGTATTTATTTATCTTAATACAAACAAAATGTTTAAAGTATTCATTGCTTCCTTGCTTTTCATCACTTCTGTGGCATTGTATTATTACAATTATGTGTCGCATAACATTTTAGTAATTGTTAATATTCTTGCTTTCAAGTCATTTGTTGAAAATCTTGTCAAAATCATTACTACTACTAATTACATTATAATGACAATTCCAAAAGTTATGTTCATTATTTTTAGTTATCTTGTTATTAATACTGCTATGTTTTTCACAGTTTATGAAATCAATAATTGTATCATTCAAGACTGTATCAATAATTCTTCATCTTATGAGTTATTATCGATTATCATTAACTGTATATTACTATTGAATATATTTTGTGTAATACTATTTGACACCGATCAATGTAAAATCCATCATATAGTTAGAGAAAGACAAGAAGGACAAGAAATACAAAATATCTCAATCAATACAACTGTTATCAGTCAGATAAAATTAATTTTGTGTATAATAATTGCTATTTTGCTATCACTAAATATTGCGGCAATTGTTAATGCAAGAAATGAGGCACTAAATTATCCCATTGAAATTTCTATTATGAGTTTGTTATTTTCTAATATGATAATTATTACACGATTTATAATTGTTAGAGAATTGACAACATTTCGCCATAAATTTATTTGCGTTATAACCATTGTTGCTTTTGTGTGTAATATGGTTGTGTCATTATTGGCATATATGTATAATGTATCACTTTTTAGAAATGGGATGATTGCTAATTTTGTGATACAAATAGTTGGATTTATTATTATGGTGGTTAGTATGTGCTATCATAAATGTAATTTTGTTCTTGAGATTGAGGATGGGGTTGAGGGAAGAAATGAGGGAAGAAATGAGGGAAGAAATGATATAGGAATTCGAGATGAAGAACAAGGAGAATATAAGGCGATTGATATGTGAGAATTTTACGATTATTTTGTTTATTTTATAATATTTATATTATGATTATTGCCAATCAAATACCATATGATTTATAGTGTTAAAAAATAATAAATAAATGTTTAAATTGATTTTATTCAAGGTTTTTCATCGCAACACCAAATTCTTTGTCATTTTCGTCAATCAACCCTTGAATATTCGAGACTTTCTCCATAAGTTTGATCGGGTCATTACCCTTACGCCAGTATTCGTGGACTATTTCCTCAAGAGCTTGAAGCTCATTGCGCAGTTTTTGTCCCTTCGCACCTAGTGCTTCCACCTCTTTCAGCGAATACGTTTTAGGAGCAGGTGCTTGACGGGGTTTGGCAGGGATATCAACTCGGGGGAGTTGAGGTTGGGGTTTTACCACTTGACCAACCACACCAATGTTCGCATTAGCGCCAGCACGTTGCTGAGAAATGGGGGTTGGGATGGGTTTGACATCTTGAACAACCATATTCGCCGCAGCAACGGACATACTCGCGCGTCGTTGGACGGCAATGCGTCGTTGCGCAAGTTCTTGTTCAAACGCGTATTGTTGTTCTGCAAGTTCTAGTTCAAGCAAAACCTGCTGATGCGCAATTCTCTGTTTAGATATCGCATCTTCGCGTTGAATTTTAGCCTTCATTTCTTCGAACTCGCGCTTTTTCTCCGCTATATGGCATTCAAGATCACACTTTTGCGCGAATTCTTGCGTTATTAACGCAAGGGTATCCAGGTGGGTTCTCTCAAGCATTTCAAGCTGGGGCAGATTTTGTCCAGAATAAACCTCAACGCGGTGCAATTCAGCAGCAGCCACGGTGTGTCGCGGATAATCAAACGTCGGTTCAAAAGCAGGACTGACGCACGAACTTGCGTGAGAATTGCGATCAGTCGCATCCAATGCCTCTAAAGAAGTGGAAACGAGAGTGGGAGTAAGAATGGGAGCAGAATATTGCGACATTTTGTTTCTCTTTTTAAAGATTACTACCAACAATGAAAACATCAAACCATTCATTTTTTCAATTTTTTATCTAATACTATACTAATAATATTATCATTATAATGAACATCCCCTTACATACCATATTAAAAAATATTAACACACAAACTAAATCATTTAACAAAACTGAATTTGTCAAAAAAATGAAAGAAAAACATAGCATACTAAAAAATAACCATACATTTATCTTACCAAGTCAAATAGATATGAAATTATATCCTGGTGATTTATTTAGATACGGGGATGAAAATTTTATAAGTGGATTATGTATTATCATAAAAGTAGAATACAAAAAAGTAAAAAATTTGGATACTTCAATGAGTGATAAATATATAGACCATTTTGTTATTAAAACTGGTGATATATACAAGAAATTATTTATTAATAATTATTTTGTTTTTAAATACAACCAGATGTCAAACAAAATGGCAAATATACAGAAAATATTCAAGATAGAAAATAATGAAAAAGATATTGATATAGCAAAACATAATAATGTTTTTGATTATATTGATGAACTTGTTAGTAATCACGAGAAAACTAAAATATGAATTTATTTAGATTACTCCATAATTTATCATCAATAATAACAAATCCGCCCCCACCTCTTGTTAATTGTGATGTCATTCGGTTTAAATCACCTACAAAAATCCATGGATTATCCGGGTCTATTGATAGTGCTATTTTTGAATGGTCGTGAGTTTCTGTATAATGATATATCGCATCTTTTTTATTTATTTCTGTTAAATCATTTATGTCATCTGTTTTTTCATAATGTTTGCCTCTTATCCAAGTCTCAGCATTACAAGAACCACCAAATTGAGATGTAATATATTTATAAATATCAATATGATTTACATTTGATTTAGATATATGAAATATTTTGTCATTGATTTTATAATTAGATATGTTATTATAAATTATTACATCTTCGGAAAAATTGTTAGAAATATAAATATGGGGTCTCATATTAAACAATTGATTTAATAATTTTAAGAAATTGTCTTGTGTTTTTTCAATTTCTAAATAAATAAATGATTGGCCATAAATAAGTTCAGATTTATCAATTTCACTAATAATATTATCATTAAATATAGCTGGGAATTGGGGAACACTATGGACTAACCAACCTATGGCAGTATCATTCCAAGAAAATATCCCCTTACAATGCCCATAATTATTTCTTTCATTTTTGATATGATTTGTTTGGTCATTATAAACTAACCAACCCAACCAAATATTATTTTTGTATATTGTTTCTATCCACTTATTTATGTTTTGTTTTATTTCTAGTTTATTTATGTCAATATAAGATAAACCAATATTATCACATATTTTGGGAAATTTTATTGCTATCATATATAAAATAAATATGATAATAAATAATAAATTTCAAAAGGTGTAATCATTGTATTTATGCTTATATTATACCTAAAAAATGAAAATATGAATATTTTGTATTTTTATATAAATATAAAGTTAAATTTTGGAATGTGTAACTGCAGTGTACCTGATACGCCTGATAAGAAAGGTTATAATACGGACCGGCACAACTGTAAAGTGTGTGGTGGGATGTTTCATTCAAATGAAGCGTTTTGTCCGAACTGCATATGTATCATTATATGGTTTGTGTTTCCATATATTTTACCCCTAACAGCATTTAGTAATGAAACCAAAGTTGAACTCAGTGGGTGTTATTTGGATCACAATCTGGGACGATGTGTTAAGGATCGGAAATGTGCTAATGGTGGATGTGGTCGCACAGTTAGTGAAATATCATCATTTCAATGGTGTTATGACTGCATGCTTGTACCCATAGCACTTTCACTAGATATCGATCCAAAAAGAGGAAAACAATTTAAAACTATCCGCCTCAAAAGTGAGTCACCTATTCGTGGGCACAAGCATATAACAAGAGAGGTTAGTATTATTAATCGACGATCTGAACAGATTAGTGCAAAAATTCTCACGGAACAATGGCACAAAAATCCAAACCTCTTAGAAATCATGCAAATGTTGAGAACTAGTGCGAAACTTTTTAATAAAGTGCGCGATGATCACATAGGTATGATGAACTTGTGGAAAACATGCGAACCTACAGCACAAGAAATGTCCTGTCGGAAAGGGCGTTGTCGTAATTGCCAACCAATAGAGTGTGAGATAAGTTCATTGTCTCTACAAAGTATTGCAGAAAAACACCGCAATAAATACACGGATGTTATAGAGGCGTTTCTTCTGAAAGAGCTGGTGCGTCTGGTTTTATTGTATTTGTAAATTGAGATTGTCAAGACTTTAATCTCCTCCAAAATTTTTTTATATTTATTTTTACTATATTATAAATTGACTATTCAGATAGGATTACTAATATACAGTTCAATACATATTTACAATATGTATTTGTTGCACAATGTCAAAATTATAAGAGAATAAATAAGATATTACTTTTCTGTATTTTTCTAGAAAAGTAATAGAAACATACATAAATAATTTATGAAAAAGCTATAATAACTTTTGGTTCTTTATTTTTTGTTAAATAACACGCTTATAATCAATACTCTTCTTATTGACTAAAATATATTTTTGCTGATTATGACTAAAATTAAATAAATTATAATATTTTTTACAAGTATTTTTGATATGATTTGTTTGGTCATTATAAACTAACCAACCCAACCAAATATTATTTTTGTATATTGTTTCTATCCACTTATTTATGTCAATATAGGATAAACCAATATTGTCACATATTTTGGGAAATTTTATTGCTATTTTTATCATTATATTATAAAAAAATGAAATATCAAACTTATTGACATATATGATAATAAATAAATAAAAGAAAATGACTTATAAATTAAATTATGCTATATGTTATTTTTGCTGTTGTATTTTCTGTGTTTTGTTAATTGTTGTTGGTGTTTCTCAAATACCAGACTATTTAGCTATTCACGATAATATACCAATCAAAATCACATTTTATAATTCTACAAGCGAACCACCTATTTACACATTTTCATTTCAAAAACCATTCTTGTGTATAACAAGTATTAGTGCTATGTCTATAAATGAATGTAATAATATCACAAATTGCCCTTTAGATATTGGTCTTAATAAAATTTATGACTATTATTGTGATTGTGATACATATAAATGTAGTTTTATGAAGACTGATAATTTTTATACTTCTTATCAGTTTTTGATGATCATTATTTGTTCTAGCATAATTATCATTGGGGGCATTATTTTATGGGTATGGGATGCCAAAAATTAGAACAATAAATAAAAATAATCTAATAATTAATTATAATGTCGAATAAAGCAAGCAAAAAATTAAAATTAATTAAGCATCTTGAAAATGATATTTATTGTCGTATTGGTGTAAGTAAAATTAGTGGTGTTGGTGTAATAGCAATAAGAGACATACCAAAAAACACTGACCCTTTCAAAATCTTAAATAACAAAAATGATGAGATAATTATGTTAACAGATAAAGATGTTGCAGGATTAGATAAAAATGTTTTAAAAATTATAAATGATTTTTTTGGTTCTGGTAATAAGAAAAAAAAATATGACGTTCTTGCTTCTGGGGCAAATAATATTAATGTTTCTTTTTATATGAACCATTCTGATAAACCAAATATAGATATTGTTGATGATGATACAAGTGATTATTATGGTTTTAGAACAAATAGACTAATAAAAGAAGGAGAAGAATTAACAATTGATTATTCAAAATATGAAGAATAAAATTTTATATTATAATAAGCGATAATATAGAATGAGTAAAAAATATCCTTCAATTGATGATAATAAATATTATGATAAAATAAGCAAAATTTACGAGAAATACAAAATACCAAAACAAGGTAAAAACGCAAAAGCAGAGGATTATTGTAAGCCAAAAGAATTCACACTACAACCGCCACAAATGTTTTTACCAAGTTATATAAATCCTGACACACCATATAAATCTATCTTGGTATATCACAAAATCGGAGCAGGAAAAACTTGTGCGGCAATCCAAATAGCAGAAAGATGGAAAAAAATAAAAAGAATTATTTTTGTGCTACCAGCATCACTAAAAGGAAATTTAAAAAGTGAATTAAGAAGTGAATGTGGCAATTATTTAACAGACAAAGAAAGAAAATTATTAGCAAAATTAGATCCAAAAGACAAAGAATATAAAGAAATAATCAAAAAATCTGACAGAAGAATAGAAGAATATTATGACATTTATTCTTATAATAAATTTATTGATTTAGTTCAAAATGATAGAATAAATCTTAAAAACAAAATTTTGATAATTGACGAAATACAAAATATGGTTAGCGAGACTGGAACATATTATAAAGAATTATATGACTTAATTCAAAGTGGTTCAAATAATCTAAGAATAATTTTAATGTCAGCAACTCCAATGTTTGACAGACCAGTTGAAATTGCTCTCACAATGAATTTATTAAATTTACCTAATGAATTGCCATTAGGAAAAGAGTTTGAAAAATTGTTTATCAAAGAGAAGACAAATAAAAAGAATACTATTTATGAAGTCCAAAATATGGATAAATTTAAAGAGTATATCAAAGGATATGTTAGTTTTTTCAGTGGAGCTCCAAGTTATACATTTCCTGAAATGACAGTAAAATATATAAATTGTGAGATGAGTGAGTTTCAATATGATGTATATCAAAAAATATCACGCAAAGAAGATGTTAATGTTAATAATAATCCATCAAAAGAAGAAGTTGTCAATGCTAGAGACTTACCAAATAATTTTTATATTGGAACAAGATTTGCTTCTAATATCGTATATCCTAATAGAAAAGTTGGTGATGCCGGATTAGTTTCTCTAACCCCATCAAAAATAATAAATAATTTACAGGATTACTCATGTAAATTTCACAAAATAATGACAAGTGTCCAAAATTCAAAAGGTAAGATATTTATTTATTCAGCTTTTAAAGAACACGCCGGACTAAAATCATTAATGACAGTTTTAGACGCTTTTGGATATAAAAATTATCAAACTAATGGAACAGGAAAAAAACGATATGCGGTCTGGTCTGGTGATGAATCAATCAACACGAAAGATGAAATAAAAGAAATATTTAACAGAAGTGATAATTTATATGGAAACAAACTAAAAATTATTTTAGGTAGTCCCGCAATAAAAGAAGGTATTAGTTTAAAAGCAGTTAGAACAGTTCATATTCTTGAACCATATTGGAATCAATCAAGATTGGATCAAGTTATTGGCAGAGCAAATCGGTTTTGTTCTCATATTGGATTACCAGAAGAAGAACGCAATGTAAAAGTGTATGTGTATGTTGCTGTAAGTCCAGACAAAGAAAAACAAGAAATTACAGTGGATGAGTATGTCAAGAAATTGTCAGAAACAAAAAATAAAATTATTAAACAATTTGAGAAAGCAATAATTGAAGCCGCAGTTGATTGTAGATTGAATAAAAATGCGAATGAGATGGAAGGAGAGGAAATCAATTGTTTGTGATTATTATTTTATTATGATGAGATTTACATTTATGAATTGGTGTTCGAGATATATTATGGTGTTGTTTGAATATTTCTTTCATAACTTCGATTGTTCGGTTGCCTATTACTATATTTCCATCTAGCGAAGCACATTTATTTTTATTTTCTTTAATCATATCTTGTAAATTTTTATATTCAACAAAATTTATAGCACTTGTTTCATAATATGATTCATTATCTTCTTTTTTTCGTCTTTCATCTGCTAATATATATGACACAATATTCTCAACAAACATTTTTTTTATTTTTTCAAAATCAAGATATTCAATAACAATAATATAATTTTTATATAAATCATTTTGTGGTGTTTTTACATCAACTGATAAAAAGGAGTGGTCATTTATTATATCAAAAACTCTGCGACTTTCTTCATATGTCTCTTTTATCGCATTTTTTAATTCATCCATTTTTTTCCTATCTATCTTACCCCCAAACGCTTCCCATAAGTCAGTCTTAAGTTCTTTTATCAACACCAAATAATATTTATCATCTTTTTTTAGAAATATTGTTGTTCCTGAACCAGAATATATTTTTTTTGGTGTTATACTTGTTATTGCAGTTGATTTTACAGATGATTCCGCATTTAGAAAAGCATTGAAAAAATCACTATCGTCTTTTTTGTCGGGTTTGAAATTTTCTCTAATTAATAACTGAAATATTTTATCAACAACATATTCTTTGCCAGTAATACTAATCTCATTTGAACTATTGCCTATGTCAGTAATACAAGCACTAGTTTTGCCGTAAATTTTTCTTACTATTTTTGGATGTGTTAATTTTGTAGTTTGAGATGATCCAATGCCATTAATAATAGCATCAAAATAATACTGATCATCATCCCATTTTATATGTGTTTTATTATTTTCTATTATTTTGATTATTTCATTAACATCGTGTTCTCTACCACTAATATATATATTATCAATATCTTTAATTAGATACATCCTTGAAATTATTCCAGGTGTAAAATGTCTGGGTGGGGGGCAGTCAATAACTTGTGCGGGATATCTGTCATTTATTATAACATGTTGTGGAGTATTAAAAGAAAACATATAATTATAATATATAATATTTTTTATTATGAATTTGGGGGATGAATACAACCCATAATAAAAAAAATAAATTAATATTGATTATGAAGACTAAAATATATAAAACAGATAAAATTATATTAAGAAAGAAAAAATTATTAGACAATTTTTTTTTCTTAATATAATTTTATCTGTTTTAATATTTTAGTCTTTATAATCAATAGTATTTTATTTTTTTATTATGAATTTGGGGGATGAATACAACCCATAATAAAAAAAATAAATTAATATTGATTATGAAGACTAAAATATATAAAACAGATAAAATTATATTAAGAAAGAAAAAATTATTAGACAAT
>Ga0214923_10004457_pt1 | contig 16878 bp, 4 predicted proteins | sample LL1510_MetaG_FD_177993 | JGI IMG/M metagenome (GOLD analysis project Ga0214923, IMG submission 177993) | Freshwater microbial communities from Lake Lanier, Atlanta, Georgia, United States - LL-1510 | ecosystem: Environmental > Aquatic > Freshwater > Lake | place: USA: Georgia | collected 2015-10-15 | reverse complement strand
TTCTATGGGCGAACCCTCCAATCCCTCTCTCACCCTGCCCTAGCCCAAGGAAACTTCTACCCGCTCAATCCCGCCAACAAGAGTAATCCCGCCTACGGCAGCCTGTCGGGCGAAACGGCCTCAGGACACTGGATGTACTCGTTCCTGCGAAATGACCCCGTGAACCAAAAATCAGTACTCGTCGCCGTCAATCTGCATCCCACGCAAACCCTTTCGGGCGTTCGATGCCTTCTTTCTAAGGAATCAGCCACCGCACTCGCCCTGCCTACTGGCGCCACGTTGAAGGGCACCGACCTTCTAGCTTCTTCCAACCCCGCCACACTCTCCGCTCCTGCTGATACTCTCACCACTCAAGGCGTACCACTCCCCGATCTCCCTCCTTTTTCCAGCTACTACTTCGATCTCTCGACTCAGAAGTAAAATCTTTATGCTTCAACTCCTGCTTTGGGTGGTGGCGATCCTTGGATTGCCTTTTTTTTCTCCGGCTGAAGAAACCCAATCGAAAAAATGTGCCTGGGCAGAGGAAGCGGTCTGGTACCAGATCTTTCCCGAGCGATTCCGAAACGGCGATCCCAAGAATGATCCTACAGCTGAATACGCCAGGGTTCCCGACAAAGCCAAAGCGAAATGGAAAATTATGCCTTGGACCAAAGATTGGTACGCTCTTGAAGATTGGGAAAAGGAGATAGGTTCCGACGTCTATGCCACCAACGGCTCCCGTCGGTATGGAGGCGATTTTCAAGGCATCATCGATCGACTCGACTACCTCAAAGAGCTGGGAGTAACCGCCCTTTATCTGAATCCCATTTTCGAATCCCCCTCTCTCCATAAGTACGACTCCCGCTCCTTTCACCACGCCGATCCCCACTTTGGTCCCGATCCGGCAGCTGATATCGCCCTCACCTCAGGGGAAACAGCCGATCCCACGAGCTGGAAATGGAGTGCGGCCGACAAGCAGTTTCTCGAACTCGTCCAGCAAGTTCATCGCCGAGGACTCCGCATTATCATCGATGGAGTTTTCAACCACTGTGCGACTGAATTCTTTGCCTTTGCCGATCTGCGGAAAAAACAGAAGGCCTCTGCTTACGCCTCCTGGTTTGACGTCCACCATTTCGACGACCCCTCCACCAAGGACAAGAACGAGTTTGAGTACGCAGGGTGGTGGGGTCTGAAAAGTATGCCTGAATTCGTCGAGGTCACTGACGAGAAGGGCAAAAAAAATCTACATCCTCAGGTCAAAGCGTACCTCTTCGCCATCACTCGCCGCTGGATGGATCCTAATGGGGACGGAGACCCGTCCGACGGAGTGGACGGTTGGCGGCTCGACGTCGCGAACGAAGTCGGCACCGGTTTCTGGGCCGAGTGGAACGATCTTGTCCACTCCATCCAGCCCCAAGCCTACACCACTCCTGAAATCTGGGTCGAAGCTCCTGACTTTATCCGAGAGGGAAAGTTCGATGGGGTGATGAACTACTACGCCTTTGCCATGCCCGTGAAGGGCGGCCTGATCGATGGCACTCTGCCGATCAAAGATTTCACCCGCATGATCGAGGAACGGAGAGAGAAATTCAGCTGGGAGGAAACTCTACGCGTCCAAAATCTTTTTGATTCACACGATACGGATCGCATGCCCTCCATGATCGTAAATCGCGACCGACCCTACTACGGAAAAGCGGATGCGTTCGCCTACGATGCGGATATCTGGCCTGGAAGCCACGACAAGCCCTACTTCATTCGCAAACCGGATGAAACGGAACGCAAACTCCAGCGCATGATCGTCCTTTTTCAGATGACCTACCCGGGCGCTCCCTACATTTACTATGGTACCGAAGCGGGCATGTGGGGAGCCGATGACCCGGATGATCGCATGCCGATGGTCTGGGCCGATCTGAAGTTCGAACCCCAAACCCTCAGCCTAGGGGGCCAACCCGCCCGACAGGACGATATGAATTTTGATTCTACCCTTCACGACTACTATCGGGATGCCATCGCGCTGCGAAAAAAGTTTCCTGATCTCGTGCATGGAAAGATGCAGATGATTGGAGCCGAGAATCAGAGTCGGATGTTTGCGTTTGTTCGCGGCGACGCGAATACCCTGTTTGCAGTATTCAATCGGAACTCCGATCCTCAAACCTTCACCTTTCAGTTCGGCAACACGGATGGCACCGCAGCCGACCCCCTTGCACCGATTTTTGTTTCTTCGGGCAAACCTGCCGATGTTCAGGTTCAGCAGAAAGACGGGAAAGCCAGCATCACCTTGCCAGGTTTTACAGGCGCACTTTTAAAGCAGAAATAGACCCCCGCCAGGACCCTTTTTTAGGCCACTTTACCTCTAACAAATCGCCCCTTTTTCGGTCTGAAAAGTGTGGCTGATTCAACTCTGTTAAGAAGCTTCATTCAGACGGCCTATTTTCACAGATTAGTTTCTGATTACCAACTACTTACACCTATAGCTATGGAACTGTTTAAAAAATGGCGTAAATTTTGCTTCTATCTCTTTAAAAAGCATAAAGTTGTGCCAATATATCTATTGAGAGTAATTGAGGTGAAATTTTGTAAGTCAAAGACATGTCGCGCTTTGCTTCTTTTTGGAGCGTTACTCTTTTCGTCTTTTTCCTCAAACGTTCGTGCAGAGGCCATGCTCCAACTTTTCAATACCAGCTGGAAAGATCTCGCCGCCAAAATGCCGGAGCTTGCAGAAGCGGGTTACACCTCCCTTTGGCTTCCTCCGCCCACCAAAGGATCAGGAGGTCTCTCGGTCGGTTACGATCTTTGGGATCCCTTTGATCTTGGTTCCAAAAATCAGCGTAATTCCGTCAGCACCCGCTACGGAACCGAAGCCGAACTTCTCCACATGATGGAAGTCGCTCACCGTTTTGGCATCCGCGTCTACTTCGACAATATCATGAATCACCGGGCCTTCGATGTCCCAGGTTACAACGAAAATACTCCGATCGATACCTACCCGGGCATGGTGCCCGAAGATTTCCACTTAAAAAAAACGGAGGACGGCTTCTACCGCAAGTGGGACAACTGCCGGGACTGGAGTTCCTCCTGGCAGGTACAGAATCTCGGATTAGCCGACCTCATCGATATCGCCCATGAAACCCCCAATGCCAACTTCGGACTGTCCGAAGGAAGTACGGCTACCAAATATTCGTTCGTCCGCGACTTGGCCCGCCCCGAACAGTACGACAAGGACAAGAACGGCAATGAGGCCTACTTCGGAGTTTTGATCGATCAGGCCCGAGCTGAACTGGGCTCCAATGCAACTGCCGCCGAAATCACTGCCAAGGCGCAAACCTACATCAACGCCAATAAAGCCGCTTTCACCGAGGATGTGGGCGCTTACCTCATCCGTGCCGCCCGTTGGTTGATCGATCGCACCAAGGCGGACGGGGTTCGCCTCGATGCTGTCAAACACGTGCCAGACTACTTTTTTGGGATGCAAAGCGGTGCCAACAAGGACTCAAGCGCCGCGGGCTACTGTGGCGGAATCCAAAAGCAGTTCCACAAGACCCGGGGCTTCACCGACACCAACTTTCGGGATTCGGTTTTTGACGTCGAACGTCCCCGTGATGACGCCATGGTTTTCGGCGAGCATCTTGGCGAGCCTCCCGGCTACTCCGGTTACTGGAACGCCGGTATGCGACTGGTCGATAATGATCTCCGGAGCAAACTCAATGGTGTCCTAGGCAACCCCAGTTCCACCCTTTACGGACTCGACAGCTCTGGATCTGGCGGATTTTCTGCCTCATTAGGCGTGATGCACGCGACCAGCCATGACAGCGATTATGCTGCGCAACGCCAACTCCAGCACGCCATGTACTACACTCGGGCGGGACTCGGTCTGGTTTACTCGGACGGCAACACCCACTCCCAAGTCCTCGGGGATTCCGGTGGTGCTTTTCCCCGTAACGCTAACACCGCCTATCTTGGTCAATGGAATGATCCGCGGATTCCCAACCTGGCCAAGATCAACGGTGACTTCGCCCGCGGTTTTCAAAGCGGTTTATATGGCGACAACGATTTTCTCGCTTACGAACGCCGAGACAACCGCAACGCCGACGGATCCACCACCACCCGAACCGCTGCCGATGATGTCACTATGGTGGTCATGCTCAACGACAACACCGCTTCCGGGGTTGCCCGCACCTTCAGCTCGAGTTTTCCCGCCAACGCGTATTTGTATCAGTATGCCACCGGTCCGAATGGATCGTACCAGGCTGGATTTTACAAATACGGAAACGAACTGGGCTCGGTCGTTGTTCCGGCTGGGGGCTACTATATTTTCAGCTACCGAACCCCCGAACTTTCCACGCTTTGGCCCGATTCTGCCGTCACGCTCTATCAAAGTGGAGTGGAATGTCCCACCCTCTACACCACCCGCAAGGACGGTCCCGACGGTGACTCGGCCTACAATCCATACGACTTTGCCAATCGTGGCTTTGATTCCGCCACTGACATGCTCCCCTTCACCTACCGAATGAAAGTTCCAGTGGTGAAAGGCGGATCCCCACTCACCATCCTCACCCGGACAGACGGCTCCGCGGAAAACATACTTCTCAAGCTGGATGGTGGCGTCGACCTAAACGGCACCGGCCTCGGTACCGATGCCGCCAAACGCGACAACCCTCCCGGTCTGCGAACCGACACCTTCTTGGGATACGAACAGCCGACTTTTCGCGATCGCCAACATCCGGAGAAGTTTGCCGCTATCGACACCACCCGCTGCCAGATCGGATCACCGGGAGCCGAAACCTATGTCAAAACGATCGGCGGATCTGCCACCTCCAACAACGGCCCGACGGCGATCAACAACTACGGCACGGAAAACGGCAACCAACCCTCTTGGCTCTACCACAACCCCAACGATACCGTGGGCGGAACCTCCGGAACGGCGGGAGTCGGTGGATCACAATTTATGGAGGGCGCTTCCGATGTGGTCATATGGGTCAAGAGTAACTCCGTCGGCGGCGGCTACCGCTTTTTTGTCTACTACACCACGGACGGAACCTACCCCGAGGGCGCCGGCGGCATCGGCCGAGGCAACACGAAAGCAGTGGAGCTTTTCTGGCGTCACAATCAGGGATCGAATGACTGGTGGTCAAGTGCCTCAATCCCCAAACCCTCTGGCGGCACAAAATTCAACTACAAGATCGGTGCCTATAAAAACGAAGGGGCCGGTGCACCCTCTTGGTTCCCGGCCGGCCCAATATCCGTCGCCTACAAAAAGAAAATGCTGACCACGTTCCGGGTGGCCGATTTTAATCCCGCCACCGTACAGTTCCATCTGCATAACGACTACAACTCTCTAACCACCGGCCTGAAGGATGGTTTCCATGTTCTCCGCGCCCGAGCCTTCCTCAAGCGCGATGGCCAAGCCCCCCTGTACCAGACCTTCACCCAAACCTTCTACTACGACGCCCAAACCCCTCAGGCCAATCTGGTTTACCCCAGCAAAGATGGAGACACGGTCGGCGGATCGAGTTACGAGATGGTCATTCGCACTGATGCCACGGTTACCGAAGTATGGGCCCATATCGATGACAGTGATGCGAGCAACGACGATGCGGTCACCAAATCTCCGAACGGAAACGGAGCGGGCGGAGATCCCTTCGTCGATACCAACGGCAACGACCAATATGATGTTGGAGAAACCTTCACCGACCTCAACGGCAACGGGGTCTATGACGCCAGCTCCAGTATCGGGGCCTGGGTTCAGGTCGGTGAAGTCACCCAGAACCCCGCCGTGGACAACCCCTTGAACCGAGAGTTTCGCTTCCGCTACAAAAACATTCCATCATCCGGCACCGCTCAGATCAAACTTCGCTTTGTTGAAGCTTCCTCTTCCCGCAACTTCACACTGAGCGCCGTCGCAGCCAACGTCACCGAGATCGTCCGCACCGTCAATACCGCCGGCCCTCTCATGCGCATGAACATCGCGTGGCCCCAACGTGACGCGGACACCGTAGGGGAAAACTATTTAATGAAAGTCTACCTCTCCGGCCCGATCGCCGATGGATTAACCCACCAGCAAATCTTGGACCGCATCAATTTCAGCATTGCCAGCACCGAATCCGGAACGGATCGCGGGGCGGTCACGCAACTTTTGACCACCAGCAACACCACGATGAATTGGGGTAACTACGGCGCCAACGGGGCCTTTCGCGAGTTGGCCATCAAACTTCCCAACCTCTACAACGACCAGCCCGATTTCCTACACCGACTACGCATCACATACGATGATCCGGTCTCCGGCGTTGTTTTGGAGGAAATTCGCTTTGTCAAAGCCTACCCCAGTTCGAAGCCCTTCATCACCATCACTAATCCTCCCGAACGGGATTCTGACGGAAAGAATTATGAGATCGTCCTGCCCGATCTGACTGGGCCAGACAGCCTGCGCTTCACCGTCCAAGTGCAGACCAGTCTCTCGGTCAATAGTGTGATCCTGACCGGAAATCCCGCCATCACAGTCCTGAACGAAACCTATACCGATGCCAACTTCAACGGCCAATTCGATGCGGCCGAGCCTTTCCTCGACAACAATAATAACGGAAGATACGACGCAGGAGACACCTTCACCGATCTCAACGCCAACGGAGTCTGGGATGCCAACGAGCAACCCTCCTTGGTCGACACTAATGGCAACGGAACTTGGGACGGCATCACCGCCACAGTTAATTCCACTTCCAAGATCTGGAACATCCCCTGGATGATCACCGCTCCCGGCAACTACCAACTGACTGCCACCGGCTCGAATGGCGGCGCTTCCTCGACCACCACCCGGACCGCCCGGGTCATCCTGCGCGAACCCTCAGGTATCACCGACGCAGACAGTGACAACGACGGCCTCAGTGATGTCGACGAGGCCACCGTCAAAGGTCTCCCGACTACCACCTCGGACGGTTGGAGTAACGGGGATGTTCACGTCTATTACGCATACGGTAAAAGCCTCCCCACCTGCCCAGACTCCGATGGGGACGGACTTCCGGACGGACTCGAAGTGGGTTGGAGGACCGCCTCCAACCCACCCACCGATACGGCCGCAGATACCAACACCGATGGGTTTAAAAACTTTATCGGGGACATGGATCCTCCCCTTTACGCCGTGGTGGAGAATGCCGGTACGGTTCCCGGAGTCGGTTCGCTCAGCTTGGGCGACGACCGATCCCGCCAAGCCGCCGGCTCCGTCACCGATCCCACCAACCCTGACACCGACGGCGACGGCATTCTCGACGGAGCGGAAGATGCCAACCGCAACGGATGGACCGACGGGGATGGTAAAACACTTCCGCTGAGTGCCACCATCGCCCAGTACGCCTCGGCGCGCCCGAACGTTGGCGATTGGCCGAACAACAAGATCGACTCCTTTGAAACTTGGACTGAAACCAGTCCTACCAACTCAGACTCAGATGACGACGGCCTGAAGGACGGTTACGGAGAGGACAAAAACGGGAACGGCTCCATCGACGGGGATGCCAACCTCAATCGGGTCTATGACGCCAGCGAAGCTTGGACGGAAACGAACCCTCTGAAGAAGGACACCGACGGGGATGGATTGCCGGACGGTTGGGAGCTGTCCAATGGGCTTGATCCTCTGGATAACGGCTCGGACAGCTATCGCACCCCCACGGGCAATGACGGAAATTCCGCAAATGGCGCGAGCGGTGATCCGGACAATGACACCAAGACCAACGAACAGGAATACTTGGCAGGAACCGATCCAAAGAAAGATGACCGCGTAGCCCCGGTCACCGGCCAAGGAACCATCCAGATCGGCACTTTCTCCAATTGGAAGCCAGACGACCTTTTGGCTCTGGACGAATATGACAGCGGCGGGAACGTGAGCGACCTCTATCGTACTAACGATGGCTACGACACCTCCCGAGACTTGCTCTCCTTCTCGTTCCGGGATGGAGGTGATACGGCAGCGAACGGGGACGGAAAACTCTACTTCCGAGCTGACTTCCTCGATCTCCAGGCCAACGCTTGGCAGGGATATGTCGACCTGTATGTGGTGATCAATGTGGGTAATACCGGTGCCGGAGAAAAAGCCCTCCCCGATCAGGTGGATCTAACCACTACCATGGGGTGGCAGGCGGTCGTAGCGGTCTGGGGCCAGAATAGTGGAACGGTATATGCCGATACCAACCCCGCCAATAACACAGACAACGTTTATCAGGACCCATCGGCCTCCGGATTTGGTGTGGTCAGTCGCGGAATCGGATCCACCGGCTTGGTCGCGGCGCAATGGAGTAGCGCGCAAGACGCATGCGAGTTTTCCATCAACCGCCAGACCTTGAAGGATCTCGGTTGGAGCGGCGATCCCAACACCCTTCACTTTCAGGTGTACGCCACCAAGGACGGCACCGCCAACAGCCCGGTTGGTGCAGGAGACCTAACGGGACGTCATGATCTCAGGGATACCATTGGCGACGATTGGATCTGCTCGGATTACTGGAAAGATAGCTCGAACATTTCCCTCAACGCGAAATTGAGCAGCTGGTTCGGTCGCGGTGACGCTTGGAACGACCGTGGCAAAGCGGCCAAGGTTCTTCTTTTGGCCCACGCCAATCAAGCTCTGCAGCCTGCCTCTTTCATCCATAGCCTGATCAAATCAAGCACCGCCAACAGCCCGGGCTACTCCCGCTGGCTGAAGGTCCATGAGGACAACTCGGCCCCCGTCTCCGTACATTTCACCGCCACACTGGCCTCGGCTCTGCAATGGGCCAGTAGCACGGATGCCACCAAGGACGGCCCCGCCTTCAATCTGCGAATCAAGACGGCACTGGCCAATGGCTGGCTGGATCTCCTCGGCACCACCTATGCAGACCACGTTTTGAAATATTTCCCGCAGGAAATGAACCGCCAAAACGTGATGGCAGCCCGCGTCCTGCTGGATGGGATTTACGGTTCCGGCTCGGCCCAATCCTCCCGCTCCGTCTTCTGGCCCTGCGAGCGGGTTCTAGACAACGCCTCCCTCGAGCAGATTCGCCAAATCGGTTTCCCCTACACCTTTGCCGATCAAGGACGGCATTTGGCCAAGTGGTTCGGTCGGACCTCAGCTCTGGGCGATAGCGGGTACCGGATCAATGAGGTCAACGGCATACGGATCATTCCCATCCACGACTCCGCCTCGGATTATCTTACCCAGACCCATGATAGCGGAACCGCCATTGCAATCCGGCAACTTCTCTCTCGTCGCGCTAGGAGTGGCGTCGAGGATCAGGTAGTCACCCTTTTGCGGGATCTCGGAGACATGGGCAATGACACCATTCTCACCTCCTACGAGACAAATGTACGCTGGCTGGTCAATCGGCCTTGGGTGAAGTTGGTGACCGCCACCGACATCGCGGCCGGACGGGTTCCTTACAAGGGAACAGACGGACAGAGTTACACAACCTGGGGTACCGCTAATCAGGGTAACAACAAGACTCTGACTCTTGCCGCCAAGGACTGGATCGATCACGCCAACCAGGAAAGTTACGACAACTGGTACAACGGCTCCTCGTACGAGGAAGGACTAAAAAATAAAAGATTCCTACTCCGGGGCTCCACCCTTGTTCCTCAGCCCTTCGGCCAGCCGGGCGTGGCCAACACCGTCAGCGATCAGGTATGGACCTCCCTTTCTGGGATTGCCACAAGCCAACCCCTTTCTCCTTTGGCTCAAGCCGCCTTGGGCGCTTCCCTTTTCCAGACCGCTTTCCACAACACCTCCAACAGTGACCTGAGCAAGTTTAGTACGGGAGACTATATTAATCCTGACACCACCACTGGCCAAGGTCTGGCCGACTTCGCTAAATTCTCCCAAGCCCAGACCCGAGAAGCCGGCATCTACGGCCGGGTCCAGCAGTGGTCTTCCTCAGCCACCTCCTCCACTTTGGGCTCCTCTGCCGAAGACATCGATCTCGATGGGGAAAATGAATACCTGCTCTATAATTCCCGCCTCTTTGCAGTCTTCGAAAGGTCAGGCGGACGTATGACCGCCGCCTGGATGCGAGATCCTAACACATCACAAGTTTGGCAGGTGGCGGGTAACTTGGCGGCTTACAGCAATTCCGAAACTGAGGATGAGGGTTCCACCAATGTTACCGGCCTTGCCGTGAACGCCTACCGTACCAGCGGATTCAAAGACTGGTGGGTGGTAAACTCGGGTACCACCGGCAACAGTTCCCGAGTTAATTCTCTCTACACCGTTACGGCCGCCACGGATGGAAGCACGGGATGGGTCATGAACAGCCAAGACGGGGTAACCAAGACCATTCGTCTGGCGACCGCCTCCAGCGACCGGCTCGCCGCAACCTACAATCTTTCCGGACTCAGCCAAGCTTACCTGCGTTTCGGCCTATCCCCGAACCTGCAGGATCTAATGATCCGCGGTCAGGCCGCTCTTGCGGTCACCTCGCCGTCCGCCAGCCGGATCAATGTGGCCAACGTTTCGAATAGCGGAACGATCCGCGCATCTGTTCAGGTCAGTAGTGATGCTTCCAATCCCGGCAACTCCTCCAGCATCAACACCACGGCCACGGATACGGACGGGTTGACTACTTTCTCCACCATCAACATGCGCAATCAGGCACAGACCCAACAGGTGGAGGTCGCGTTGATAGGGGAAGGACCTCACATGGTCACCCTCGGCTTTGACGATGGCATCGACACACCAAACCCCGATAGCGATGCCGATGGTCTTTTGGATAGCTGGGAAAACAGCAACTTCGGCAACCTCAGCCAGACTGCTAGCGGGGATCCCGACAGCGATGGAGTGGGTAATTTTATTGAGATGAAACTGGGCTCGAATCCCAACTCCTCCTTCTCTAACGGTCTTCCAGTGCCAAGCGTCTCAGGCTTAACCCCAGCAGGCTTCACCATCACCTTCCCCACCGTCTCAGGGCTGAACTACCAAGTCGTGGGAATCGAAAACCTCGCGGGAACAAACTGGCCTAATATCGGCAACTCAATCACGGGAGACGGGCAGCCTCAATCGGTCACTGACTCCTCCGCCACAAACTCACCCCGCAAGTTCTACAAAGTGAAAATCTCCACTCCATGAAAACCATTTTCTTCAGAGTCGCTCTACTTTTAGTCAGCGCTTCATTCCCCGCTTTTGCACAGCTTGGCAATGTTTGGCACGTTCCCGCTGAGACAAGACCCAGCGGCGTTTATGCCGCGGGAATGCGCGATCCTTTAAATCCGAACCCGAGTGCCTCCGTAACATTTTACCAAGGAGTCTCCAAAGGCGGAGGAGACAATCAGACCGGTGGGACTCTGTACTATCGTTTTGGAGGAGGAAGTTGGCAGAACGTTGCCCTGAACTGGCATGCCAACGAGACAGGAACGAGTGTGCAGATTTGGAAGAGTTCAGTCTCCATGCCGGCCACGGCTGGCACGGTGGTAGACTACTATTTTGCCACGACCTTCGATAACCGAACCAGCCCCACCTACATTTACAACAATGGAGGAACCGCCACCACCTCTACCCAGTCTACTGCCCAAGCGAGTCCTTTCTCCTTCACTCTTACCACACCAGTGGCCGCCGCCTCTTTCACCGTCACAACCTCCACCACCGGCACCCTGAATGCCGACTACACCACTTCCAAGTTGTACGTGGATGAATTGGCTGGGGATGCCGTACCTATCACGATTTCTTTCGCCCCTGGAGTGCAGGCGGATGAAGTCGAACTCTGGACCAACCTGAACAACCGCGACCGTGCCGGACAAGACGCCGACGGGGACGGAATCCACGACGGCATCCTCCCTCCGGCCGCTTCAAACACAAAACCCGCCGGTTACACATCAGGCCCTTATCCTTCTACGGGATACTTCCAAGCCATTCCCCTCACTGGCTCGGGGGGAACTTATACGGCAACATTCAACGCCACGAAAACTGGCGCCTACCGCCTTACGGGTCGTTATAAAATCGCCGGACAGAATACTTGGACCTGGTTCTACGGTCGTGACCACTGTATCACCGTCGCCCCCAAACTTGCCCGCATTATGAGCGTGTATGAAATCAACGTCTTCAATGTCAATGCCACCGGGCCATCCTTCGCACAGCGTTCGACACTGGAATCCTTGTCCAACGCCAGCAACGGTCGGGTCAATCTAGCCTCCCTCCGCAACATGGGCATCAACACCCTCTGGTTCCAACCGATTCACCCCAACGGCATCGAGGGGCGGGAAGTCTTCAACGGAGCGGCCTACGATCCGGGTTCGCCTTACGCCGTAAAAAACTTTTTTGAAGTTAATGAACTGATGACGACAGCCTACAGTGGAAGCAGTTCCACAACTGCCAATCGAACAGCTTCCATGCAGGCCTTCTCCAGTTTCGTAGCGGATGCCGATGCCAGGGGAATGAATGTTATGCTGGATGCCCCTTTCAACCACACCGCTTGGGACTGCGAAGTTTCCTCGCAAGGGCTATCCTTGTTTTCCGAGGCGGGATTAACCACCACGGGATGGAACGCCACCGACAAGATCAAGGATCGGGAATTTCGTTTCTACTCATCCAATGGAGGCGCCGGCACGGCCTACTCCGCTCCCGCAACCAGCGCGAGCGACATTGCTTCAGCCCCCGACCGCAACGATTTCGGAAAATGGGCGGATGTGAAGGATGTGTTTTTCGGTCGCTACACGACCTTGGTTACAGGATTTCCAACTGCAGATTCAAGCCGGGCCACGGTGACTTTAGAAAGCGACCAAATGACCTGGGATGATCTTAAAGGTGCCGCCGGCTCTAACGGGGCTGTCACCCGAGCCGTCTGGAAATATTTTGCCCGCTATGTCCCCTACTGGCTCGAAAAGACTGGCCTTCCGGTGGGTAGCTCCAAAGCTGATCAGGCCTATAAGGGCATCGATGGTCTCCGGGCTGATTTCGGCCAAGGAATGCCACCCCAGTTCTGGGAATATGTCATCAACGTCGCTCGCACCCACAAATGGAGCTTTGTCTTCATGACCGAATCCCTCGACGGTGGAGCCGTCACCTACCGCTCCAACCGGCACTTTGACATCCTCAACGAAAATATTGTGTATCCTTGGGGAGGCAATGCCGGAAACGGATCCGTTCGATCTGCAATTACAACCACGGCACACCGGACTATTTTTGAAGATCGCAGAAGCTCATATGGCCAAGGCTTAGTCTTACTTAACAACACTTCGCACGATGAGGAGGGATACCATGACCCGTGGCAGGCTTTTATACGATATGCTGTTGGGAGTACCATGGATGGCGCCCCGATGGTCATGTACGGGCAAGAAATAGGAACAGCCTTTAACCTGAGCTTTTCAGCTTATGAAAATAATTTTGGAAAAAATATTCCCCACTTTAAGGCTTGGAACTCGATGCAACCCCAGTGGGCTGCTTGGGCTGCTAACTCCCTCGGGTCGAAAAATCTGATCCCTGCCTATGCTGGCGCCGGCAAAGCCCGGGAATTCAGCCCTGCCTTGCGTTCGTCCAGCCGGTGGTTCCTAAATCCAAATGGGAGCACCAGCGCCGACCCCAACATCTTTGCCGTGGCTAAATACGAACAGGCCAACGCCTCACCTGCTACCCAAGATGTCGTTTTTGGCTTTGTAAATTTAGACCGCACCACTGCCCGCCAAAACACCTTCGCCATTCCCTCTGGTCTTGGCACCCTCCTCGGCATCAAGTCCGGCCGCAACTACAATGTCCGCAACATCGCCGCCTACCTAGGACCCAATAACGAATATCCCGATCGCCGCGATAAATTCCTCTGGGGTAACAACGGATTGAGTGGTGCTACCATCCTTTCAGGAGGGATTTATGTTTCACTTCCTGCTGTTCCCTCCACCGATTCGGCTTGGGGATCAGCTCCTTTTGAACCCCAGTATCTCAAACTCTACGATGTAACTCCCCCTCCCGCTGTCACCACAACGCCCACAATTTCCTCCTCTATCACAGCGAATGGTACAACTACCGTGACTTGGAATGCCGTGAACGACCCTGAAGGCCTAACTCCTACTTATCGGGTTACGGCCAGCAACGGATCCACTGTCGAGACGACCTCGACCACAGTTTCATTCCCAGGATTGACCCCCGGCATCTACACCTTCACCGTCACTGCTCTCAATCCTAACGACCCATCAAAAACATCCGCCACTTCCAGCCCTAGCCCCTCCGTCCGCTCTCTTTCCTCAACCGGGGATGATGACGGCGACGGTCAGACCAATGCCGATGAGCTAATTGCTGGCACCGATCCGCTCAACGCCAACTCCCGCTTTGCAATTGAAACCATTCTCACCACTCCAACCGGAACTACTCTCACTTGGACTCGCGTCGTGGGACGCACGTACACCGTCGAAGCTCGCGATGATCTCTCCAGCGGAGTTTGGGTGCCCATTGCTACTGACCTGACCAACGGCACCTATACCGATCCCGTAATCTCTCCTTCCCGCAAATTCTATCGCCTCAAGGTTCAATAACTCCGACTCACCTTGCCCATCTTCCAGTTCCTCTTTTTTAATTTTTAGGAGATAATTACCCTATGAAATCAGCCCCATCCCCCACCCCAATCGCATCCTCCTTCCTCTCCATCTGGAACATGTCGTTCGGCTTCTTTGGCATCCAGTTCGGTTGGGGCCTCCAAATGGGCAACATGAGCTCGATCTACGAATACCTCGGCGCTTCCGAATCCGCCCTCCCCCTCCTCTGGCTCGCCGCCCCCATCACCGGCCTAATCATCCAACCCATCATCGGCCACTTCAGCGATCGCACCTGGCACTCCATCCTCGGTCGTCGCCGACCCTACTTCCTCGTTGGAGCCATCCTCGCCTCCCTCTCTCTCTTCCTTATGCCTCGCTCCAGCGCCCTTTGGATGGCCGCAGGTCTACTCTGGATCCTCGATGCCTCCGTCAATGTCAGCATGGAACCCTTCCGCGCCTTTGTGGCTGACCTCCTTCCCGAACGCCAACGCACCGTCGGCTTTGCCATGCAAAGCGTCTTCATCGGCGCAGGAGCCGTCCTCGCCTCTAAACTTCCTGGCTGGCTCCATTCCCAATTCGGAATCATCTCCACCTCTTCTCCCGACCATCCCATCCCCCAAACCGTCCACCTCGCCTTCACTATCGGTGCCGTCGTCTTTCTCCTTAGCGTTCTCTGGACGGTCGTGACCACAAAAGAAACACCCCCCACCGATCTGAACGAATTCAAAAAACTCCAAAACGAAGGCATGGGTGAAATCGCCACTGCGATCCGATCTATGTCCGGCACCATGCGGCAACTCGCCTCGGTTCAATTTTTCACCTGGATGGCCCTCTTCTGCATGTGGATCTTTTTCCCCGTTGCCGTAGCCCGGGATCTTCTTGGAGCTTCAGGCCCGCAAGATCCCCTCTACCCACAAGGTGTCACTCTCGCGAACGACTCCTTCGCCATTTACAACCTGGTCGCATTCTTTGCGGCGATGGCCTTCCTTTATCTGGGGCGTAAGTTTTCTGCTCGGACGATCCACACCGTGTGCCTTCTCCTTGGAGGAATCGGCCTAGCCTCCGTCGGACTCCTTCCCCGTGGCGAAAACCTCTCCCTTCTTTTGGGAATCTGCTTTGCGGGAGTCGGGATTGCTTGGGCCTCCATTCTCTCCATGCCCTATGCAATGCTCTCCGCCTCTATCCCCTCATCGAAAATGGGCGTTTACATGGGAATCTTTAATCTCTTCATCGTTCTTCCCCAAATTCTCATCGCCGTTATCGTCAGTCGTGCGATGGAGTTTTTCCCGCAAATTCACCGCCTCAACGTTGTCACCTTCGGGGGAGCCTGCCTCATCCTCGCCGCGTTTCTCACGCTACGGATTCGCGAAAGATAAATAGATCGATACCTCAGGTTGTCCGATTGCGCTGCTAACGATAGATCGCGATTTGGTATTTATCTTTAAACCACCTCCGGACCCCGACTGCTACTTACCAAGCCACATTCGCACTTTCTAACATTCTCACCTTCATACCTCAGCCACACTTTCCGACCGTGGGGTATGTTGTGTGTGTTTTCTCGTACCCGCGTCTGCGCGCGTTGTGAAACTCCTTACGCGTTCTTACGAAAGCGCCGAAGAACAAGCAGACTTCCGATGCCCGCCAGTAACAACGATCCACTGGAGGGTTCTGGTACAGCCATCACGCCCAATACCGTACCATTGACCGTTCCCGTTGTGAAATCTGCCCCCGACTGATTCACGTTCGAAAGAATGATCCTGTCCGCCACCTCGTTCGACATCAGATTGTAGCTCACCCCGTTGAAGCTGGTCGACCCACCCGCTGCTGCAATGAAGTACTGCTTCGTGGCGTTGGATAGCAAGCCCGCAATGTCGAAACTCGAGGAATCCACAAAGAATCCACCCAGATAGGTCGTTCGGGTCACGCTTGCAAGGCTCGCATCTAGCCCAGCATCGTTGAAGTAGAAGCTGACAGTATTTCCCGTGCTGAACGATCCACCACTGAACGGCGTGCTTCCAGAGGTTAAGTGCAACAAGTCATTCTTGCTATTCCCCGCCAGCGAGTAGGTCGGAGCCCCTGCGGCTGTAAACTCAAATGCAAAATCGATTCCTCCTGAAAGGTCCACTGAACCTGAGGTCAAAATTCCGGGGCTATTTCCAGGGCTCAGCAGTCCACTACCCTTGATCTGACCCGATGTGCCTCCAGTTCCCGCCAAAGTCGATCCTGACCCAATGGAAAGGTCGCTGGTGGTAGTCGAAGAAGAGTTGGCTAAGTTTAACAGCGAATTATTAGCTATGGCCACCGTTCCCCCTGTGGCTCGAGCGGAACCAGAGATCGAGCTATTTCCATTCGCGGTCAACTTCGTGCCAGTTGCCACCGCGACGACACCTGTCCCTGAAGCTGCAAGCGAACCCACTATGTCACTTCCACCCACGC
>Ga0214923_10004456_pt1 | contig 16883 bp, 22 predicted proteins | sample LL1510_MetaG_FD_177993 | JGI IMG/M metagenome (GOLD analysis project Ga0214923, IMG submission 177993) | Freshwater microbial communities from Lake Lanier, Atlanta, Georgia, United States - LL-1510 | ecosystem: Environmental > Aquatic > Freshwater > Lake | place: USA: Georgia | collected... | reverse complement strand
TGTGCTTAAAACTTTGATGGTAAAATTAAAAATCAGGTAACTGCCTTTGTAAAAAAGATACCATACAGATATTTAAGCACAGCAACACCAAGTCCAAATGATTTTATAGAACTTGGAACAAGTAGCGAGGCTTTAGGTTATATGGGTTATATGGATATGCTTACCAAATTTTTTAAAAATAATCAAAATTCTGTTGATAGTAATAATAGAAATATTGGAGAAAAGTTTTATTTAAAACCTCATGCTGAAAAAGATTTTTTCGCATGGGTTAATCAATGGTCTATTATGGTTAAAATGCCAAGCGACATAGGTTTTTCAAATGAACGCTATAATTTACCTAATCTTATAGTAAATAAACATATTGTTGAAAATCAATCTATGTTTGATATTAATGGTCAATTTAAAATGTTTGTACCTATTGCTAAAAGTATGACAGAAGTAAGATTGGAACAAAAACAAACAGAAGAAAAAAGATGTATTAAATCTGTAGAATTAGCACAAAATAAGACTTCTGTTTATTGGTGCAATACTAATCAGGAAAGTACTTATTTAAAACAAATGGATAAAGAAGCTGTTGAAATTATTGGTAGTCAATCAATAGATAAAAAAGAAGAAATACTTTTAGCTTTTGCAAATGGAGAAATTAAAAGATTAATAACTAAAGCTAAAATGACTTCAATGGGTTTAAACTGGCAACATTGCAATCATTCTGTTTTTTTTCCTACATGGAGTTATGAGCAATACTACCAAGCTATTAGAAGATTTTGGAGATTTGGACAAAAAAATGACGTTACTATTGATATGGTAATTTCAGATGGTCAAACAAGAGTATTAGAAACCTTACAACAAAAAACAAAAAAAGCAATTGAACTTCATGAAAATCTAACTAAAAATGTTAATCAATCATTTACAAACAAAGTAAAAGAATTTAATAAAGAAATAATTAAACCAAATTTTTTATAAACCTAAACAATAAACAAAATGGAAAACAAAGTAAAAGACCAAGTAGTTACAGAAAATTATGCAATCTATAATAGTGATTGTATGTTAGTAATGCCAACATTAAAAGATGAATCAATTGATTTATCTGTATATAGTCCACCATTTGCGGGGCTTTATAATTATTCAAGTAGTGAAAATGATTTTAGTAATTGCGAAAGTAAAGAACAATTTTTATTGCAATATGAATTTTTAATTAAAGAAATTGCAAGAGTTACTAAAGCTGGTAGAATAACTGCTGTACATTGTACTGATGTATTTGATAATACATGTAGATTGTGGGATTTTCCACATGAAATTATTAGATTACATGAAAAATATGGATTTGAATATCGTAATCGTATTACAATTTGGAAAGAGCCTTTAAAAGTCCGTATGCGTACAATGGTACAATCTTTAATGCATAAATTTATTGTTGAAGATAGTACTAAATGTTTTACTGCAATGCCTGACTATGTTTTAATATTTACTAAAAAAGGAGAAAATAAAATACCAGTAACACATGAAAAAGGTTTATTAAAATACTTTGGTGAAACACCAATTTTGCCAAATATTTTAAGAGCATGGAATAATGCTAATAATTCAGATTTAAATGAAGCTCAATTATGGGAGTATTTAAATGTTAAATTTAAAGATAGTACAAATCCTAAAGAAAATAAATTAAGTCATTATATATGGCAAAGATATGCTTCATCTGTATGGGATGATATTAGAATTGATAATGTTTTACCATTTAGAGATAGCAAAGAAGAAGATGATGAAAAACACGTACATCCTTTACAATTAGATGTAATTGATAGAATAGTTGAATTATATTCTAATCCTAATGAAATTGTTTTAACTCCATTTATGGGTGTAGGCAGTGAGGTTTATAGTCCTGTTAGTTTAGGACGTAAAGCTATCGGTATTGAATTAAAAGATAGTTATTTTAAACAAGCAAAGATTAATTTATCAATGGCTAATAAAAGATTTAAAATAGAACAAAAACAAGATACATTATTTTAATTTTTTTATTATCTTTGTAAAGATGAGTTGCAGCATCAATAAAAGTTTATTTATCCCATTGGTGAGTAGAGCCTGCAACCTCGAAAGCCGATGGGTTTTTTATTTTATATAAATGGCAAAAAATTTTCCATATTTTAAATTTACTGCTACTGAATGGCTAACTGGAGATATAGTTTATGAATCTTTAGAACTTCAAGGATTATTTATTAATGTATGTGCTTTATATTGGCAAAGAGATGGTAAATTAACAATTGAAGATTTAATTAGAAGATATAAAAATCAATCATTAATTAATGAGTTAATTAATAGATATATTTGGAATGAGCAAGGAGATATATTAATTAAATTTTTAGATGAACAATTAATTGAAGCTAATCACATATCAAAAGTTAATTCAGAAAATGGCAAAAAAGGTGCAGAATCTAAACGAAATAAAGCGAACGCTAAGCGACCGCTTAACGATAGTAAAGCGATTTTAAGCAAAGAAGAAAAAGAAGAAGAAATAAATAAGAATAAGAATAAGAATAAAATAAAAGAATTTGTTTTTCTTTCTGAATCTGAACTTAATAAATTAAATGAAGAGTTTGCATCTCATGAAGTAGAATGGATGCTAAATAAGTTAAATGACTATAAAGCAAGTACAGGAAAGAAATATAAGTCAGACTATGCGGCAATTAATATGTGGGTTAAAGATGCATTTAAAAAAGCTAAGATTGATTTTGTAAAAGATAACAATACATTTAACACTCGAATGCAAATAATACAAAACGAAATTAATAATACAGACTGGGAAAATCTATGAGTAACATTACAACAACTGGCTTCAATAACATAGAGTTAATAGCCTTAAATAAATTACAGCCTTCACAAAAATTTTATGTTGAAGCTAAGAATGAACAAAAGTTAGTAAACATTGAACGTGGCGAAGCATTAAGACTAATTTATACTGAAATAGCAAAAACAATAGAATTAAGCGGAGAAAATAAAAAGTATATCTTAGAGAATGACCAATTAAAAAACGTTGCTAAATTCATTTATGATTACTCTTTAGAACATTATAAGGGTATAACTATATCCGAACTAAAAAACGCTTTTAAATTAGGAATAAGCAATGAATTTGGCGAATATGTTGGTTATGGCACTGTAACTTTTACAAAATTTATTAAAGGCTATATGAGTTCTATTAAAAGAGAACAAGCCATGAAAGAATGGTTTAAGTATCAAGAACCTCAAACAACTGAAAAACCAATGACTAAATTCTTTGAGCAAAATTTACAAATAGCTAATTACTTTTTTTCAATATGCGAAGAAAAAAACTCGGAGCGTTTTGATACAATTTTAAATCACGAAGACAATGTGATGCATCTTCCTTCTATATATGAATTCCTTTATGCTAATTATCAAATATCATTTTCACCTGAAAGCAAAGAAATAATAACTAAGAAAGCAAAGGTTAAATACAATAATTATATTAACAAAGGTGGGTTGAAAAAAGCTGATCCAAAAGGCTACGAACAATTAATTAATTCGGTTAAGTTTGGAGAAAATAGAACTTTTGACTTTTATATAAAAACACAAGCTTTAATCTTCTTAACTTTAAAACTAAAGCAACAAAATAAAACATTTGATAATTTAAAAAGAATATGAAAATAATAAATTCATTAAGCGGTGGAAAAACAAGTTCTTACATGGCATTCCATTATCCAGCTGACTATAATATATTTTCACTTGTAAGAATAGAAGATGTTAATTGTAAACCAAAAGATGAAAGCATCATCAAATATATTTCTGATAAAATAGGGAAAGATTTTATTGCAACTGCTGAAAGTGATAAAATACTTTATGTTATGCGTGATTTAGAGCAAATGTTAGGTAAAGAAATTATATGGACAACTGGAAAAACTTTTGAGCAAATTTGTTTTGAAAAAAAAGCGTTACCTAATTTAATGATGCGTTTTTGCACTACTGAAATGAAAATGAAACCTATTTTTGAATTTTGTTATAATAATTTTGGCATGATAGAAATGTGTATTGGATTTAGATACGATGAGAAAGAACGTGCAAATAAACAAAATACAAAATTTAAAACAATTATTGGAAAATCAAAAACAGGCAACAGAAATAAATGGGGAGAAATAGAATGGCGAACATTAGATTTTCCCCTAATTAGAAATAAAATATGTCATTTTCACGTTAAAGATTGGGCTGAAAAAACAAACCTTATTTTTCCAGAAGATAGTAATTGCGTAGGATGTTTTTGGAAACCAATACCGCAATTGAGAAAGAACTTTGATGATGAGCCATTAAAAATGAGATGGTTTATGGAATTAGAAAAGAAGTTAAATAGGACATTTAAAAAAGAAATTACCTATGAACAAATAAAATCAATAGGACTTCAAAGTGATTTTATATTTGGAACAGGTAGCGGATGCCAAGCTGGTTATTGTACTGATTAATAAATAAAAACAAATAAACATGAAAACAAACAATCAAACAAATCTTTTACTAATTTCTAAAACAGAATGGTGGGTAAAAAAATTAGATGTAAACTCAATTAGAGGAACATTTAATTGGGATCAGTATCAAAAGTATTTAAAGGCTTTACAGAATAATGAAAAAAAGTGATGTTACTTTTATTTTATTTGTAATCTTCTTATTATTTGCTTTACTTTTGCATAAGTGATTGATGAACTTGTAAATAATCGAATCTACAAACAAATTACTCGGAATGTATGCCACAATCATGAACTACAGGATGACCTCCACTTTGAAGCTGTTTTAATCATTATAGAGAAAAAATTTGATTTATCAGAAATAAGAAACCTTAAACACTTTTTCTCGGCTGTAGTTTGGAGAACCTGGCATTCAAATAAATTTAGAAAAAAGTATTTTGTTGATCATGTTAAATTTGTAGAGAATTTAAACGAGATTATTGAAGAAAACGAAAATATCGACTATTCAGTTATAGTTAACTTTTTAGATAGTTCACCACAAAATGAAAATGAATTTTATGAAGTTAATTTACTTAGGTTGTATATTCAGCATGGAGATGCAAAAAAGTTAAGTGATAAAACTAAGATACCATATCGAACAGTAGCAAACGATATTAAACAAATCAAAGACAAACTCAAACGAAAGCACAATGAAAAAAATTCTGATCAAGGCGAACATGGGTAACCTTAATGGGTTATCCTTTCACCGATTAATCGTTCCATTCTCAAAAGTCTCCGATATGGTAGACTTTCAATGCGATGTTTTTCCCGACTTAGAAGTAGCAACTGATGAACAGCTTAAACAGTATTCAGCAGTAGTTTATCAAAGAGAAATTGATACAAGTGGCAAATCATTAGAGATAATAAAAAAGTATCATTCACTAGGAATTAAAGTGATATTTGACATTGATGATATTTGGACATTGCCAAAAAGCCATTATTTAAATAGACTTTACGATATTCATAATATACCTGACCAAACTGTAGAAATACTTAAAAATGTAGACTTAGTAATCACAACTACAAAACACCTGGCAAGTAAAATTAAAAAGTACAACAAGAATGTTGAGGTAATTCCTAATTGTTTAGACCATGAAGATGAACAATGGAAATCTAACAAAACTAAAAGTGATAAAGTTAGATTTGGCTACATTGCAGGTATTTTCCACAAAGAAGACATTTCAATATTAGAATTGCCAATTCGTAAAGCCTTGAGACATAATTTAAAAATTCAATTTGTTTTAGGTGGCTATAACGATAATGCAGATTATAACTACTATGAAAAAGTAATGAGTGGTGGCACATTATCCGACAAATATCAAAGAGTTTACAGTTTACCTGTTCATGATTATGGTAAGGCATATAATGAAACTGATGTATCTTTAATTCCTTTGCAGTCAAACTCATTTACTGAGTGCAAAAGCGAAATTAAGTTACTTGAAGCTGGTTTACATGGTAATCCTGCAATCGTTAGTGATGTGCTACCTTACAACATATTCCCAAAGGAAACAGCAATCTTTTTAAAGAATAATGACATTAATGGATGGTATAAGGCTATAAGAAACCTAAGCAAAGATGAATCAATGAGAAAAGAATACGCAGAAACTTTACAAAAATATATTGAAAAACATTATAACATAAACAAATGGACAGAAGTAAGAAAACAGATTTTAAAATCGGTATTGGCGTAACAACAACACCAAATCGCAAAGAATACGTTGATAGGTGGTTAGAATACTTTGAGAAGTTTAAACCTGTTAATTACCATCTGCACATTCACGAAGATATACACTATAAAGGTGTTGCCTATTCAAAGAATCAAAATCTTTATACTTTAAGAGACTGTGACTATATTTTCCTTTTTGATGATGATTGTTTCCCTATTAAATCCAATTGGGCTGAATTCTTTATTAACTCAGGTTACAATCACTTGCTATACTTAGAACCGAAACACACGATTAAAGTTAAAATAAACGATTTGGAGATATTTCATAATTGCGGCGGGGTATTTATGTATCTTACAAAAGAAGTCCTTAATAAAGTAGGTTATTTAAATTCTGAGTATGGTCAGTATGGATATGAACACGCTGGTTACTCAAATAGAATTTACAAAGCTGGATTAACTGATGCACCTTACCAACAATTAATAGGAACTGATAAATATCTTTATGCAATGGATTATAGCATAGAACACAAGTCAAGTATTCCTACTTATAAAAAAGATAAATTGATTGAAGAAAATCGAAAAGTATTTATTAAGGAATTACAAAGCGAAACTATTTTTTATAACTTTGCAGAGTGAACGAACACATACTTTTTAAACTAGCAACACGCAGCAGACCTGAGAAAGCAAAAAAGGCTATACAGAATATTATAATGCTTTGTCAATCAATGAATTACACTATACTTGTTAGCATTGATGAAGATGACCAAAGTATGTTTGGTTTTAATTATCCTGATGATAATGTTTTTATAGTTAGAGGTACTTCAAAAAATAAAATAGATGCCATTAATAGAGACATGGATATTTTTGAAGGTTGGGATATTTTGATAAATACTTCTGATGATATGGAATTTCAAGTCAAAGGTTTTGACAATATAATCAGGCAAGACTTTAAAGGAAACTTTGACCAGGTTCTTCATTATACAGATGGTAATCAACATGCAAATATTATGACAATGAGTATAATGGGATTTGACTATTATAAGCGTTTTGGTTACATTTACCATCCCGATTACAAGTCATTGTGGTGTGATGCTGAAGCTACAGAAGTTGCTCACCTTTTAGGCAAATACGAGTACATGGGCGATAGTAAAGTTTTATTTAGACATATGCATCCTGCATGGGGACTAGCAGATTATGATGAACAATACAGAAAAACAGAAAGTCAAGAGATGTGGCAAAGCGATTACCATTTATTCAAATACAGAAAATCAGAAAACTATTTTTTAGAGGATCATTTAATAATAAACAAGCCAAAATATCACAACATTTGAAGCTATCTATTTTAATACCAACATTACCTGAACGTTCTAATTTATTTAGTAAACTATTTTTTGAAATCAATTTTCAGATAGAAATGCAAAATGCATTCGGTCTAGTTGAGGTTATAACAGATAACGCACCTAAAAATGAAAAAACAATAGGACAAAAAAGAAATGATTTGTTAGCTTCTGCAAAAGGTGAGTATATATGTTTTATTGATGATGATGATAAAATAGCAAATAATTATTTAAGACTTGTTTTAAAAGCATTACAGAATAACCCTGATTGTGTAAGTCTAAAAGGAATTATTACAATGGATGGTCAAGCACCTAAATTTTTTGAACATTCCATAAAATACAGCGAATACAAAACAACATCTAGTATTATTACATACGAAAGATACCCTAATCACTTAAATGTGATAAAAAGAGAAATAGCATCACAATTTAAATTTCCTGAAATTAACTTTGGTGAAGATACCGATTGGGCAACACAAATAAATAAAAGTGGACTATTAAAAAAAGAAACTTATATTGATGAGGTTCTTTATTACTATAATTACATATCAAACAAATGAAATATATTAGTTATGCACTTTTTGGCTATGGTAAGAGAGAACATAATTGCTTTGATTTTAGCTCCTATCTTCGTGGCATGTGGATTAACACTCGTCTCGCTCGTTGTATTTATCCTGACTGGAAGATTCATATATGTGTTGATGAAAAAACTTTTGAACAGTTTGAAAGTTTATTTAATAGATGGAAACAGTACAATGTAGTATTTAAAGTATTACCTGCTGAACCATTATGCAAAGCTATGTTATGGCGATTATTACCTATTTATGATCAAGGAGTTGAAAGAATTATTTGCAGAGATACAGATAGTCCATTAACATATCGTGAAGCTCAAATGGTAAAAGAATGGGAAAACACACCTAAGGTGCTTCATGCAATTACTGATTCAGTTTCTCATAACATACCTTTAATGGGTGGAATGATAGGATTAACTAAGCATGTTAAAGATAAGTTTTTAAGTTTTGAAAACATTTTAGATAATCGTGATTACAATAATAAAGGAACAGACCAAGAGACATTAAATGCTAAATTATATCCTATTTACGCTGCTCATGGAACTGAAAGTATTTTACAGCATTATATTTTAGGAATGCCAAACACCTTTTTAAGTGGTTATAGAAATTCATTTAATGATGAACCATTGGAAAATGTTAAAGAAGTCTACAGGCAGACAAATGATACTTGTGGACATATTGGAGCAGCAGGATGGTATGAAGCACCAATGATTAAATTCTTAAACAGATACGATGAATTTAAAGACGAATACAAAGAGCTAGAAAAAGAATATAAACATATATTTTATTGGGCAAATGAATAAATACGTTGTAGTAAGCGCAAATGATAATCCTGATTATTATCAATACATTCCTTTTGTTTGTAAAGCATGGAATAATTTAGGATGGAAAGTAATTTGTTTTTTAAGAGGTAATCCAAAAACATTTGAAGCTATTTATGATAATGATAATTACTTTTTCTTTTTAGAAGGCAAAAGTAAATACAGAGATGAAACATTGGTCCAGGTATCACGTTTATTTGGTGCTTATTGTTTTGAAGGTCTTATAATGACTGCTGATGGGGACATGATGCCATGTTCAAATTATTGGAATCCAAACGAAAATGAAATTACTTGTTATGGTCATGACTTAACAGGTTACGGACATTACCCCATTTGTTATATTGCTATGCATAGTAAGGAATGGAAGAGAATAATGAATATAACAGATGGCGAACTGATGTCACAAATAGAAAGCCTATTGGATAAATACGAACAAGCAAGTAGTGATAATTGGGAACAATGGTGGCAAGTAGACCAGGATATTATTACAGAAAAACTAAAAAAAGAAAATGTAAACTCTATTTTAAGAGGTCGCGAAAACAGATTTGGACTTGCACTCGGAAGAATAGATAGATATAATTGGGCAGAAACAATAAACACAGAAAATCCAATAGATGCACACATGGTAAGACCTTTTAATTTAGATGCTGCTATAAACATATTAAGTAAAACAGAATGAGTAAATTTATTGAAAACGTACAGAATTGGGATAATCACAGACCATTACTTTGGTGGGCATTAAAACAAACTAAAGGACAAACAGAACCTGTTTTAGAGATGGGATGTGGCGAAGGCTCAACACCGTATCTTCAACAATACCTTAAAACAGATAAACGTAAATTAATAAGTTATGATTATTTAAAAGAATGGGCTGATAAATATAAAGCTAATCATGTAACAGATTGGGATTCAATTAACCACGAACAATATTCTGTAATATTAATAGACCATTCACCAGGAGAAAGAAGACACATTGATATTCAAAAGCTAAAAGATAATTGTGATTACATGATTATTCACGATAGTGAACCTGCAGCATATGGATATATGTTAGATAAAGTTTGGCATTTATTTCCTTACAGAAGAAACTTAATAACTGATGGAGCATGGGCAACAATTGTAAGCACAAAGCATGAAATACCTGAAATAAAAATAAAAGGTTTTAACATTCAATGATACAACTACTCGCAACTACATACATAATAGCAAAGTTTATCCCAAAACCTATTTGGCTTCATCGTAAACCATTTACCTGTCCTCTTTGCTTAACTTATTGGACTTTCTTAATTTATCAAATAATTAACTTTACAACTTATTTTGATTTATTGACTATTCCTTTTACCTTTGCATTAATAGCTTCACTCTTTGAACGAATTAACGACAGGTATTTATGACTGAAGAAATAAAACAATCTTTGTTAAATTGGGAGTCAATGGGTAAGAACTATTCACCTAACTTTAATTACACAGAATTAAACGAAATAGCTATTAAATTAGGAAATAAACCTTTTAATTTAGGATGCTCGGAGTGTAGAAGACAATTACTTGAATACTTACTAGCAACAATCAAAGATGGAATCAGTAAACAATCCTGAACACTACGGAGGTAAAGAAAATACCTACGAAGCTATAAAAGTAATTGAAGCATGGGATTTAAACTTTCATTTAGGCAATGTAGTAAAATACATAAGCAGAGCAGGTAAGAAAGACAAAACTAAACTAAAAGAAGACCTATTAAAAGCAAAGTGGTATTTAGATAGATTTATTGGTACTTTATAAGTAAATATAAAGAAGATGACAAATAATGACATATTAAAAAAGAAAATGATTGAAGCGTTGGAAAAGTCATTAAACATAGTTACCTCAGCATGTAAGGAAGTTGGAATAAGTAGAGAGACACATTATCGTTGGTTAAAAGAAGATAAGCATTACAAACAAGCTGTAAAAGAGATTGACAATGTAGCTTTAGATTTTGCAGAATCAGCATTGCACCAACAAATAAAAAAAGGCAATCCACTATCAACAATGTTCTATTTAAAATGTAAAGCAAAGAAAAGAGGATATATAGAGCAGCAAGATGTGAAGATAACTGGCAATATGAAATTTAAAGCTGACTTTGGCGAAAGCAATCCTATACAATCCACATCCGAATCAGAGGAAAATACATAATGCAATAAATAACGGAACTGAAAAATACTATGTAATAAACATAGGTAGGCAGTTTGGTAAAACTTTGTTGGCATTGAACCAAATGTTATTTTGGGCTTTAAATAATAAAGGCTCTAAGATAGCATGGGTAAGTCCTGTTTATAAACAATCAAAGAAAGTATTTGAAGAAACGTTTAAGGCATTTGCAAAACGAATGGAAATATACCGAAAGGTTAACCAGTCCGAGTTAATAATTGAGTACATCACAGGTTCAACAATTCAATTTTTTTCAGCGGAGCGATACGATAACATTCGAGGTTTCACATTCGATTACTTAGTTTGTGATGAGTTCGCCTTTATGGATGAAAAAGCATGGACCGAGGTCCTACGTGCTACGGTCCTTGTAAAAGGTAAAAAGGTTCTTTTGATTTCAACACCAAAAGGAAAAAACCATTTTTACAAGATGCACCAATTAGACGGCACTAATGAGCAGTACAAGTCTTTCACAATGACAAGTTACGACAATCCAATGATTAACCCATCTGAAATAGACGATGCAAAATTAACCTTACCTGAAATGATATTCAGGCAGGAATACTTAGCGGAGTTCATTGATGGTTCTGCAATGCTATTCAATAACCGACAACTAACGGATAACAAATCTTACGGTAAAGCATTTGCAGGTATTGACTTAGGAAGGGCAGATGATTATTCGGTACTTTCTATATTCAACGAGAAAGGCGAACAATTCTATATTGAACGTTGGAGACATAGTGACTGGTCCACAATTGTAAAAAATATCGCACAAGGTTTGAGGACAAATAATGTCCAAACAGCATTAGTTGAGGTTAACTCTATTGGTGATGTGATATTTGAAATGCTGCAAAAGGAATGTTCAAGTTATTGCACTATTGAACCATTTGTGACTACTAATCAAAGCAAAAAGGAAATAGTTGAAAGTTTAATAGTTGCAAACCAAAACAAAGAGGTTAAATTTTTAAATGTGGATTGGCTCGACAAAGAACTTGAAATGTTTACATACGAATACAATCCAAAAAATAGAGTAATTAAATATTCAGCAACAAGTGGATTTCATGATGATGGGGTAATGGCTTCATGTTTAGGATTCCATTCTTACTCTAAATATAAAACAGGCAGATACACAATAATATAATTAAAAGGTACTTTTTAAAATGATGACAATTGAATTACCAACAAGCTGGCACGACATCTCGATAGAGAAATTTCCTTTAATCTACGACATTGTTCGAGATAAAGAGATTGATCCTATTGATAGAGAAATACGAGTTATTTCTATTTTAGCTGACATTACAGTAGCAGAAGTTGAGAAAATAAGAATAGACCAACTTAAAGAACTTATTAAAGCGGTAAACTTTATTTTTAAAATGGAGTTTCCTAATTCAGTTGAGATGTTTAAGCACAATGGTTATAGATGGATAGTAAATTATGACATCACTAAACTAAGCGCAGGAGACTTTATAAGTCTAAGCAAACTAACAGAAAGCGAAGAAAGTATTATCGGCAACTTACCTCAATTAGTGGCGATGTTTGTTAAGCCTTATAAACTTAAATGGCTTAAATTAAAAGAAGTTGAAATGGACTATGTAGAAAAAGTCGAACATATTAAGAGCATGAATGTAGGCATAATTTATCCTTTGTGTGTTTTTTTTTGCAAAGTTATAGAAGGTTTGTATCCTCATATCGAGGATTATTTGGTAAAACAAATGAAAGAAGCGAGGATGACAATGGAGAGCGAATTGAACGAACTGAAGAACAAAAACACTTAGACTATTGGAGTTGGTATGTTACATTGGATAGTTTAAGCGGTAAGGATAGAACTAAATGGGACTTTTACTTAAATATGAATGTAGTTGCTTTTTTAAATTATTTGAGTTACATAAAAGATAAGAATAAATGGCAAAAATAAACCAACAGCAATTTAGTGAGTTAGATAATTTTTTAACTGATTTAGAAGATAAGCTAACAGGTGAGCAGGATATTTATTCTCAAAAAGTAAATGACTTTTTAAAAAGAGTTAAAGATAATTTAGAGAAATACAAGTTTAATGCTTCCGAGAATTTATCTCAGTCATTAAAGGCATTACCAATTAAACAAAAACAAAACGGAATAACTGTAACCATTGAACTCGAAGATTACTGGGAAGACCTTGAAAAAGGAACACCTGCAAAAGGTTACTCAAAAGAAAACAGAAAAAAGTTACAACCTAAGATTTTAGAATGGATAAGTTATAAACCTGAATTGCAAAGTATAGCAGGAGACAAGAAAGGACAAAGGTCATTATCTTATGCGATAGCCACAAACATACTTAAAAAAGGTACTATTAAAAGATTTGGATACAAAGGTAAACCATTCTTAACCGAAGAAATACCACAATTAGAAAAAGACATAACACAAGAATTTGAATAATGGCACTAACAATATACAACACACCAAACGCATACGCACCCGTTTACAATCAAATGATTTTTACTTTGAGTAGTACAAACGTTGCTCAATCTAATTTCAGATACATAGCAGATATTTATGTAAATGGTTCAAGTGATTATACTAGATTAGAAGTAGGCAGAAACCCATCTAACAACTATGGAACATTTGATGTGGCAGGAATCATTCAAAACTTTTTAAGTCGTGATGCTGATGACAATACAACTACATTTAAGCAATGTGGAAACTCAATAGCTTATTATGAGGTTAAGTTTGGTGAGCAATACGGAGCAAGTAGTGGAATAACTAATTATCCTAACTTAACTACTTCAAGTGGTTATTGTTTTAACGGAGTGTTTAGTCCATTAGATTTTTTAGATTTTGCAACTAATACTTATGTACTTCAAAATAGTTCAAGTCAATTTCTTACCGATAGGCCAACATTTAAATCAAGAACTGGTGAAAAACTTATTTTAGGTTTTATGACTGATGCTGCAAATGAGGCAAAGTTTTTAGAAATAATAACCTATTATGATGAAGGAACGATATTTAATACAGTTACAGTTGCTAACCCTTACGCATCAATAAGCAATAGGCAAGACCGTTCAATTAATGTTCGAGTAGATTATGATTGGCTTACCACTTTAGTTAATGCAGATTTATCAAGTGGTTCAATACCTATATTCGTTGTTAATTGGGAATACTATGATGTAAGAATTAAAAACAGCACAGGAACAATTGTAAGTGAAACAATCCGTATTTATCCTGGCGAAGATATTTGCTCAAAGTACACCCATATTCGTTTTAAATTTATGAATAACTATGGTAAGTACGATTATTATACTTTTACAGGTGCAATGACTAAGAACACCAATATAAAACGTAATACATATAAAAGCAATCCTAATCAATGGAGTGGCACTAATTACACCTATACAACTACTAGCAGAGGACTAAGCCAATACGAAACTGTATTAGATGATACTATTACAATCAATAGTGATTGGATTACAGAATCTGAAAGCATTTGGTTAGAACAATTAGTTACAAGTCCTGATGTTTACATTTACGATGGTAACAATTTAGTTTCTGTAAATATTACAGATAGTACTTACCAAACAAAATACGAAGCTAGTCAGCAGCTATTTAATTTAGTGGTTTCATTTACTTACTCACAAAACAGAAAAAGACAAAGAAGATGATTTTAACTAAAATTTACATTAATAACGAGCAGATAGATTTAAAAGAAGATGTTTCAATACCTCTTAACTTTAACATTGCTGATATTAGAGAACCTGAAAAAAGAAGTACTACATGGAGCAAGACTGTTATATTACCAGGCTCTACTTTTAACAATGAATTATTTTCGAATATATGGAATGTTAATGCAGTCATTAATAGTACAGGTACTACTAACTTTAGTCCGAATTTTAATCCGAATTTAAAAGCACAAGCTGAAATTACTTACAATGAGGCAATTCAATTTAAAGGCATTTGTCAATTGTTGAATGTTAATGTAACTGATAAATACGAAATTGAATATGAGGTAGCTTTTTTCGGTGAGTTGCAGAATGTATATCAGTTTTTTACTAATGGTTATTTAAGAGATGTTGATTTAAGCGAATATAATCATACGTTAGATAAAGATAATCAAGTAACAAGTTGGAGCGCACCAATAGGCGTTGGTTATGTTTATCCAATGATAGATTTTGGTTTTAGAATTAATAGCGAATTTAAAGTTACAGAAATGTTCCCCGCTATTTATGTAAAGACAATAATTGATAAAATGTTTTTACAGGCAGGTTTTAGTTATCAATCAAACTTTTTTAATACAGAATTATTTAAAAGATTAATTATTCCTTATTCGGGTGGTTCAACTTTACAATTAACAACTCAACAAATAAAAGATAGAACATTTAGAGTTACAAAAACAAGTTCACAAAGTATTAATATAGATGCAAGTTATATTAATGAAGCTGCTAGTCCTATAATTCCTTATAATGAAGTTATTACATTTCAAGATGAAACAACACCTCCTAATTATGATACAGGAAATGTATTTGGATTTAACACAACTTTTCAGGCATCAAAAAGTGGTAATTATAAATTAAAATTTCAATTTGAATTAAATGTAACACATAATTGTAGTACACCAACAGCTTATATTGAAAGATATTATGAATTAGGAACAATTTATATTATATCATATAACAATGGTATTGCATCTATTCCTGTAATTTTAAAACCTAGTGATAGTTTTCAAAATGTGCCTGATGCATTAAATGTTTCAGCAGGTGCAAGTCAAACTGTAACTCAAGGAACAACAACATCAAGCGTAGGTGGTTTATTAGAAGGTTCAATATATTTATTTGAAAATGATGCAGCACAAGTAATATTTGCTCCTGCTTTTGGTAGATGTTATAAATCAACTCCAACATCAACTACATTTCAAAACCAAGCTACCTCATACCCAACTGTTAATATATTAAATGATTCAGTCTTTTATGCTTTAATGGATGATACAACTATAAGTGAATCTGATAATATAGTTATTTCAAACATTTTACCTGATAAAATAAAACAAAGTGATTTTTTCAACTCTATTATTAAAATGTTTAATCTATTTGTTGAGGTAGACAAAACAAATCCGAAAAAACTAATAATTGAGCCAAGACCGACTTTTTATACAAGCGGAGTTACAAATGATTGGTCTTTAAAATTAGATTACTCAAAAGAGACTAAAATAGTCCCAATGGGTGATTTAAATAATAAGACATATCTATTTACATATAAACAAGACAATGATTATTTTAATACTAACTATTATAATAATTACACAGAAGTTTACGGACAAAAAAAATACGATATACAAAACGATTTCTTAAAAGGTGATGTAAAAACTGAATTAATTTTTAGTCCTACACCATTAGTAAACACAATAGGACATGATAGGGTAATACCTAAAATATATCAATTAGATACAAATGGAACTATTAAAACATGTCAATCAAATATTCGTATTCTTTACTATGGAGGCCTAAAAGATACAGCTTACCCATGGAGACATATTACAGCTTCGGGTGGTCAATTTATAAATAATCAATATGCTTATTGTGGCCATTTAGATGATTGGCAAAATCCAACAATAGATTTAAATTTTGAAATACCAAGACAAGTTTATTATTCACCTGAAAGATACACGACTAATAACCTTTATAACGTTTATTGGAAAGATTACATAGAGCAAATAGCTGATAAAGACAGCAAACTATTTACAGGCTACTTTTTAATAAATGAATTTGATATACAGAAATTAGACTTTAGAGATACGTTCTTTTTTGAAAATGAATATTGGAGGTTAAATAAGATAATTGATTA
>Ga0214923_10004455_pt1 | contig 16886 bp, 11 predicted proteins | sample LL1510_MetaG_FD_177993 | JGI IMG/M metagenome (GOLD analysis project Ga0214923, IMG submission 177993) | Freshwater microbial communities from Lake Lanier, Atlanta, Georgia, United States - LL-1510 | ecosystem: Environmental > Aquatic > Freshwater > Lake | place: USA: Georgia | collected... | reverse complement strand
GAGATTCGCGCCAGCCACACCGATTGCACGCAGGAATCCTACGAAGTGCGCACATCCCGACGGGTACAGTGCTTTCGTGCCCACTGCGAAGAAGGTCATAGCGCGCGTCACCGAGTTGCGCGAGCTCATCGCATATCACAACGACCGATACTTCGGCGCTGACGAACCCGAGATTTCCGATGCCGAATTCGACGAGCTCGTCGCCGAGTTGCGGCGCCTCGAATCTGCACACCCCGAACTGGTCGTTGAGCGTTCGGTGCTCGATGCTCCTGGTGCGCCGAGCGCCACGACGTTCGCTCCGGTTGCCCATCGCTTGCCGATGACGAGTCTCGACAATGCGATGGATGCCGATGAGTTGCGGGCATGGGGTGACCGAGTCGCAAAGGGATTGCCTGGCGAAGCCATTCGCTACGTGTGCGAGCTGAAGATCGATGGTCTTGCACTCAGCATTCGCTATGAGAACGGTGAACTGGTGCTCGGGGCGACACGCGGCGATGGCAAGACCGGCGAAGACGTCACCGGCAATGTGCGCACGATTGCCGATGTTCCGGCGCGCCTGAAGGTGCGCAGCGCACCACGAGCCCTTGAAGTACGCGGCGAGGTGTACATGTCAAAGCCAGCGTTCGAGCGATTTCGAATGCAGAAGATGCAGGAAAATGAAGTTCGCATTGCAGAAGACAAAAAGCCGCTGGCGATTCCTGCGAATCCACGCAATGCCGGTGCCGGAAGTCTGCGTCAGAAAGATCCGGCAATCACCGCAACTCGCGAGCTGTCGTTGTGGGTTTACCAACTGGGTGACGTCGATGGAACTCCGCAATTCGCGTCGCATCATGAGACCCTCGACTATCTGCGCGCACTGGGCTTTCCGGTGAACCCAGAAGTGCGCATCGTTGATTCGCTCGATGCAGTTCTCGAGTTCTGCGCACACTGGCAACTGCATCGCAACGACTTGCCCTACATCATTGACGGTGTCGTGGTGAAAGTTGACGATCTCGCCCAGCGTGAGCGACTTGGGTTTACTGCCAAAGCACCGCGCTGGGCGGTGGCGGTCAAGTTTCCACCCGAAGAGCGCACGACGTTGCTGCGCGACATCAAGGTGTCGATAGGTCGTACAGGGCGAGCGACGCCGTTTGCCGAACTTGAACCTGTCGTCGTCGCAGGAAGCACGGTGAGCATGGCGACCTTGCACAACCGCGAACAGGTGCAGCTCAAAGACGTGCGACCCGGTGACACCGTGGTCGTGCGCAAAGCTGGCGACGTCATCCCCGAAGTGGTCGGACCCGTGTTGGCCAAACGTCCGAGCAACTCGAAGCCGTGGAAGTTTCCGAGCATCTGCCCGTGCGAACTGCGCTCGACGTTGGTGCAGGCTGAAGGTGAGGCAGACACTCGTTGCGTCGAGCTCGAGTGCCCGAATCAGCGCGATCAGCGCATCATCCATTTCACCTCGCGAGGCGGTATGGACATCGAGGGCTTCGGAGAAAAGACCGTCTACAAGTTGAGTGACGCCGGCGTGATCGAAGACGCGGGAGACATCTACTCGTTGCGCGCCGAGACGCTGATCGAGCAGGGATTCGGCGAGGGTCAAACGACGAACCTGCTTCGATCAATTGAGGTGTCGCGCACGCGGCCGTTAGAGAAACTGCTGGTGGCGCTCGGCATCAAACATCTCGGACCCGCCGCCGCCGAGTCGTTGGCGCGACGCTTCGGTTCACTCGATGCCATCGCGTCAGCATCAGTCGATGAGCTTGCGGCGGTCGACGGCGTTGGCGAAGTCATCGCCGAATCAGCGCACCGTTGGTTTGCCGATAAACGGCACAAGTCGCTCGTTGGCAAACTGCGCAAGGGACGCGTGCAATTCGACAATGTCGTGGTGGTTGATGCACCTCAGACCCTCGCAGGCAAGACGATCGTCGTGACTGGCACGCTCACGGGGTTTGGGCGCGAAGAGGCGCAGCGCGCCATCAAAGATCGTGGCGGCAAGAGCGCGGGAAGCGTGAGTGCAAAAACATTTGCCTTGGTGGTGGGCGCCGAGCCTGGCGCGGCCAAGGTGAACAAGGCGATTGCACTTGGCGTGCCGCAAATTGACGAACAGGCGTTTAGGCGACTGTTGGAGACTGGCGAGCTTGCGTAGTGGTGGCGTATCGCCGCAACGCCACAACGCCACAATGCCGCAATGCCGCAACGCCGCAACGCGATGGTCCTCGGCGTGGCGTCGCGCCATCAACGTTTCAGTCGGTGATGAACCGCCATTGATAGGTGCGCGATTTCTCGGGGCCGTCGAGGGTCTTCCAGTAGGTGACCACGGCGATGTGCTCGCCTTGGGAAAATTCCTCAATCAACGCACCCATCTGCGGTTGAAAACTCAACACGTGGTTGCCGGGGTCGTACACCGCCGTTGGTGGCAATTCAACTTGCGATCCAGGTGACAGTGCACCGCCACTCGCTGAGAGTTCGTCGAGTCTGGTCACGGGCAAAGCGATGCCGTCAATCGTGAGCGTGGCTTCGTAACCGACGACAAAGTCAATGATGATCTGTGCTTGTCGCAACACGCGGTCACCGTCAGCCGGTGACATGCGTTCGATGGCATCTGGAAACGTGCGTGCGTCGTCGCCTGTGAGCGCTGTGCGAAAGCCAACGACCACCAGCACGAGTCCGAATGCAATCCCGACACTGGCGAGCAGTCGGGCACGATCGAAGCGCTGAGCCATGCCACCATTCTCGCTTGTCGATCATGTCTCTCGCAGACAGCACCGGTCTCTCACCCAGGGGCGCGGCGCGCGGCAGTAGTTTGGGGCGGCTAATGGACGAACGTGATTCTTTCGTCGGGACCACCGTCGCCGGGCGATACTTGCTCGAGCAGTTGATTCCGGGTGGGGCTGACAACACCAACGTGCTTGCGGCTCGCGACACACGCGGTGCCGTGCCTGTCGTTGTGCGCTTGGTCACTGTCGACTCGCTGATTGGCCCGGGTCGAGCGGCCACTGCCGCCGAAGCAATCGACGGCTTTCAGCAGCACCTGCTCTCGGTCGCCGGGGTTCAGCATCCGGTGCTCGTCGCCCCGCTCGATTGGGGCGAGGTGAGCATCGCCGGTGTCACGTATCTCTTCGTCGTCACCGAGCGAATCACGGGCACCTCGGTGCGCGAATTGCTTGATCGCGGCCGCCGACTCACGGCTTCGCAGGCGCTCGTCATTGGCATCGATGTCTGTCGTGCGTTGCATCACCTGCACCAACTGGGCATCACCCACGGCGACGTGCGCCCGGCGAACGTGTTCGTCGGTGCCGACTCTCGTGCGCGACTCGCAGGCATCGGCATCAAGCGGGCCGCGCCGACCATCGCAGAGATGACAACAGAACAGGGGCGCTACGCGGCACCTGAACTCGCGACCGACACCACGCCTACTGCAGCGGCCGATGTGTATGCGCTTGCGCTGACCATGGTCGAGATGCTCAGCGGTGAAGTGCCGTTCGCTGCCGACTCGGCGGCCGTGACGCTTGCTCAGCGCGCCGGCAAGTTGTTGCCAGTCTCGGCCGACATCGGGCCCGTCGCCGTGCCGATGGAAAAGGCGGCACGCCCAGACGCCGCCGACCGCGCGTCGGCGCTTGAGTTTGGCCAAGCGCTCGCGCAACTCGCGACGAAGCTGCCGCGCCCAGAGCCGATTGAATCGCTCACTACCGAGTCGTTTCGCGACACCATCACTCGTCAACTTGATGCAGTGCCGCCACCGCAGCCCACCTCATCGCCGGCGGAAGTCGTGACGCCACCGCCCACCACCGCCGATGTCGCCGTCACCGCACCGCGCTCAGAGCGACGTCGCTATCGCATGCTGTGGTCGATTGCGGCTGTCGTTGCGCTCACCGTGTCAGGGGTGCTCGCGTGGCAGAACTTGAGCGCAACGAGCTATCAGGTTCCTGACCTCGTCGGTATGCCAGAGGGTGAAGCGCGCAACGCGGTGTCACAGTTCGGGTGGAATGTGCTGATTCGCGCGCAGCGATCAGACGATGTCGAGTTGGGTGATGTCATCGCAACGACACCGGTCGCCGGCACGAGTTTGCGCGAAGGCAACGACATCATCTTGGTGGTTTCCGAAGGCGCAACACTCGCGGTGTTGCCTGATGTGGTTGGTCTGACACGTGATGACGCCGTAGCAACCCTGCAGGCAGCCGGACTCTCGGTGATCGAGTCGTTGCGCGATGATGACTCGGTACCCGTCGGCAATGTGGTCGGCTGGATTGTGACTGAACAACCGAATCTCGTCGCGGGCAGCCAGGTGCTGCGTGGCACCGAAGTGGCAATCGTGGTCTCTGGGGGTCCTGTCTTGCGCGCGGTGCCGAACCTCATCGGTCTTTCAGAGGCTGACGCCGATGCGCAACTCGTCGTCGTGCAGCTCAACGCTCAACGTAATGACGATGTGTTCAGTGCAGAGATTCCGGTCGGGTTGATCGCCACACAAGAGCCCGAACCTGGCTCGCAGCTGGCACGTGACGGCATCGTTGCGTTTGCACTGTCGAAGGGCCCCGAGACCGTCGAGCTGCCCAATGTGATTGGTTTGGCTCTGGCAGAGGCACAGAAGCGGCTCAATGAAGTGGGCATCTATGTCGGCACGACGTCAGGTCGCACCACGAGCAAGGTACGCAACGTGCTGCAAACAGGTCAGCCAGTGAAGAGCGGCGATGTCGTGCTCAAGGGCAGCGTCGTTGACCTGGTGTTCCCGTGAGTCGGGCATCATGACGGCAGGTGTCGATGAGGTAGCGCTCACACCATTGCTCGGGCGTGTGCGTAGCGCAATCGTCGACCGAGTCGGCATTTCGCGACGTCGGGCGACGTTGTCGGTGTTGCTCGCCGGGGTCTTCACCGTGAGCTTTACCATCACGCTCTTGGTCGTGGTGCTGTCGCGTGTAGCTGACGACCTTGACTCAACCGTGAGCGTCGTGAGTTGGTCGATTACGGCTCCGATGCTCGCATTTGCAATCACGGGTCCGGCGTTCGGCCGGCTCGGAGATCTGATCGGTCACAAACGCGTCTTTGTTGGGGGACTGCTCGGCGCCGGATTCTTCGCCGGCCTCGCAGCCTTCGCCCCGTCGGCGCTGTGGCTCGTTGCGCTTCGCACACTCTCGGCGGCGAGTGGTGCCGCGACTGGGCCGTCGGCCATGGCGTTCATCAATCGCATGTTTGATCCGCACGAACGAGTGCGTCCACTGGCATCATGGTCGTTTGTTTCTGCTGGCGCGCCGGTGCTTGGCGTCGTCGCGGGTGTTCCGCTCGTCGAGACGGTTGGTTGGCGTGTGATTTTTCTGGCGCAGGCACCGCTGTGTGTCGCTGGTGCATTTCTGGCGTGGTGGCTGCTGCGAGACACCGAGAAACAACCAGACGTGCGCTTCGACGCCCTTGGTGCGATGACCCTCGGAGCCGGTGCCGCTCTCGTCTTGCTCGGTGTCAACCGCGGCAGCACATGGGGCTGGCTCTCGCCCGGCATCATCGTCTCGCTCGGGCTCGGGGTTGCACTTCTCACGATGTTTGTCGTCGTCGAACGGCGAGTCGCAAACCCGATGGTGCCACCGCGATGGTTTCGCACTCGCAACGTGGCGTTTCCCGTGTTGAGCATTTCGCTCAGCAACTTCGGCTACATGGGCGGCTTCATTCTGGTTCCGCAAATGCTCGACAAAGGTATCGGACTCTCACTCGAGACCATTGGCTGGTTGATCATTGCGCGCCCACTCACATTTGCGATTGCGGCACCGCTCGCAGCGCGCGTCACCATGCGCACGGGTGAGCGCTTCGCAGGAATGTTCGGTGCAATGACCGTCTTCACGTCGTTGATCGTTCTCTCGACGGTGCGCGAATCCAGCCCGCTGTGGGTCATCGCGGTCGGTCTTGCATTTGCCGGTCTCGGGCTTGGGGTTGCGTCACCTGCGATGGCTGCGCTGCTGGCGAATGCCGTCGATGACAGCGAATTGGGCACCGCAAGCGCAATGCATCAACTGATGGCACAGATCGGCGCTCTGCTCGGTGCTGCCGTGATGATCAGCGTGCACGAGGCGACGCTTGAACAGGGTGTCTTGCCGAGTTATTCGAACGCGCTCGTCGTCGGGGCAGCGCTCTGTGTCGTCGCCGGCTTGTTGGCGGGTGAGGTGCGCTCGACGAAGCGTTAGGCGGTGATCGCGCGAATCTCGGCGGCGACCGTCTGGGCGAGGTCGTTGTTGGGCATCGCCACTTGCATGCTCATCAACTTGAGCATGTCGCCTTCAACCTTGACTTTGCCGGTGAGAAACGCCTCCATGGCTTTCTGCGGATCTTGGTCGAGAAAGATGCGCCGTGCAGTCTCATAGTCGGTGGTGAGCGTCGCGTCGACGCCATCAAGATGACCAAGATCCATCACGACGACCCCACTTGAGGTGTCCATATGGCTATGAATGGTGCCGTCACCGAATGGCACGCCCGTGACCACTTGGTTGAAGCGCACGACCACCGACACCCTCGGGGCGTGGTCGCGGTATCGCTCACGTATCTCGCGGGCTGCTGCCATCCACTCGGCAGAGAGAAACGGGTGATTCATGTGCGGCGTCCTGACGAAAAATAAACGAAGACTCAACACGATAACGCTGCGCTGGTTGGCATCGGCGTGTTGCGTCCGCCACGATAGAGGGGTGGCGCGCGTGCTGGTGACCGAAGAAATCGCCGAGCGCGGGCTTGAGCGTCTGCGCGCCGCAGGCCACGAAGTTGATGTGCGACTTGGGCTCAACGGCGACGCGCTGATTGCCGCACTTCAGGGTGCGCAGGCGTTGATCGTGCGCAGTGCCACCAACGTCGATGCGACAGTGTTCGATGCAGTTACTGGGTTACTGGTCGTTGGTCGGGCGGGGGTGGGTCTCGACAATGTCGATGTTGAAGCCGCCACTCGTGCGGGCGTAATGGTCGCGAATGCCCCAGAGTCAAACATCGTCTCGGCCGCCGAGCACACCATCGCGTTGTTGCTGGCGATGGCACGCAACGTGCCGCAGGCCCACGCTGCGCTCGTGGCCGGTCGTTGGGAGCGCAGCAAGTGGGAAGGCGTCGAACTTGCTGGCAAGACGCTCGGCATCGTTGGTCTCGGCCGCATCGGCAAGCTCGTGGCGCATCGCGCCATCGGCCTTGGCATGAAGATCGTCGCCTACGACCCATATATTTCTGCCGAGCGCGGTCGGCAGTTGAACGTCGACATGTTGCCGCTCGATCAACTCGTTGCCACGAGCGATTTTCTCACGGTGCATCTGCCGAAGAACAAAGAAACTCGCGGGCTCATCAATCGTGATCTGCTGCTGAAGGCCAAGCCCGAATTGAGAATCATCAACGTGGCTCGGGGCGGCATCGTGGTGGAATCTGACCTTGCCGAAGTGTTACGTGACGGCATCATCGCAGGTGCAGCGCTCGATGTATTCGAACAAGAACCCGTCACTGACTCGGTGCTCTTCACTCTGCCCAATGTGGTGGTCACACCGCACCTTGGCGCAAGCACGCGCGAAGCGCAAGACAAGGCCGGCGAAGTGATTGCCGACATGGTGCAGCTGGCTCTCGCAGGCGACTTCGTGCCATTTGCCGTCAACGTGAACGCATCAGAAGCCAACGAGACGCTGAAGCCCTTCATTCCGCTTGCTGAGCGACTCGGTGCGTTGTTCGCTGACGTGGTGGGCGAGCGGCCCGCTGAACTTGAGGTCGAAGCCAGCGGAGAGATCGGCGCTTATGACACGCGCATTCTCACGCTCGCTGCGCTCAAGGGTTTTCTCGGGCGTGGCACCGGTGACGCCGTCACCTATGTCAACGCACCAACCATTGCCGACAGCCGCGGCATGACCGTGCGTGAACAACGCAACGATGACGTCGCCCATCAGGACTACGTCAATCTCGTCACGCTTCGTTCTGGCGCGCACAACGTGTCTGGCACTCTCACGGGTCGTCGTCGCGAGGCGCGCATCGTTCTGATCGACGATCACCTCAGCGACGTGCCGCCGGCCAGATTCATGTTGATCGTGCGCAACGATGACCGCCCAGGCGTCATCGGTCGGGTCGGCACGTTGCTCGGTGACTTTGGCATCAACATTGACAACATGGACGTCGGCAAGACCGTCAAAGCTGGCAGCGCGATGATGGTGATTGCCACCGCCACGCCCACGCCACCTGATGTCGTAGAACGATTGCGCAGCATCGCCGGTATCACCGAAGTGATTACCGTCGGCTCGCCGCGTTGAGTTCTTCGCGCAGCTCGAGCACCGCCCGCCGCGCAGCGTTGGCGTAGTCGTCGCCGCTTGACGCATATAACACTGCGCGTGAACTGTTGACCACGAGCCCCGTGCCGTCACGGGTGGCACCGTGGCGCACCACCTCGGCCGCGCTACCTCCTTGGGCTCCCACGCCGGGCACCAAGAGCGGCAGGTCGCCGACGATCTCACGCACTCGGCGCAGCTCGTCTGGCTGAGTGGCGCCGACGACGAGACCCACCGACGCGCGCTTCGCCCAGTCGGTGGCGGCGCGACGAGCCACTGTCTCGTACAACGCATCGCCGCTGGCGTCGCGCACGGCCTGCAACTCTGCCGAGCCGTGGTTCGAGGTGCGACACAACACGAACACGCCACGATCGCGCCGCGCGAAGAACGGTTCGAGTGAATCGGTGCCGAGCCACGGGTTGACCGTCACGGCGTCAGCCCCATAGCGATCGAATGCCTCACGGGCATACATCTCGGCGGTGTCGCCGATGTCGCCGCGTTTCGCGTCGAGAATCAGCACCACCTGCGGATGATTGCGGCGAATGTGTTCACAGATGCGTTCGAGCGCAGATTCTGCACCGTGGGCGGCGAAGTACGCAATCTGCGGCTTGAAGGCGCACACGAGATCGCCCGTTGCGTCAACGATCGTGCGACAGAACGCTTCGATTGCCCCGGCGTCGCGACCGACGGCGGTCGGAAATCGTGATGGGTCAGGGTCAAGCCCGACGCATACGAGCGACGACGAGGTTGTCCACGCCGCACGTAAACGTTCGGTGAATGCCACCGTCAATCTTCGAGCGTGATGGCGCCCGTCGGGCAGAGATCAGCGGCTTCTTGCACCGAGTCGTAGAGCTCTGGGGCGGGTCGCTCGTGCAGAATGTGCAGGTAGCCGTCGTTGCGCACCACGAACACCTCGGGCGCCACCTGTGCACATGCTCCGGTCGAGGCACAGAGGTCGAAATTGACTGTGACTTTCACGACACCTCCCGCGCCAGACGCTAGTTGGCGCGACGAATTCTCGTAGCCTTTGCCCACCCCCATGTTGAAGAAAATCGGTGTCATTGCCCACGCCCATCGACGGGTAGTCGTCGTAATCTGGCTCGCGGTCATCATCGCCCTGGCCGCCGGTGTGGGGGTGTTCGGCAACAGTTTTTCTCTGCAGTTCAACCTGCCGAATGTCGAGAGCGCGCAGGGTTTCGAGTTGCTCGAGCAACGTTTTGGCGGAGAAGAAAGCGGCCGTAGCGGCACGATCGTCGTGCGGTCAGCTGGTGGGTTCGATGACACGCAGCAAGTGGCGTTGAATGAGTACTTCGCGGTGCTCGATGCCCGCCCCGACATGCGTGTCGTGAGCCCGTTCAGCGACGAAGGGGCGCGTCAGGTGTCACCGCGTGGCACGATCGCGTTCGCCACGGTCTCGTTCGCCGCTGACATAAATGCGGTGGAGGAATTCCTGTCGATCTATGAAGAGATGAAGGCCATCGAGCCAGTCGTTGATGGTGTGCAAATCGAATACGGCGGCGAAGTGTTCGCCGAGTTCGAGGCGCCAACCTCCGAGGTGCTCGGCCTCGCGTTTGCCATCGTCATCTTGATCTTTGCTTTCGGCTCGGTGTTGGCGATGGGTCTGCCGATCGGCACCGCCTTCGGCGGCATTGGCGTCGGCGTGCTCGTCGTGACGCTCGCGTCGAATCTTTTTACGATTCCCGACGTCGCAACGACGCTTGGCGTGATGATCGGCCTCGGCGTCGGCATCGACTACGCATTGTTCATCGTCACCCGCTATCGCGAATCACGCCGCCGCGGCAATACCTGCGCTGACGCCACTGCCGAAGCAATCAACACCGCGGGCCGCGCGGTGATCTTTGCCGGCACCACCGTGGTCATCTCACTGTTGGGCATGTTGATCATGGGCGTGTCGTTCATGAACGGTTTGGCGATCGGGGCATCAATCACGGTGTTGTTCACCATGCTGGCGTCGGTCACGCTGCTGCCTGCGCTGCTTGGTTTCGTCGGCGATCGCGTGGAAGTCACCCGCTGGCGAGGCATCGTGGCGGCTGGTCTCGTCGCCGTTGCGCTCGTTGGCTACGGCCTGAAGCAACAGTGGATGTTCTGGGCCGCCCCGCTTGCTGCGCTGGTGATGGTTGCGGGCTCGTTCATTCCCGCGCTGCGTCGGCCGCTCGCCGCGCGCCAGGTGAAGCCGATGCAAGAGACCACGGCATATCGCTGGAGCCGCATCGTGCAGCGTCGACCGTGGGTTTCCCTCGTCGTCGGTGCGGGCGTATTGATTGCTATTGCTCTGCCTGTGCTCGACTTGCGACTCGGCTTTGCCGACGAGGGCAACTACCCAGCCGACACCACGACCAAGCGCGCCTACGACTTACTTGCTGATGGATTCGGCCCGGGCTTCAACGGCCCGCTCACGCTCGTCGCCGCCATCGATACACCCCAGCAGCTCGCCGCTGCAGACTCGGTGTCGCAGGCGCTGGCCACCACACCGGGTGTTGCATTCGCGTCACCAGCAGTGCCCAATGATCCAACGTCGCCCACTGCAGTGCTGTGGACGCTGTATCCGACCGATGCGCCGCAATCTGTCGAGGCTGCCGACCTCGTCACTTCGCTGCGCAACGAGGTATTGCCCCAAGCAGCCGGCGACAGCGGTCTCGCCGTCAAGGTCACTGGCACCGTGGCGGTAAACCTCGACTTCAGCGGCTATCTCGCCGATCGATTGCCGACGTTTTTCGCCGTGGTGCTCGCGCTCTCGTTCATATTGCTGATGGCCGTGTTTCGTTCGCTGCTCGTGCCGCTGAAGGCAGTGATCATGAACCTGCTGTCAATCGGGTCGGCCTACGGCGCAGTGGTCGCGGTGTTCCAGTGGGGATGGGGTTCGTCACTCGTCGGGCTCGGCGGCAGCGCGCCGATCGACCCGTGGTTGCCGGTGATGATGTTCGCCATCGTCTTCGGTCTATCGATGGACTATGAAGTCTTCTTGCTCTCGCGCGTGAAGGAAGAATACGACCGCACCGGCGACAACGAACTGGCCGTTGCCGACGGTCTGGCGAACACCGCGCGCGTCATCACCGCGGCGGCGGCGATCATGGTGTTCGTCTTCGGCAGCTTCATGCTTGAGGCCGATCGCAGCATCAAGATGTTTGGCTTCGGTCTTGCGGTTGCCGTCTTTCTTGACGCCACCATCGTGCGCATGTTGCTCGTGCCCGCAACGATGGAACTGCTCGGCGACCGCAACTGGTGGCTACCGCGATGGCTTGATCGTCTGCTGCCCAAAATTGACGTCGAAGGGTCTTCGCACAACGCCAACGCGCACGACGCCACCTCGCACAATGGCATGCCGGTGGTCAACGACCCCGATTTCGAACTCGAGGTCGAAGACGTGCTCGGCGACGACGCCGCGCGACCGCGCAGCTAACCGCTTATCGGCGGCGCAGACGTTTTATCGACGACGTTGTCGTTTTACCGGCGACGTTGTCGTTCGAAGGCGCTCAGCACCGCTCGCAACGACGCAGTAATCGTGCTCGGATGCACACCGACGCCCCAGCAGACTTCGCCCGATTCGTTGGCGCTCTCGATGTAGGCAACAGCGGTCGCCTCTGAGCCTTGACTGAGGGCGTGTTCGACGTAGTCCTTCACATCGAACTTGACGCCGAATTCACGTCGCAGCGACTGCACAAAAGCGTCGATCGGCCCGTTGCCGTCACCCTGCAGAGTCACGCGCTTGCCGTCGACGTCGAGTTGGGCGGTGATGCTGGTGGTGCCGTCGCTCGTGCTGCGCATCTCGTGGCTCGACAGCGAATAGAGCGGCGCACTCGGCAGGTACTCGGCTTCAAATGCATTCCACATCACGTCGGGGGCGATCTCGGTGCCCGAGTCTTCGGTGATGTGTTGAATCGTGCGCGAGAACTCAATCTGCAGTCGACGCGGCAACTCAAAGCCGTGCTCGGTCTTCATCACGTAGGCGACACCACCCTTGCCTGACTGGCTGTTCACGCGAATGACTGCTTCGTAGGTGCGGCCCACGTGCCGTGGGTCTAGCGGCAAGTACGGCACCGCCCACTGGTCGTAGTCGTCTGGAAGCGCGTCGAGGCCCTTTTTGATGGCGTCTTGGTGACTGCCCGAGAACGCGGTGTAGACGAGGTCGCCGGCATAGGGCTGGCGCTCGGGCACCGGCAGGCGGTTGCAATACTCGGCGTCGCGACGCAGTGCGTCGATATCACTCAGATCGAGCCGTGGGTCGACACCGTTGACGAAGAGGTTCATCGCCAGCGTGACCACGTCGACGTTGCCCGTGCGCTCACCGTTGCCAAACAAGGTTCCCTCGACGCGATCTGCACCAGCCATCACCCCGAACTCTGCTGCCGCAACGGCACAACCACGATCGTTGTGCGGGTGTAGCGACAGCACGATGGCGTCGCGTTGTTTGATGGTGCGCCCAAACCACTCGATGACGTCGCCGTACACGTTGGGCGAGTAGCACTCAACCGTGGCCGGCAAGTTGAGGATCAGTGGATTCTGCGGCGTCGGTTTGATGACGTCCATCACTGCTTCGCAGATCTCGATGGCGAACTCAGGCTCAGCCAGTGTGAAGCTCTCGGGCGAATACTCATATCGCACCCGAGTGCCGGCCACCGTGGGCTCGAGGCTCGTGCAGATCTTTGCGGCGTTGACCGCGATGTCGACGATTCCTGGTTTCTCTAACCCGAATACCACGCGGCGCTGCAGCGGGTTGACCGAGTTGTAAAAATGCACGATGGCCTGCTTGGCCCCGCGAATGCTCTCATAGGTGCGCTCGATGAGTTCTTTGCGTGACTGCACAAGTACCTGAATCGTCACGTCATCAGGAATCAGGTCGTGCTCAATAATGTGTCGCACGAAGTCGAAGTCGGGTTGGCTCGCCGACGGAAAGCCGACCTCGATCTCTTTGAAGCCCATCTTCACCAGCGTCTTGAACATGCGCAATTTGCGCTCAGGATCCATCGGGTCGATGAGCGCTTGGTTACCGTCACGCAAGTCGACCGAACACCACAGTGGGGCGGTGTCGATGGTGCGGTTTGGCCAGGTGCGATCGGTGAGCACGAGCGGCACGTAGGCGGCGTACTTCTCGAATGGCATCTTCTTCGGGTTGCTGGGCTGTGGGGCCATGTCGGTGTGTTCTCTCGTTGGTGGTTGCTAGCGATGTGACGTGTTTTTGATTGCGTTCAGTGGGTGGAAAAAGAAAAACTCCCGAGAAGTGCTCGGGAGTGGGCGCGACGTCGGTGATATGGCGGCCGACGCCGCTAGGTAAGGAGGAGGCCGAGTGCGCGTCGCATTACCGAACTGAGCGTATCGGCGTGACTCGGGCTACACCGCGCGTGGTCCCTTACACCGCGCGCGACCCCTTACACCGCGCGCGGGGTGGGCACGATGAAGTTGGCGAACTGCCACGGGTCGGTGGTGTCGAGGCGCGTCGGGCCGTTGCCGAAACCGGGGAAGAGGTCGTTGCGGTTCATCAGGGGATCCCAATCGACGGCTGCCGAGTGGATGGTACCGAGGTAAGGGTAAGCCACCTTCAACACTTCTTCGTGCGGCAGGTCATCAGGCACGCGAATGCCTGCCGACGGGTTGTTCATCATCCAACAGGTCGCAGCAATGATCGAGCTTGCCACTTGCAGCGTGGTGGCGTTCTGGTTCGGCAGAATCGCGCGGGCCTCGTCGATGCTGAGCAGCGAACCAGTCCACCACGACCGGTAGTCGTGGCCCATGAGCAAGACGCCGAGTTCGTCGCGACCCGATTCGATCTCGTTGTTCAAGATGCGCTGACCCGACTGCATCTTCCAGTTGCGCATGCGCAGCTCTTGCACACTCATGATCGCGGCGTCAGTTGGGCAGTACGAATAGTGAACGGTCGGGCGGTATTTGGCGGTGCCGTCGTCGTTCCACACCGTGAGGTGGTCGCTCATCGTGTAGGCCTCGCCATGGCGAATCACCATTCCCAAAATCTCGCCGGCGGGCACCCATGAACGCACCCAAGTTTCCATTCCTGGCTGGGCGAGTGCGATTTGATTGCACGGCCCGTCGTCGTCATGCACGTGCGCATTGTGCGGCAACCAGCGCTCGTGCGTGCCCCAGCCCATCTCGGCTGGCGCAACGCCTTCTTCGTAGAAACCTTCGATCGACCACGTGTTGACAAACTCATCGACTCGCTTCGGTTGGCTCGTGATTTGCGTGTCGCGTTCGCTGATGTGAATCACCTTCGTGCCCGTCAGCATGGCGAGGGTGTTGTAGCGCTTGTCGGCAAGGGCTCCCTCAATGAACTTCGTGCGATCGCCGGCCTTCTTGTCTTTGAGCAGTGCAGTTGCGATTTCGGTCAGCGCTCGCTTGGCGAAGTGGCTCACCAAGCCGGGGTTGGCGCCGTGTTCGAGCACGGCTGATGGCCCTTCATTGTTCGGCCACGACTCGATCATGCGCCGAATGGCTTGATGACGCACATACAACGTGCGCTCAAGCGGTGGCGTGTTGTGCATGTCGTAGTACGGATCCCACAGCTCGACGCTCGTGTTCAGATATCGCACGCCATGGTCGCGGCACCAAGAAAGGATCGTCGGGCAGTCAATGTTCCACGCGAGATCCAAAATGAGATCACCCTGACCGACACGCGCCGAGAGAAACTCGTCAAGGTTCTCCTTCGTCACGCGGCCCTGCTCGTAGTTCACGCCGGCAGCGAGCGAATCGGCCACGCGAGAGCGGTTGTCGACGAAGTCAACGATGGTGATGCTGGCGGGTGGCAACTGCACGTCGCGCACCAAGAGCGGCACGGTGGCTTGCGCAACAGAACCACAACCCAGCACAAGTGTGCGGCTTGGTCGGTGGGTGCCGACCTTCGAGAGGTCGATGGTCACGAGCGGCGGCGCGACTTACGGCTACGCGATGCGGCGGCGGTAGGAGCAAGCATCATCTGCAACGATGCTTCGAACACCGTGTCACTCGGGATGAGCGCCGCTTGCCAGTCATACGACATGCCCTTGCGGCCGGTGCAGACGTCGTTCATGACGACATGCGATTGACGGGGCGTTGACATCGCATAGCACCATAGCGAGAAACATCGGCGACGTCTACTGTCTGACTTGTCAGCCGATACTGACTCACGAGTCAGTATCGGGCGACAACCGTCACGCGCGCCGAGCGATGCGAACAGCTCGCTCGAGAGCATCGTGCGCACATGCCACTCGTAGCATGAAGGCAGTAGATGACGTCGTCCACCGCTTTCGCCGCGCTCGGCGTGCCACCGCAAGTTGATGCCGGCCTCGCCGCCGCAGGTTTCACCGCCCCATTCGCGATTCAAACCGAGGCGATCCCTGTCGCTCTCACCGGGGTTGACCTCTGTGGTCGCGCCCGCACCGGCTCGGGCAAGACGCTGGCCTTCGGTGTGCCGATGCTCGCGCGAATGGATGCCGCCAACGGCCCGTGTGCGCCGCGCGGGCTCGTGTTGGTTCCCACCCGCGAACTTGCATTGCAGGTGGCCGAGGTGCTCGCGCCGATTGGCGCCACGTGCGATCGACGGGTGCTCGCCGTGTATGGCGGGGCCTCTCGCGAAGACCAGATCACCGCCCTGAAGGCCGGCGTAGAGCTCGTCGTTGCCACGCCGTTGCGACTCATTGACCTGCTCAAAGAAGACGAACTCACCCTTGCCGACGTGCAGGTCGTGGTCATCGACGAAGCCGACCGCATGGCCGACGAGGGGTTCATGCCACAAGTCGAATGGGTGTTGCGCAAGGTGACGTCTCCACACCAGACGATGCTGTTTTCTGCCACGCTCGACGGCCAAGTAGGCAATCTCGTGCGTCGTTACATGAACGACCCGCGCGAAGTGTCGATCGATGCACCTACCGCCACGGTCGGCACCATGCGTCACTTGTTCTTGGCGGTGCACCGCATGGACAAAGACCGGGTCGTTGCCGCATTGGCTGCCGGCGCGGGCAAAACCGTGGTGTTCTGCGACACAAAACGTCTCTGCGACAAGGTGGCCGAGTCGCTGCAGGGCCTGAAAGTCAAGGCGTCGGCGTTGCACGGTGACATGACGCAAGCCGCGCGCGAGAAATCACTCGCCAAGTTCGCCGAAGGTTCACTCAACGTGTTGGTGGCCACCGATGTTGCCGCGCGTGGCATCGACATCGACGACGTGGCAGCCGTGGTGCACTACGAGCCGCCAATCGACGTGAAGACCTACCTGCACCGCTCGGGTCGAACCGCACGTGCCGGCCGTGACGGTTGGGCCGTGACCTTGGCGGAATACAACCAGCACACCACGTGCCGCATCATTCAGCGCGGGCTGCGGTTAGAACCCCAACCGCCAATCGAAGTGTTCTCTAACGACAAGCGTCTTGCGGAGTTGTCGCTCTTTCTCGCCCCAGTCAACGCCTAGGTTGTCGCAGCGCCAGGCGCGCAATTGCTCGTCAGTGGCATGCTTTAGGCGTTACAGCCAGGCGGGGCGTCGTGTCTCGTAGTCGTCGATCGCCGATTCGTGCGTCAGGGTGATGCCGATGTCGTCGAGGCCGTGCAAGAACCGCTCGCGCGTTGAGGCGTCGAGCACGAAAGGGTAGGTGAGCCCGTGCGATGGCACCTCGATGACGAGTCGCTCGATGTCGACGGTGATTTCAG
>Ga0214923_10004454_pt1 | contig 16887 bp, 16 predicted proteins | sample LL1510_MetaG_FD_177993 | JGI IMG/M metagenome (GOLD analysis project Ga0214923, IMG submission 177993) | Freshwater microbial communities from Lake Lanier, Atlanta, Georgia, United States - LL-1510 | ecosystem: Environmental > Aquatic > Freshwater > Lake | place: USA: Georgia | collected... | reverse complement strand
GGAAAGGCTAAGAAGAATGATTTGATTGTTGTTCGTGTAAATGGCGAGGGAAAGTTCTGCAACTCCCGCCCTTGTTATAATTGTCTGGCGATGATGAAGGCAGTAAATATTCGTAAGGTTTTCTATACTGATGATAGCGGTGAGGTCATTGGAGAGAACGTTAAGGATATGGTCAGCATTCAGGCATCTGCAATTACCAAGCAAATTTTTAACATGAAGACGGACAACAAGTTTAATTTGGAGCAATATTTTGAAATTCTTTTGAAAAAGTTCTTTCCGCCTACTATCAAGAAGATTAATCTGGAGAATTTTATCAAGCATAATTTGGTAAATGTTCTTCCTGGTCACAAGTACGTGATGAACCACACAAAGGGCTTTACCATGGTTTCTATTGTGAACAAGGATGATTTGAAGATAGTCAGTGCCAAGATTTTGGATTAATTTATTTTGAAAAATTGAAGATTTAAAGCAATAATATTATATTATTTTATTAATGGCAGTATTAAGCAATTATCAAATTAATGGGATGTGCCGCACTTTCCATGAGTATCTTGAAAAGAAAAAGTTCGATGTTCTTGATACAGAAATCATCCAAAAGTATGGACTTGAATTTTTAACCAAGACAAAAAACAGAAGCTTAATATCTCTAATACTAAAGTATGGGATTAATACTGATAATTATAAAATAATTTCTACTATTTTTCCTTCGTTAACAATGAAACGGGATTATTTAAATCTTATTGTTTATTATAACGAAAATAGGGAAAATATTGACATTGATATTGATGAAATTTTTAAAAAGTATATTCCATTTGATAGCATCCTTCCGGAAGATATCGAATATCTTATTGAAAATAATCTTGGGTATCTTATTAAATATCTAGATGGAAAGTTTATCCAACTAAATCATAATTTATATTTTCCTGACCATATAACTTATAAAAAATATCCATTTGTCAATTCAATGAAATATTTTATTGAGCTATCTACGAAAATTAATCCAAATGAATTCGATAAATTTAATGATGTAATTAAAACCAATAATTATAAATATATTATTGATGCGGGTAATATCATTCATTCGCGTAATGGGATGTTTACGGAAGAATCCATTTTAGATTTACAAACGGTGGTAAATAATTTTAAGGATAGTCTTATTATTATTCACAAGATGCATCTAAAAAATGGGAGAATTATGGAATTTATTGCAGATAAACTTTACTATCCAACTCCATACAAATGCAATGATGATATTTTTATTATTCTTGCTTACCTGGCAAATAATTGTAAGATAATTAGTAATGATAATTACAAAGATCATACGATTGATAATACGGAAATGCGTAACTTTATTTTCGATGATTTGGTTAAATTTAAAAATATAAATGGTAATTTTACATTTGAGAAGGAGCTGGAATATAGTCGGTGTATTCAGGTGATTGAAGAAAATGTATATATTCCTTATAGTTAAGAAATAGTTAGTTTAATTGCCTTTCTTAAAAATCGAAGTTTTTAATAAATTATTAGCTTCGCTAATATTTTATCAGTAATTTTTTTAATTAATAAATTAATTAAAAAAATTGCCATCCAAAAAAAAATAAGATTTTTTTTTCTCAGTAATTTTTCTTATTTTTTTAATAAATTAAAAAAATAAGAAAAATTGAAATTTTTATATTTTTACTATATTTTATAGTTGTATGCAGGATAATACACCTATAAATACACCTATAAGTACACCTATGAGACGCCGTGTGGATGCGGATCATTCGTGTTTATTTTCATCTCTAGCCTATCTTCTAGATAGGGCTGACTTTGACGAAAATAGTAAGAATATTTGGAGAAATAAGATTATTGAATTTATTAAGCATAATGACTTTCCTGAGGGATATTTTGATGACGGTAAATCCAAGGAAGAATATATTGAATGGTTATCCGATACTTCAAATTGGGGTGGCGGTATTGAACTAAAGATTATTAGTGATATTTACAAGGTTAAAATTGTAGTTATTACGAAAGATACTGGTAAAGTGGATGTTTTCGGTGAGGAACACAATGATTATCTAAAGACTATTTACCTAGTTTATACTGGTGTTCATTATGATCCACTTGTATCAGTAGTTGACCAGGCTGACATTCAGAAGGATATTACTATTTTTCCCACTACTGATATTGAGAAGAATACTAAGATGTTCAAGGAATACATTTTTAATATCAAAAGTCAAATCCGGATTCGTTCTGAAGTAATATACATCAAATGTAAAATCTGTAGTAAGAAGTTTCTGGGCGAAAAAGGTGGACAAGAGCACTTTTCAGATACTGGACATCGGAATTTTATACGAATTGGCAAGCCGAAAATCAAGTGTGAATCTTGTTATGAAGTGTTTGATAATGAACAGGAAGCTGAAAACCACGCGGAGGAAACCAAACATATGAGCTTCTTTGAACTTTAATTTATATTTATTTTAATTATTAATATTTCTTTGAGGCTTTTTTCGAGGCTTTTTTCGAGGCTTTTTTCGAGGCTTTCTTAGATGATTTCTTTCCTTTTTTAGAGCCTCTTTTCTTGGCACCGCCAGACATTTTCTTAGAGGCTTTCTTAGAAGCTTTCTTAGAAGCTTTCTTAGAAGCTTTCTTAGATGCTTTTTTCGAGGCTTTCTTGGATCCTTTCTTAGATGCTTTTTTCGAGGTTTTTTTCGAGCCTCTTCTCTTGGCACCACCAGACATTCTTTTAGAACCCTTTTTAGAGGCTTTTTTAGATGCTTTTTTCGAGGCTTTTTTCGAGGCTTTTTTCGAGGCTTTTTTAGAACCTCTCTTCTTGGCACCACCAGACATTCTCTTAGATCTTTTCTTGGAGGCTTTTTTCGAGGCTTTTTTCGAGGCTTTTTTCGATGCTTTCTTGGATGCTTTTTTCGAGGCTTTTTTAGAACCTCTCTTTTTAGCACCGCCTTCTTGTAATGGAGCAACAGGCATACTTTCTTCAGGCATTTCACCAGCACCACCTTTTAATTTTTTGGCACCGCCTTTATATTTACCTCTGTCGTTATCCATATAGTTTCTTACGAATTCTAAATCTTTGTTAGCTTTTACCATTTTCTTTACTTCAGCTTCAGAAGCTTCTGATTTTACAGGTTCGGCGTTGGGTCCTTTGATTTCTTCTACTTCGTATTTACCGGGAGATACTTCTTTAGCATATACTTTGTAGAAATCAGATTCACCGACTTTCTTTAAATACATAAAACTTAAGCCTTTTGTTCCATCGATAATGCTTTGTTTAATAACGTTTCTTACGCCATCGAGTTTAAAATTTTCGTTGTATTCATGACGAAATGTTACTGTAGATTCACTCATATAATCATATTGAGATATTATTTTATTATTAAACAAATTTTTAAAGTTTTTAATAATAATTTTTTTACTTAATATTTAGAATAGACATAATAAGGGACTAAATATAAAGTTAAAATTAATAATGAAGTTGTTTCATGTAATTCTCTGTTCTTTAAAAACATAGCTATCAAACAAGAGAAAGCTATCATTGTAGTATCAGCTATTAAAATTTTATATCCGTTTTCTTTTGTATAGTCTCTATAGATATCGATTATTTGATTTTGACCTGGTGTTGATGGTTCTACTATATATTTATATAATAATACATCATGAACAAGAGTAATTATAACAGCAATCATTATGAAATATTCAGGACGGAATTCCATTTTTGTTATACTGAAAACATCTCTAGTAAGGATAATTCCAATTACTATTATAAAAACATCAACTAAAACGGCACTCAAGCCAAATTTATCATACCATAATTTTATTTGTTGTCCAAATAAGTTTGTCTTTCTGCCAATTATAATTACTACAAGGTCAACTATTAAAGCAGCTGTAATAATATAAAGTAAATCTATATTATTATTTATATTCGAAATATCACCTAACATATATATTACTATATAAAAAAATTGGCATTATAAAAAATAGAAAAAAGAGAAAAATTGATAAATAAAAAAATAAATTTAAATATTTATTACTAATGCCAATATATTCTCAATATGATGTTCCAAATTCTAATGATATGGTTAATTTGGGTGTAGGACAACCATCTACAAAAGATTTACCACTTAATTGGTTTAAAGATAGTCTGATGAACATTTCTTCTAAACTAGATAATCCAGAGTTTCTTCAATATGGAGCTATTTCTGGTTATGATTCTGTTAAAGAGACTTTAGCAAAATGGCTTTCCAAAAAATATAAAAACAATGTCACAAAAGACCAATTGTTTATGACCAATGGAAACACTGGTGGATTACAATTACTTATGGATATTTTTATGGAAAGTGGAGATGAAATTATTATTGAAGACCCAACCTATTTTATTGCTAAAAATATTTTTGATGAATATGGGTTAAATATTAATCCTGTTCCAATGACTGAAAACGGTATTGATATAGTTAAACTAGAGGAAGCAATTAATAAAATTATAGATAATGATGAGAAAAATTTACAATCAAAAATCTTTCTCTATACTATACCTATTCATCATAATCCGTCTTCAATTACCCTTTCAAAAGAAAATAGAATTAAACTAGCAAAGTTATGTAAAAAATATCCAAAGTTTTATGTAATTGCTGATGAAGTATATCATTTTTTAAGTTATGATAATTTAGTTGAATATCCTCCGCTAGCAGATTACCACGAAAAAATATTTTCATTAGGGTCATTTTCTAAACTTGTTTCTCCAAGTCTTCGTGTTGGATGGATTTATCAAAATAATTTATTAAATAAAGAAAATCCGTATGACCTAATAGATAGATTGAAGAAAAGTTCAATTTTAGATTCGAGTGGCGGAATTAATCCATTGGGTTATTTAATTATTGAAAATGCAATCAATGATAAAACAATTGATAAACTGATTGAAAATAATATTAAAACTCTATCAGAAAAAAGTCAAATAATGTATGAATTTATAACTTCTCATCTTAAGGATATTAAAGTCATAAAACCAAAAGGCGGTTATTTTCTATGGTTAAATTTGAATTCCATTGATGGAAATGATTTTTTAAATTTTGCTACGATATGCAAAGTTAAATTTCACCCGGGATTTAAATTTGGTGAAACTTGTGATAATTATATTCGGTTAAGTGTTTCTTATTATGACCAAGATGATTTAATTCTAGGATTATCTAGATTAATGGAAGCATATACATTATTCAAATCAATTCGTGTTTCTATTTTTGGAAGCACTGGTCGTTTGGGTAGTTTGATTAAAAACGAAATAACAAACAATACTCATTTTACATTTATTGAAGGAATTACTAGAGATATCAAAATAAATGAAAAGGCAAATGTTATTGTTGATGTTTCATCAAATGATGGAACGAAAAGTTTATTAACTTATCTAATTAAAAATAGCATTAATAAGGCTTTAATTATTGGAACGACTGGATTAACACCGGATACTCAAATGTTAATTAAAAGATATTCAATTAAAAATCCAGTCTGTCTTGTTTCTAATTTTTCTGAAGGTATTAGCAAAATTAAAAAGATTATTAGTGAATTAAATAGTTTAGGTCAAAATTGGAAATTTAATATGCTTGAAAAACATCATCAAAAGAAAATAGATAAACCTAGCGGAACTGCTAAGACATTAGCTAAAGAAATTAAACAAGAATGTCCGATTGAAAGTGTTCGGGAAGGGGATATCATCGGATACCATCAAATTTTGATTAACAGTAAAGAAGAAGAAATAATTATTTCCCACAATGCAAAAGATAGAAATATTTTTGCAAAAGGTTGTTTAAATTATATCAAATGGATAGTTTTGCAAAAACCAGGACTTTATTATGAAATAGAAAATATTAAAGAATATGAAATTGATACTATATTAGGAACTAAAATGTTAATTACTGAAAAACATGATGTTATTAATAACAATAATGATGATATCAGTTTTAAAATCTTATTTACTAAAGAAAACAATTTGTATAAATGGAAAATTGTAGACAAAATAAATGAACCTTTTAATACCGATAGTAATCACTGTTTAATGATTGTTAAATATCTACATAAAACTTATAATATTAGTACTGGTAAACTAAGAGAAAATAGTGCTGCTTTCAAAATTAAAGACAGAAAGATTTATCTAGAGGTTCCTGATCCTAAATTATTTGATTTGAACAATACTGAATCTCAAAATTTAGGGTCATTAATAAGACAATTATCTGGTTTAAATATGGTTGGTGTTAGTAAATATTTGATTAACAATGAATACTATTTAATTATTGAAATTGCTAATGTTATTGACGAAATAGATAGTGATGTTTTCTCTACTTTAGGGACCATCGTTAATAGTGAGAAGACAGTATTAAATTCTTATCACATCCTTTTTATTAATATTCTAACGGATAATCAAATAAGAATTAGATTTTTTAATAAATATGTTGGTAAGGAGATAGATGGTGATGCGGATGCTTGTTTAGCGGTAAGTGACTATTTTACTTATGTAAATGACTTATCTTATGATGACAATATAGAAACATCAATTATATTAAATAATGATATCGTAAAGATATTATATAATTCTGGAAAATATTATATTGTGTATTCGATGTAAGTAATTATTTTAATAATAAATTAAAAAAAATTGGCATTTTTAAAAAAATTGAATAAATATTCAACTACTATATATATAATTATGTATGAATTATAATTATGTAATAGAATGCTTAGATAATATTGTTTCAACTTATCCATATTTAACAGTTAGGTCAATAGAATTATTTATGAAAAATATGGATTTAGCGACTAGTGAATATTTTTACAACCTTTTTTGTGATAAATATGAGTATTTTGCAAACATTCATAGAGATATGTTTATAACCATTCAAAATAAAATTTTTTATGAAATAAATAAAAAGAAACAAAAGAAATTATCAATTTCTGCACCCGAATTTGTTTTTACAAATAAATTTGGATTAATTAAATCAGGACATGTAAAACAAAATGTAGTTGACCAAAATATTAACCAAAATGTTGACCAAAATGTAGGACCAATTCAATTAGGACCAATTATTGTTGAACCAATCGTGATTGAACCAAAAGTTGAACCAAAAGTTGAACCAAAAGTTGAACCAATCGTGATTGAACCAAAAGTTGAACCGAAAATGGATGAAATTAATTGGGATGACTATATAGATTTCCCTTTGGAAAAGTTAGTAAATAAATTTAGTAGAAATTGTACTATAGAAGATTTGACTAGAATTAAAATTATTCTTGAAATTACTAATGAATTAGGATTTTATCCGATTACAAAACTAATTACTAATTTTTATTCACAACATAGAATTTTATTAAAAATGGATAAAATAGAATGCTTGGTTAATAAAACCAAGTTGTTAAAATTTAATAGCGAAAAGACACATCTTATAAATATTATTCCAAATAAAAGAAAATATGTTTATGACTATATACAATCTATATTTACAACTAACATCAATTTATGGAAAAATAAAATTGTTAACAATACGATTGATTACAATAGCATTCCCTTTTTAAATAAATTTAATCAAGTCTATATTAATGACATTTTATCAAAAAGTAAGGAATTATCTCTGAGCAGGGGGAAAATTTTTTACTCCAATGATAACAATCTAATTTATAAAAAGAATTGCGGTTATGTTCAAGTTCAGAAATGCAAAATAAATCATCATATTTTAAATATATTTGAAAAACCGAATATGCTTTGGCGATATAAAATTGAAAAATTATCTGATGGTCATTTAGCATTAAAATTTAGTGATTTATTAAAAGATCATACTATTCAAAAATCATTTGATAAAGAAAGTTTGATTAATGAGATAGAAAAATGCCCTAATTTTAAAATAAGTAAACTTCGCGATAAGCTTATTTATGGTCCGATAGCTTTGTTTATTTAATAATTTTTTGTTTCAGTAATTCATAAAAATTAATTAAAAAAATTGCCATCCAAAAAAAAATAAGATTTTTTTTTCTCAGTAATTTTTCTTATTTTTTTAATAAATTAAAAAAATAAGAAAAATTGACGTTCTTTCATTCAAAATATAATTCATTCATTCTAATGTCCTTATTTACTGAAAAGAGAACTCCTGAAGAAGCCCAAAAAGAAATGCAAGAATTGACTAAGAAAGAATTATCTGCTTTAAATGAAAAAATTATTAAAAATCCTTCAATTTTGAAGCCAATGTTAAATTATGATTCTGATTCTTCCAGTAGTTATAGTCTTTCATCTTCATCATCAACTGTTTCTTACAAAAAATCCAAAAAATATCCTAATATCGAAATAATAAAACAAGAGTCTAAGATAGATAAATTAGCGGAAAAAAACTATTACAAAACACTTGAATTATCTAATTTAATGTTAGAAAACACTAAATTAAAAGATTTAAATAATGCTCTTAAGATAAAGTCAGACGAGAGAGAAAAATTATTTAATTTGGTAAAAGAAATATTAGAATTTACCTTAAATGATAGAATTATTAATAAAGATTTAAATTTTGACATTCTATCATCTGATAATATTATCTATAAATCAATAGAATTACAGAAATCTTTTAATGAAGATATTTTGGGTTTTGAAACTTTAATGAAAAAGACAAATGAATTACCCGATACAATAATTAAGAGTTATTTTTCTGAATATATAATTCATAAAAAGGCTTTATTAGAAAAGAATTATCAATTGAATACCAACAAAATTAATAATTTTTTGTTGATATTAAATATTAAAGATAAATGTTTAACTCTTATAATTTTATTATTGAGCTTATTTTTTGCAATTTTGATAAAGGATGCGTATAATTTATATTTTAGTTAGTTTATAATAACTAGGGGTAATAAAAAAAAGCTGAAATTTAATTTATTTTCTCTAGGATTTTAATTATAATGAAAAAGAGTATTAATGTTGGAAAACTTCTTGTCATACCATATGATTCTTATTCGAATTATGTAAATTTACCTGAAAGAGCATTAGGAAGATTGGCTAAATTAAAAAACTATAACAACCAATATTTTTTTGAATTAAAAACACCATCTGGTACTATCAATTTTGTTGGTATAAAAGAATTTACCAATATGGAGGGTTGTATAGAAACTCCTATTTGGTTAGCTGATACAATGGCTTCTGATTATGTTTATGTTACTTTGTTAAAAGATGTTCCCAAAGGTAAATTTGTAAAAATGGAGCCTCAAGAAAGAGAATTTTTTGAAATACCAGACAACGATACTATTATGGAAAGAGAATTAGCCAAATATTGTCTATTATCCTTAAATGAAGTAATACCAATAAAAATTTTTGAAAAGATTTACAAATTTAAAATTATAGAAATTAAAACACCAGATATGACTCCAAGTGATTTAATCGACATTGTTAATGTTGATTTGGAGGTAGACTTTTTTAACAAATTTTTGGAACCAGAAACAGGAAAAAAAACTATCCCAGAAACAGGAAAAAAAACTATCCCAGATACTATTTCAGAAACCATACCTGAACCACAATCTAAACCTATTCAAGAACCAGAAACTTTTCCTGACGAAATGTTAGCCGGTATTATAAAAGAACCTATAGAAGAGAAAAATAAAGAGAAGGAGAAGGAGAAGGAGCTTGTTTATCCCAAAATAGAAACCATGAGGGAATTAAGGTTAAAGTATTACCAAAAAAAGAACATAGAAATTTGACTTAAAAAATTTGATTTATTATTATATTAATACAATCTTTTACGAATATGGAACATTTATCAAAAGATGAAAATAATAATGATATAATTATTGATAATAATGAGGATAATCAAAACGAAGAAGAACCAACCTTTGATGAGTTATATCCCGATGAAGAGCTGGATGATGAAACCAGAAATATTATATTTAATACTCAAAGTAATTTTGATATTGATTTTATGAATAAAACTCATTCTCCTAAAAAAAAGAAGGAGGAAAAGAAAAGTAATAATACTTTTACTCTACAAGAATTTACTAAAAAAGACGATGATAAATCTAAAAAATGGGTTAGTAAACGAACTGAAGACAAGAAGAAAATTTCTGGTGTTGAAACTGTAGTTAAAAGAAAGTTTAATCCCAGATTACCACCTTATAAAACTTTAAAAAAAGTTAATGCGAAAGAAAGTAATATTAATGTTAAGGATGATATATTATTTCCTTCATTAAAATAACATTTTAAACCCCCAATAAATTTTTTTTATCTTATAAGTGTATATGATAAAAAAATTATTACATCATAGATTAAGAAATAATGTTGATGGTACTGATACACCATATCAACCAAGATTTTCTAATGATAGTACTTGTACTAGTAATATAGGTACTGAAGGTATTGATAATCAAAGTTTTGCTACAGCAATAACGGTAACTTTTACACCAAAATATACAAACACAGGAAATGGTAATACAGGATTAACTTCTGATAATAAATATATTAGTACTCCAGACACATCTTTAGGTGGTGGTATGCCGCATTTTTATTTAATAGATGTTTATGCAGTTGAAAGTACTGAAGGAAGTTTACAATTAAGTTTTATTAATATTTTAAAGTCAAATACTTTAAATGGAACTGGTGATGGACCAGTTTTAACTGGAGCCGATTGTCAAATGAATACACCTTATACAATAAATTTTTATGGTTATGAAAAAAATACAACACCTATTACATATACAAGAAGAAAGCTAGATATAATGAAAAACTTAAACTTATCTAAAAATTGGAAGGTCAATCCTTTTGCCATTGTTATTACACCATATGATATAAACAATTTTAGTGGTTATCCTATTGCATTTGTATTTGATGGTGTTGGTAATCAAGTAATATTTAATCAAACAGAAGCTGATCTTATACAATCGTATACTCCACAAACTATACTATCAACAACTACAACTTCGGAGGTACCTTATCCTATATCCGGTTCAGGTACCTCTCCTATTATTGATTATACATTACAAATGGGTTTTTTAACACCGAATTTTTTCTCTGAACCTGCTTACGAAGTAGATACTTATCTAACTAATAAAAATATTATTGGTTTGTGTAATAATCCTAAATATTCTGTTTCATTTAAAATAGTAACTACTACCACTGATACCACTATTGCTCCTTGTACATTTATTTTTTCAATGTGGGGATTTTCTTATTCTCTTAATGATTATCCTGAATGTTTTAGAGATAAAAATGGAAATTTAATTTCATTTTTTCAAAATCAAACTAATGCTAATTATTTAATTTCTGAAGATAATTCAAATTATATTTTTCCTTCACAAGATTCAACCGGAAATACTATTGTTAAACCATCAGGAAGTGACTTACAAAAACTAGCAAATTTAAATTCAAACATTCAATTTATAATTGTACCATCAAGTATTCAAAAAGGTGGTCTATATAGGATGTTGGGTAAAAAAAAATAAATTAAGAAAATGGTTTAAAGGAAACGTTCTAATAATATTTAATGACTTCTCTTGTTCCATTTAAAGAATTAAGTGGCATTGAATACCGTAACTATGAAAGCTTTGTAGATGCTATAAATAAAAATGGTTTCGTATATAAAAGATATTATACTAAATATACAAATCTTACTGAAGAACAAATAAATAATGTTATTGAAATTTTAACAATTACTAATAATTTTGTTTTAGATAAAGAAACTAAAGAATATATCGAATTAGTAGACACAAAAAATGGAAAAGATAGACTATTTATTTGGAATAATAAAACAGTAGAATTTACATCTGAAGATTTTATTGGTCTAGCGACTGAAGACAATATCTTTCATCCTTATTAATCAGAAGACAATATCTTTCATCTTTATAAATTAAATATTTTTATTTTTCCTTCAATAAGATTTGCAATTCTAGTTGTTTATTTTGTATTTCCATTTGTTTAGTTTTTTCTTGTATTTCTATCTGTTTAGTTTGTAATTCCATTTGTTTAGTTTTTTCTTGTAATTCTATCTGTTTAGTTTGTAATTCTAATTGTTTAGTTTGTATTTCCATTTGTTTAGTTTTTTCTTGTATTTCTATCTGTTTAGATATTTCTTGTTGAATTTCTAATTGATTAGGTAAATTAACAATATAATCAACTGCTTCTGCCATTATTAAAGGATGTAAAAAATAAGTTTCATTGGTAAAACTATTCAATTTTTCATTTCTTAATTTTATATACAAGTTATTATACTTATTTTTGATATGATTATGAAATTTATTTTCATCAAAAATACCATTTATTTTCTTAAATCCTAATAGATAAAAATTACAATCTTTATAGTCTCTTTTTAATTCTTTCTGTCTTCTTTCTAAATTAGTAGTAAAACCAATTTTTATTATTATCTGATTTTTATCAAAAGGATCTTTTAAGTCTGTTAAATATATATATAAATATTGTCCATTATCTGTAAAATTTATAGTTGGTATATGTAAACAATTTATAAGACAATATAAAATATATGTTTGAAGTGCTTTATTTTTATAATTATTTTTAATATCTATATATTTTAGATAATTTAAGGAATACGTTGTTTGATTTTTTAATAAGAATTTGCTAGATGCATTTTCATTTATTTTAACGAGTATTTTTGAAAGATTATTATCTTTATGACAATTGAATTCTATCATAAACAGCGAATTAGAAAATAAATTAACATATATATACTTATTTTTTCAACTTTTTAAATGCATTAAAAGAAACTTTCTTCTACTTCTAAATTCTGAGAAACCATAATTCCTTTACTACTTATAATCCAATCATTTTTTTCTAAATATTTGATAATTAATTCAGAAATCTTAATTTCTGAATTATTTTTATATTTTATTTCTGATGTTTTACCACAAGCTGAACATTTTAATTCCAATTTAATATTCTTTTTGCTTTCTTTATTTAATTGTGGAATTGTCTCTGGAACTGAACAAGTTGGGCAAATGACAAAACGATTAATATAAATTTGCAAGTCTTCTTGTAATTTACCTGAAGTATAACTTCCAGTTATATTCTTTTTTTCAATATTACACATTGCACCATTGTGAGAAGATAAAAATTTAATAATCAACTCTGGTGGTTGATTAATATATTTACAAACATCATTTAAATTTTGAATAGTTGTGGAAATTCCATTACCTTTTCCTTGAGTAGTTGAATTAATTGCACACATCTTATATCTATAAGACGAATCCTCTTTACCGTTTATATTAATCATTGTTGAACTGAGCATAAGGGTTAAATTTAAAGTTAGAAAAAAATATTATCAATTTTTCTTATTTTTTAATTTATTAAAAAATAAGAAAAATTACTGAGAAAAAAAATCTTATTTTTTTTGGATGGCAATTTTTTTAATTAATTTTTTAATTAAAAAAATTACTGGATTAAAAATTTATTTTTTTGGATGTCAATTTTTTTAATTATTTTTTTTAATTTGGCTTTAAAGACATATTTTCTAATAATATTACTTCTGATAGCTCAGTTGGTAGAGCGTGGGACTGTAAATCCCGAGGTCGCCGGTTCGAAACCGGCTCAGGAGATTTTATTGGGGTGAAATTGTCTGTTGGGATAATATTGTCTGATCTTTTTTTCCATTATTTATATTATATATTTTACCAATATTTATCATTTTTCTTATTGGTAGATAATGGATATCATTACTATTAGAATTACCAGGGTCGGCTAATTGATAAACCCAAATGGTATCTTTTAATTCATCGTCATTAACATTTAGCAATAAATATAATTCAATTACTAAATCTTGATTTAATTCACTAAATTTATATCTTTCATTTTCTATTACTCCTATTTTCATGAAACCATTTAAAAAATTATCTGCTTTCTCTTTCACTTCCTTTTTAATATTTTTATAAGATTCATCATTTAATACTTCTTCATTAGTCATTTCATTAAGAATAGTTTTTTCCCAGAATGCCATTAATGGTTTTCTGTAATTTTCTAAATCATATTTTAATTTATCTGTTCTGTCAAATGATTTGCTTAAAGTTGTTTCTAAATTTCCTTCTAAATTTATATAATAGATTTTTTTGGAATCATTCATTTGTAATCCAAAAGTCTTCATTGATTTCGTTAGGTAGTTTTTGAGTTCATTAGATAAATTTAAATTGTATTTTGATTGGAAATTTAGAACTTGTTCTTCAGTGTAAGGTAAAGGATTAATAATCTTACCGATAGAAACTAAGAAAATATAATCTATATCTTGAATTTTATTTTTTGTATAAGCATATACATTTAATTCTAAATCTTTATTGGACGTATTTAATAAAACATAATAATCTTTATATTTTATCATCCCATTGTATACATCATCCAGATTTTCCATATATTTAAAAGGGAAACGGAAAGGCGTATGAACAGGTTGAAAATCATTTCCTTCAATATTTTTATTAAGATAAATAAAATTTAATTTATCTTCAACACACTCATTTTTAATTTTTAATTTAATTTCATTATCTGCTAGTAATTCTGAATATTTACCAATAAATGAAATGTGATTAAATTCTTGATTTTTAATATCATTAGTTTGATTTAAATGGATTAAATCAGAGTAAACAAAAGCTTCTTTTAATTCAGAGGGAAGTTGAAATTGGTTAACAGTCTCGAACTCTTGGATAAAATCTTTGATTTGTTGAGGAATTTCAGGCATTAACTTTAATAATAGTATCACTCTAAATAAATATTATTATAAATAATATGGATAAAATAAAATTACCTGGCAGGCTAATTGACCCGTTAAGTATTAGGCCAAAATGTCAAGAAAGAAGTATATCTTTCAAGGCAATTTATAGCTTGATGGAAAAAAACGAATTATTAAAACCGCCTTTTCAAACTGATATAGATGAAGATAAAGTAAATGAAATGATTAAATCTTATTATAATAATAAAGATTATATTATCTTTAAAAATAAAGTAGTTATTAGTGTTATCGTTACACAATTTTCTCCAAATGAAATAAATTATAAGATGTATGTTATTGATGGTCAACATCGTTTAGAAATGGCAAGAAGATTGATAGAAAGAGATAATGAAAATGATAAATTAATATTTTGTTATTATCAAGTGGAAAATGATAAAGAAATGAAAAAGTTATTTATAGAAATAAATAAAGATTCTCATAAAAATAGCAAATATGTTTCTCTTAACGAATTTAAACAAACGATATATGATGATTTGAAATTATATTTTTGTAATCATAGAATAATGTTTTTTTCACAAAAGAAGAAGGAAAATAACAAATGTCATTCTATCACTGAATTTATAAATATCTTAGTAGAAAGGAAATATTTTGATAGATTTACTTCATTTGAAAAATTAAAGGAAGATATAGAAACTAAAAATAAAATGTTTTATAAGAAGATTGATTATAAAGAATATCTTTTAGATGACCCTGAAATATTTTATGTTGATGAAAAAATATCGGTAGAAAATGGATATATCTATGCTTTAAAAAATAATAATTTTATTGATTATTTGCTAGATAATAAGGTTACTCCAGACCATAAATTTAAAAAGTCAAAAGACACAATACCTCCAAGATTAAGAATTTTAGTATGGACTAGATGGTATGGTGAAAATAATAATGGCCCGTGTCCAATATGTAATACTACCATAAAAATAGGTAAAAATGGTTTTCATTGTGGACATATTAAAAGCGAAGCAAATGGCGGGGAAACTAACTTGGATAATTTAAGGCCGATATGTTCTACTTGTAATTTTAAAATGGGAGCAATGAATTGGGATGATATGTTAAAAAAAATAAAAAATAATTAATTAAAAAAATTGCCATCCAAAAAAAAATAAGATTTTTTTTTCTCAGTAATTTTTCTTATTTTTTTAATTAATTAAAAAAATAAGAAAAATTGAATATTTTTTATTTTTCTACTTATAATTATTAAATAATGGCAACACCTAACAAAGATAATACTTATCGCCCCTCTATAGTTATTGAAAAAAATAATGATTATAACCGTCCTCCTAGATATTATGAGGATAAATCTCGAAATCCCTATGGCCGTGGCCGTAGTCGTAGCCGTAGCCGTAGCCGTGAACGCTCATACTATCAAAATAGTCGTGATATTTATAATAAGCAGGACCAAATTCGTCAAGCAGAACTAAATTTGGAGGAAAAGTATAAATTCATTATTAAAAAGGAAATAGAGATTGCAGAGAGACAACGTGAGATTAATAATAATCTTATGCGCTCTCAGCAAATTCTTCAAAATATGTCATCTTCTATTCCTTATATGCCTTCTCTGCCTTCTCTGCCTTCTCTGCCTTCTCTGCCTTCTATGCCTCAACCTGATATATTTGATATCCAATCAAAACCAGTTTATAGTTCATCAAGTTATATGCCTTTACCAACTTCACAGAAATCTTTACACGATTTTCTCGAATCTAGTATTCGGATTGAGAAGCCACCTCCAATTAATAAGGATAAGGTAGCACACGAATTGTTTAGGCGTTATGGAGAATGCAGACACGGCACCAGATGTTTTCATTTTGTCAAAGAACAATGCCGTTTTATTCATCCTCAACAACTTGACCGTGTTCTACATTTTGATAATGAAGATAGGATTTTTTACGAGGTTGATAGGATGGTAAATCACGCTATAAAGGAAAGAAAAAGATATGCGGAATCTCGTATTAGTAAACCAAAGGACTAATTTTCATTTAATTAAATAATTAATTATTATATTAAATTAGAACCCTTATAAATCATAAATTAATTATCAGATGCCTTCTTTGATGCCTTCTTTGATGCCTTCTTTGATGCCTTCTTTGATGCCTTCTTTGAGCCTCTCTTCTTAGCACCTCCTCGGAGACGGAGAACAAGGTGAAGAGTGCTTTCCTTCTGAATA